>Ga0208758_100137_pt1 | contig 36078 bp, 36 predicted proteins | sample LakWasM116_HOW13_2_FD_183930 | JGI IMG/M metagenome (GOLD analysis project Ga0208758, IMG submission 183930) | Freshwater sediment methanotrophic microbial communities from Lake Washington under simulated oxygen tension - Sediment Metagenome... | ecosystem: Environmental > Aquatic > Freshwater >...
CCCGATGAAGCCGACCATTATAACCTACTCAGTCCGCTTGTCAACATCCTTGCCAACTTTATTTCTTGTTGCTGTCTCTGCCAAGGCGCCTGCCCTGAAAGAACTGCGCATTCTACAGCCTTTTCAGGCTACGTCAAGAAGTTATTTTCTTATAAACGCTCTTTATGCATTCAACCAATCCAAATATCTTGCAACGCCTTGCTTAACGGTCAAAAAATCCTTCGTGTACCCAGCCTCTCTTAGCCCCGAAATATCAGCTTGGGTATAGCTCTGATACGCACCCTTTAAATGCTCGGGAAACGGGATATACTCAATCTCTCCTTCTTTATGCCAATCAGTCACTGTCTGAGCGACCGCATTAAACGTTTCCGCTCGCCCCGTTCCTACGTTATAAATACCGCGTTGCTCCGGATGATCCAAAAACCACAAATTTACATCCACAACATCATCAACATGAACAAAGTCCCGCTTTTGTTCGCCATTAGCCATGCCATCGCAACCCTCAAACAACTTTGCTCTTTTTTGCTCAATAACCTGCCGATTAAAATGAAATGCAGTGCTACTCATAGAGCCCTTATGCTGCTCTCTTGGTCCGTAAACATTAAAATAGCGAAAACCGACAATCGGGCTTTTTGTTTTAGTTAATAAAGGACGGACATATTGATCGAATTGAAATTTTGAATAGGCATACATATTGATAGGATGCTCGCAGCTACGATCAACCCGAAATCCATGCTCGCCAGTCCCATAAACCGAAGCGGAAGATGCGTACATAAATGCGACATTCTTCGCGATGCACCAATGCAATAAACGCTTGGAATAATCATAATTATTCATCATCACATACTTTCCATCCCACTCCGTCGTCGCAGAACAGGCTCCCTGATGAAAAACCGCCCGTACCCCATCAAAAAAATGAGCCACGCCGATTTTCTCAATAAACTCCTCCTTGTCCATGTAATCGGCGACATCAAGATCGGCGATATTGTGCATTTTTCGACCATTAACCAAATGATCGACCAGTAATATATTTCGCTCGCCTCGCTTGTTTAATGCTCGAATAAGATTACTTCCAATAAAACCAGCCCCACCCGTAACAACAATCATTCCAGTCCCCTCGCTTTTTTAATCATCGCAGTTGTAGATTGCCCGTCAACAAACTGCAAAATCTTTACTTCTCCCCCCGCCCGAATAACGCAATCGCCACCGGCGACTTGCTCCGAGCTGTAATCGCCACCCTTGACGATGACGTCCGGTAACAGCCTGCAATACAATCTTTCGGGCGTTTCCTCTTCGAATGAAACCACCCAGTCCACGCAGGCTAACGCCGCCAGAACCGTCATCCGTTCCTGCAAGCCATTAATAGGCCGGGACTCCCCCTTAAGCTGTCTGACCGACGCGTCGGAATTTACCGCCACAACCAACCGATCGCCCAAGGCCTTTGCCTGCTGCAAATAAGTCACATGTCCGGCGTGCAATAGATCGAAACAGCCATTGGTCATGATGATGCGTTCATCATGGGCTTTGGCGCCAGCCATTATTTGCGCCAATTCGTCTTCCGAAACGATGCCGTATTGGGAATCCCTATCGCCGTGCATGGCCCGCGTTAACTCCTGCATTGATACGGTTGATGTACCTAGCTTTCCGACCACAATGCCTCCCGCCAGGTTAGCCAGATACATCGCATCATACAACGCCATATCCAGCGCCACGCCCAGAGCCATCACCGCGATAACCGTATCTCCGGCACCGGTCACGTCAAAGACATCCTTGGCCTGAGCCGGTAATGAATGCACTTGATCGTCTTGTATCAAGGTCATGCCCGCCTCGCCGCGAGTCAACAAAAGTGTCGGGATTTGATACCGCTTTAACAGTCCTCGCCCTTTTTCAATCAAATTATCTTCATTTTCAGGAATACCGACCACCGCCTGCAATTCAGACAGATTCGGCGTTATCAGGTCCGCTTGCGCATATCGCTGATAATCCACCCCTTTCGGATCCACCAAGACCTTAACGCCGGCTTGCTTGGCCTTAATGATATACGTTGAAACATCCGCCAATGTTCCTTTGCCATAATCCGAGAAAACAACCGTATTATTTTCAGACAGATGTTCAACCAGCCTTGCCAACAACGCATCCGAATCAAACTTAAGAGACGTCTCTTCAAAATCAATACGAATGAGCTGCTGATGCTGCGCCATTACCCGTAACTTGCAGATGCTGCGAATTTCCTGCTCGACTACAAAATCGCAGGCCACGCCTTCCGCTTCGAGCAGCCGCCTCAGTATCTCGCCTTCGGCATCATCGCCAACAACGCCCAGCAGAGTCACCTTGCCGCCTAATTTGGCAATATTGAGCGCAACATTGCCCGCGCCGCCGACGCGATCTTCAATAGTTTTAACCCTGACCACCGGCACCGGCGCTTCCGGCGAAATGCGCGCGGCCTGCCCGGACCAGTACCGATCCAGCATCACATCGCCTATAACTATGATCCGAGCTTGCCCAAACTCAGGTGCAGCTGCCAACATTAATAAGCCTCCTCAATCGCGCCACACCACCAGTGGCCTATCAATATATGCGCCTCCTGAATTCTTGCGGTCACATCCGAGGGAACGATCACCGAATGCGTAACTTGTCCGCTCAACTCGCCGCCTTCACACCCGGTTAACCCGATAACAGCCATACCTTTCAACCTTGCAGCGTCCACCGCGTTTAATATATTTTTGCTGGTTCCTGATGTGGAAATAGCAATCAAGCAATCTTTTTCATTGGCAATGGCTTCAATCTGCCGGGAATAGACCGTATCGAATCCTATATCATTGCTATGCGCCGTTAAAATCGAGCTATCTGTGGTCAACGCAATGGCAGCCAGAGCCTTCCGGTTTTTTTCATATCTGACCACCAACTCCGCAGCGATATGCTGACAATCGGCCGCACTGCCGCCATTGCCGCACAACAATATTTTCCCGCCCTGCCTTAATGTTTCAATCAGCAACGCTCCGGCCGCCTCAATAGCCCCGGAACAATCAGCCAAGCGCTCCATCATGGCCTTATGCTCTTCAAGCTCGGAAATAAATGTCTTCAAAATAATGCCCCCTAGGCAATGTCTGAATTTAATGCTTCAGTAGCGGCGATCGGTTGATCGCCCTTGCGATGTTCCTTAAATTGCATGGAATGCAAACGCGCATAGGCTCCATTTTTTGCAATCAGCTCCTGATGAGAGCCTCTTTCCACGATGCGCCCGTGATCCATAACCAAAATTATATCTGCATTTTCAATAGTCGACAGTCGATGGGCAATAACCAGCGTCGTCCTATTGCTCATTACTTTTTGCAGCGCCGCCTGTATAAACCGCTCCGATTCGGTATCGAGCGCCGATGTTGCCTCATCCAGTATCAATATGGGGGCATCTTTCAGCAATGCCCTGGCCAATGCCAACCTTTGCCGTTGTCCGCCGGATAGTTTGACGCCATTCTCGCCTATTTCGGTATCCAGCCCCTGTTCATACTTGGCGATAAATTCCATCGCATAGGCATCCGTTGCGGCCTGAGTTATTTCGCTTCGGGTTGCGGTCGCAAGCGACCCGTAGGCGATATTGTTGGCTATCGTGTCATTGAATAAAGTGACTTGCTGGTTGACCAGCGCCAACTGTTTCCTCAAATTTGCCAGCTCATACGTATTAATTTCCACACCGTCCAGCAATATCTCGCCGGTGTCATGCGGATAAAAACGCGAAACCAAATTGGCAAGCGTACTTTTACCGCCGCCGGAAGCCCCTACCAGCGCAATAGTTTGTCCCGGCTCGGCCTTAAAATTGATGTCGATCAGCGCAGGCTCATTTGCGCCCGCATATTGGAACGTCAGGTTTTTGAATTCCAGGGCACCTTTGCATCTTTCGGCTTGATACGTGCCTTCATCCAACTCGCCCGGCTCATCCAGAATTTCGAATAACGATTCGGCAGCCGCGATGCCTTTTTGAATATCGCCATTTGCATCGCTCAACTGCCTGATAGGCCTCGGCAATAAAAATGCCGCAGTCAGGTAACCGACAAACTCGCCGACACTGGCTTGCTTCATGAAAAACAAGGCCATATACATCAGGAATGACAAGGCGATGGCGATAATAAACTGCATGATCGGATTGTGTATCGCCATCGTCGTTGACAGCTTTAGCGATTGCCTCCGGTTGTATAAACTGCTTTCCAGAAAGCGCCGACGCTCGTATTCTTCGCCGCCGTAACTGCGCACCACTCGGTGTCCGCCCACCAATTCCGACGTGATATGCGTCATGTCGCCAATCGATTCTTGTATTTTTTTACTGATTCCACGGAGACGCTTACTCACATAGCTCACCAACACCACAATAATCGGCGCTATAGCGATAAAAACCAGCGACAACATCCAGTTTGAATAAAACAAATAGATTAACAAGCCTATCGCAGTAAAGCCTTCGCGTACAAAGGTACGCACTGCGTCCGTGGTGGCCTGGGTAACCTGCCCGACATTATTGGTTATCCTTGAAATCATGTAACCGCTGTTATTCGCATCAAAATAGGCTGTCGGCAATCGCGTATACTGATTAAAAATTTCACAGCGCAAGGCATGTACGACATTGGTGGATACTTTGGCCAGAAAATAGTTGCCCAAATAAGCGCCAATCCCATGCACTACAATTAAACCGCTAAACAGTAACGGCAAATAATACATTCCCTCCCGGCTCTCGGTTTGCAAGGTATCGATGATATGCTTGATCAATGCCGCAAATAAGGTCTGGGTGCCTGAATACATCAGGAAGCCAACAATACTGATTGCAAAAAGACCACGATGCGGCTTTACATAGGTCAATAGCCGCTTATATATTTGAGTGCTTGCTTTGGGTGCTTTGTTCATATTTTTGAAAATTTCATTAACGGGTAAAGCTATTTAATCTTGCTCTGAGTCGAGGAGCTACTCAAAAGATACTGGGAGACGCCTTTTGTTGCGACAATAAAATCCCACTGCTTCAGGCGATCCAACAATCGTTGGTAATTAAGGTCTTGTTTGCTTTTGTCATTATGAGAGTGCCATAAATGCAGCACAGGCACCGCAAATCGTCCTTCCTTGCGTTTAATGCCGGCGTGTATCAAGCGAATAACCAGGTCGGAATCCTCAAAACCCCAGCCTTCAAAAAACTCATCAAAACCATTGGTCCGTAAAAAGTCGCTTTTCCAGAGCGCCAAATTACAAGTCATGGCTTTTTGCCACTTATCAGGTTGCGATTTTCTTAAAAACCCTAAGGGCAGCCGAATAAAGGCGGAAATCCGGTTGATCTTTTTTTGTAGCCAAAGAGAAATAAAATGACTCAGCGGTTTTTGGTGCAATGGAATATGTTTTTCAACAACTTCCTGAGTAAACGACTCGCTTAGCAGCACCCTGTTGCCCGGCACGAAATACCCGGACTCCGCCAGCTGCCGGTGCCGTGCGATAAAATCAGGCCCAAGAACGCAGTCGCCATCGATAAACAGCAAATATTCACCCTGACTGCTCGCAACCGCCTTATTCCTGATGGTTCCCGCCCTGAATCCGTGATCATCATGATGCACATATTGAATGGGTACCGGGCTTTTAGCGCAATAGGCCTGGGCTTGGGCCTGATTGACCGGTGTAGAGCCATCATCAGCGATGATGATTTCAAACGCCGGATCGCGCTGGGCAAACAAGCTGTCCAGACAGAGTTCTAATGCGGCCGGCCAGTTATAGGTGGTTACGATAACGGAGATTAAATTCATTGTTAACGGGACTGCCGGTTTTGCAGTTCCAGTAATTTAAGGTACTTATAATAAGCGCCTTCCGCATTGGAAATCGACAGCATCAGCCCTTCCCGCCCATCCAGAATAGCGGCTTTAAGCCAATAGGTGCGTATGAATGTCCAAAACGCTTTTAAGATGGCCTTGCTCAACGATGAGCGAACGCCCCGTTGATAGAGCAACTCAGCACCCAAGGTCGAATAGCAATTCACTTTACGCAAAACCTCATCCAGGTTTATAAAAGCATCGTGCAGCAACGGAGTGGTTAACTGCCCGATTTGCCCCTGAACAATAATACGCTCATGAACGACTGAATCAGTAAACTGACCGCAATCACGACGAAATAGCCTAAGCACATGATCCGGCCACCAGCCGCCATGGCGCATTTGCCTGCCGCAATAGCTGGAAAGACGCGGGATCTCATAGCCGTTATAGCCTTCTTGCCGGAGCGCTGTTTCGATTTCCGACCTTAATTCCGGCGTTACAACTTCGTCGGCATCTATAGATAAAATCCAGTCGCCGCTCGCTTTATCGACAGCGCGTTGTTTCTGAATACCGAAGCCGGGCCAGTCTGTTTGATAAACCTTATCGGTGTATTGACGACAGATCGAGACCGTATCATCCTCGCTGCCCGAATCCAGAACGACAATCTCGTCGGCCCATGAAATTGACTCAAGACAACGAGCGATATGCCCGGCTTCGTTTTTTGTAATGATGACTACACTAAGCATGGCGTATCGATAGAAGAATAAGTTGTTAGCGCCATAATTGATAAATGTGTTTTCGCTTAAGCTTTTCCCAATTGAACAACAGGCGCTGCAACCAGACAGGCGGGGCTTTTTCGACAGCGCTCATAAACAAGCCGGCCTTACTGCCTTGCTCCACTACGGGTTCTTCGAGCCACAGCATGCTGATTCCCAGTTCCCGATCGATTTTTTCAAACTGATTGTCTATCGGCAATGAAACCTTGTTGCGGGTAATCCAGTCCAGCCGTTTTTGTGCCGTGTTGCAATCAATAATATAGGAGTCGGTAAATCGACCGCGAGAACCCACGTACAAATGCTGACCGGGTTTTCTAAGGCTTTTCGGCGTATAAAAGTTGCCGCCGCAACCGATAAAAATGACTTTCGGCCCGTCAAAGCGAGGGCTTTCTTCCAGCGCATAATGCAGGCCTTCGTTAAACCTTGGGGAAAAAATGGCATCATCTTCCAGAACCAATGCCTGTTGCTTCTTGTTTGCAACAATGCTTTCCAGGGTCATGATGTGTTTTAGAGCGCATGACATTTGGTTGGGCGACAAGTTGTCGCCAATAAAATACTTATTAATAATCTCGGCTGTCAGCTCGTCGGCGTCGCCGTCAAGAACAAACTCAGCCTTCATCTCATGCTTTAAAAGCTGCGCTTCCATAAACGCGCGACGCTCATGGAATGCTTTTACGTTTATTACGTAAAGACCATCCAGTTGTTTTGTTGCTAAATGCATTCCGGCTGTTACCTTGAAAAACTTGGGGGCTATATCGGGAAACTTTACCAAAAACCGCAAGTAAAGCGAAATCAATTACGGACAAATCACCATTTATCGTTATTCAATCGACAGGATTACTCTTTTCCCAGCGCCCGTCGAATAGCGTCTTTGACCCGTTCAGGGCTAAGCGTATCAAGACACAGGCTTCGGCTTTGCCGATGTTTATCACAGCCTTCCAAATGGCAGGGAACGCAATCCCCTTTACCTTGAATCAAGCTGATATTGTTAAGTTGCAGGCTGCCTGTTTTATGAAAGGGATTTATGTTTTGGTTATACCCGGCAGGCCAAGGCGCCCATTTTACCGGATTGGTCGGCCCATAAAGCGCAATCACCGGGATTCCCGTTGCGGCCGCCAAGTGAGTGATACCGGTATCCGGGCCGATATATAATTTCGCCTGGGCAATAATAGTTGCCAACTGAGCCAATGAAACCTGGCCCGCCAGATTGATCGTATCCTCAGGAAGTTGACGTTGAATATTAGCGACATAATCAACTTCCTCTCGGGCCGGTCCTCCCGAAAGAACCAGTCTTAATCCCAGTTTTTTAAGATAAAGACCAATCTCTATCCAGCCTTCTACAGTCCATTGCTTGTATGTCCACTGTGGATGCGGGTGCAAAACGGCGTAACCGGCATTATCAGTTAAAAAAGGAAATTGCCGCACCAACTGCCTAGCATCATTGATTTGCGGAGGAACCAGTGAAAAACACTTCGGAACATTGATCAACTCCAGCAACTTCAAGTGTTGCAGAACCGTATGCGTATTGTCGTCGTCAAATTCTGTCCAGCGTTGAACAAAAAAACGCTTCCACCAGCCCGTGGTGTTTTTCGGCGGCACAACGGCGACCCGTAATGGCGCTGCAAGTAATGCATATAAAAAAGGGCGATCCCCGGCCTGCGTAGCAATGGCAAGATCATACCGCCTGAATAACTGCCGTAATAACTGCCAATAATCATGGAGCTTAGGGCGGTTAGGCGTAGTAATGATATGACTTATATCAGGATTGCCTTCGAGCATGGAGGCGGTATTGCGATACACCAAGACATCAAGCTGAGCATCTGGGTAAGCCTGCCGCAACGAATGCAATAAGGGTGTTGTCAGCAGCACATCGCCGAGGTACCGCATTGCGATTACCAGGATTTTTGTTGGCTTTGGCTGTAGAGAGGGGTAGCTTTTCATTGATTGAATTATGTTACGGCGACTATTAGCAGATCATTGAAGTTAACGCGACTCAATGAGCTGCTTGCAATAAAATCAACGCCAAAATAATAATCTAAAGTGCATCCTTACACTGCTGCGCCGTTTAACCAAAGGTCATGCTTATTGCACATACTCAATGCGTAAATCGGTCCACTGTAGTCATGCAGTGTAAAGGTTGATATTGCTGCCGTGTCCTTAGTAGGATTAAAGAGGTATTCATCTATAAACTTATAGTTTTGATCCAGCAAAACATGTTTAACAATATAGTGCTCGTAACCTTTCATTTCATGCGCTGTTACGATTTTTACAGCGACATTTCCTCCCGTTTTTTCTATTTCAATGTTGGGCAAGTGCGTTGCAACCTTATCGCTCCAGCGACCGGGCGCCTCTTTTGTATAATAGATGTTTCCTGTCGCCGCCTGTTTGCCACTGTCAGCCAGCGCAATTGTTGGCACGATTATACCGGCACCCACACCCGCTACACTTAATCTAATAAAATCACGACGTTCCATAACACTCACCCTTTTTTGATTACTGATTACCCCTGTTTATCACAGAGGCGTTTTACTTAACTAGCAAACCCGATCGACGCAATTTTAGCCAAGCACCTTATTCATTATCCGCGCCTTGATATGCATTTTTCCGCAATTTGCCGGATTTTATCCAGTCGCGAGCATTCTTCGCGCTTCTTAATACCGGCGCGGCCCCACCCATGGCTACCGCATCGACCAGACAATACCAGGCAGCAACTCCGCTAGGAGGATTCCCCTGAGGCAAGCTCAAAACCGGATCTATTGCCGCCCATTTCCAGGTCCCGACGGCAGTGCCAATTAACTCCAGCCATGTGGTAATAAAAAAGGCCGCCAGATAAACCATTGGCGAGCGACCTTTAAAAAGATAACCCAGAAAAACACAAAACAGTAATGCGCCTACTGAATCGCCCTGTTCGGCATAACCGCTGATACCCCAAATTGACCATGCGCCGCACACCAATACCACCGAAGTAGCGATTTCTCTGGCATAACGTTGGAATAACCCGGAACGCCCCAGCGCGACAGCGGTTAAATAAACCATGCCGTGACCGGGCGGCACATAAGCGGGCACATTCTCAAACCGATACGTGTATCCACCCATAAAAGGCGACGCAAAATGCTCGCCGATAGTGGCAAAAATGACGGCAATGGCAACCTGCACTCTGATTTCCCTGTTTTCACCGAGCAACAAGCCGATCACAAACACCCAGGCGCAAACGCCGAGGGCATTTTGCTTTTCCAAACTCGCATTCGCGTCGCTCACTAAGCAGACCGCCACACAAAAAAAAGTAAACGCCGCTATAAAATAGTCCCGTCTTCTATGGGCGTAAGCGACGTTAACTTGTGGAAAATGACGTAACACAACGACCTCTTTTGAATTTTATTGTTTTTTAACGCTACCAGTACTAAGGCCTGTAGGGAGCGGCCGGTCGGATTGATCCAACACTAGCCAAACATCCAGGCTATCACCGCATATCGACCCAACTTACCCAGCAATATGATTAAACAAGCCTGGAAGAATGGCAGTTTTAGCCATCCGCCCGCAAAACACAAGGCATCCCCAACCACCGGCAACCAGGTAAAAAACAGTGTCCAGATACCTTTGTTTCTAACGACATCCAACGCTTTCTGTTTTTTTTCCGATAAAAGCGTGGCAACCGGGAATTTTTTAGCCGCCAGCACACCCAAGCCCCATGTGGTCATGGCACCCAGCGTGTTGCCTATTGTTGCAACGATGACTAAAAGCCCAACCTGATAATGTCCTGCTGCTACCATATAAGCCAAAACGGCTTCCGAGCCCCCTGGCGCTATCGTTGACGATATAAATGCGCTGAGAAACAGCCCGCCTATTTCAAACCCTATGTCTTGCACTTTTTTCTCTCAAAAAAAATCCCTGCACTCAAAAAAAGCGCAGGGATTTTTATGTTGCCTGGACTCATCTGCCAGGCAATATCTTGTTTTTATTGGAAATAACCAGCTTCATCAAACGGGACAACAGCTTTACAACCAACTCGATACCCGCTCTCACCCAATCAAAAATAGTGGCGATCGCCTCTGATACACTCATACCTTTAAATTTTTTCGCCAAAAATGGCGCAAACAGCAAACCAATCACCAGACCGATCACAGTAACACCTGAAATAACGGAATCTTCTTTTGGCGGCTGACTTACCGGCGCAGGCTTATTGGCGACAACAGTCGGTGCGGCTTCAGCTGCGGCTAAAACGTCGGCCATCACTGTCGACAGGCTTCCCTTGTAATCATCGGCTATCACATAAGCCGTCACTCCTGGAATACTGGGCAGATCGCCATCGCCTTTACCGACTTTCAACTGGGCTTTCATACCTTTTTCCATATGCTGGGCGATGTCGCAATGCACCAGATAGGTTTTATCGCCGGGAGGCAGGATCAATGTTCCGGAGATTTTTGCAGGCCCTGATATTTCCAAATGGAACATACCTTTGGGGTATAAATACTTGGGCAAGCCGTGCATCATCCATTGATGACGAACATTATCATCATTGATGAAATGAACGGTCAGCTTGGTGCATGGCTTAAAATTAAATTCCTGAGTATCGAATGCAAACATTCTGCCGGGAAATTTCTCGGCATATTTATGACCGGCATGCACAGTAATTTCCTTGGTCTCAGCGATACTGTCGCAGCCACCCGGTAATGTACTGGAATTTTGACCCATGACCATACCGCCGGCCATGTCCATCAAATGGCCATCACCGTGATCCATGAGCATACCATCATGATCTTCATACTCCACTGCCGATACCGGCGCAGAAAAAAGAAAAATCAGTACCCCAGCCGATAATAACTTCACCATTATTCATTACCTCTATTATTCAATAAAATCAAAGCTTCCGCTCCTCCATCTTACCCACATCCCTGTAGGCGATGCCATTGCCCTGTTGCGGTGAACGCTATCCGTAACTGCGCAATGGCATCAACACACAACCTAACCAAAAAGTCGTGTCTGCTTAGCTTTTAAGCTTCGCTATCGCTTCATCCACCTTGCTTTTGAAACCGGCGTGCGACAGATAAAGTACATATAGACCGGCCAATGCGAAAAATGCATACAGGAGTAGATTGTTTTTGCTCACTGCTTTACCGCCGCCTGCACTAAAACCCATGTGCGCATCTAACCGATTACCCGCATCAGGAACCAGAGTAATATGAATCAGGTATTTGCCTGGCTCAGGCACACCATTTGGCAGTTTTAATTCAACAGTGCCTTTTTTATGTTTTGCCGCCGGCAAGAAGAATACGCGAGTACCTTCTGGCTCTTTTGTCACCTCAAACTCAACCGCCATATCCCTGTATTTCATATCTTGATAGTCGAATACAAGTAAAGTCATTTCATTAGCGCGAGGAAGATTGGCGCAAAAATCTTCTGCGGGAAATGCGTTAGGTTGATAAGCGGTATAATGCAGCCAATGAGTTGGCTCCAATTCAAATTTACATTGGTCAGTATCGGTGCCTGCGGCTCCGCCGTGCGCCCATAACGATGCAGAAAATAACAATCCCAGAAGTACCAGGAAACCCTTTCTTAAAATGTGTGTACTGTTCATAATGCCTTCCAGTTTTGATAAAATTATTATTATGAGAAAGATGTAAATGCTATCAATTTTAAACCCATCGAAAATAAGCATCTTCTGCTGTATTTTTGAGCAATAGCAGCGGTTAACTCTAGCACATCGATTTGGTCAAATAAAGGAATTGATGGAAGAGCAACCCGCAAGCGCCAGTATATAAGTAAAAGATAATGCACTGCTATACTATTGCTATCCTTCCCTGCTTTTCGTAGACTTAAGTTAACTTTATTCAAACGGAGCTTTACGCATGTCATCTTTGACCACTTCTACAGCCTGGACAGCTTTAATAACACATCACAACGAAACCAAAAACATCCTCCTACGCGACAGCTTTAACGCTGACAATACCCGCCATGCCAAGTTCTCCCTCCATTTCAACGACATTCTATTTGATTACTCCAAAAACAGAATAACCGATCAAACCCTGCCCTTACTGATTGATCTTGCTAAACATGCCGGGCTGGACGCAAAAATCAAAGCCATGTTTTCCGGGGCGGAAATAAATAAGACCGAACACAGATCCGTCCTGCATACCGCCTTACGCAACAGAAGCAATCAACCTGTTTATGTCGATGGGCAGGATGTGATGCCGCAAATCAACAGCGTTCTTGCCAAAATGCGAACTTTCAGCACCCGCGTGCGCTCAGGCGAATGGCGCGGCTATACCGGCAAGGCGATTACCGACATCGTTAACATCGGCATAGGTGGTTCTGATTTAGGACCGAAAATGGTTTCTACGGCGCTTACGCCCTATGCTTCAGAAACATTAAAAGTTCACTTTGTTTCCAATATCGACCAGGCCGATCTTGTTGAAACCCTCAAGCACTTATCTCCTGAAACGACACTCTTTCTTATTGCGTCTAAAACATTTACCACGCAAGAAACCATGACCAATGCAAAATCGGCAAGAAGCTGGTTTCTTGATAGCGCCCAAGATCAACAGGCCATTGCCAAGCATTTTGTCGCCATTTCTACAAGCACCCGGAATGTTGCCGAATTCGGCATAGATACCAATAATATGTTCGAGTTCAGGCATTGGGTCGGCGGACGTTATTCACTGTGGTCGGCCATAGGGCTGTCTATCGCTTTATATGTCGGCATGGATAACTTCGAGGAGCTTTTACAAGGCGCTTATGAAGTTGACGAGCATTTTCGCGCCACGCCTTTTGAAAAAAATATCCCGGTCATCATGGGCTTGCTCGGCATTTGGTATAACAACTTTTATAACGCCGAATCCCACGCCCTGTTGCCTTACGACCAGTCCATGCTTTATTTCGCCGATTATTTTCAGCAAGGCGACATGGAAAGCAATGGTAAAAGCATAGATCTTAATGGTGATAAAGTAGATTACAGCACCGGCCAGATTATCTGGGGACAACCCGGCACCAATGGCCAACATGCTTTTTTCCAGCTGATCCATCAGGGTACCAAACTCATACCCTGCGACTTCCTGGCCGCCGCAAACAGTCACTACAAGCTGCCCGAGCATCATGATATTTTGATTTCGAACTTTCTCGCCCAACCGGAAGCCTTGATGAAAGGCAAAACAGCCGAAGAAGTTAAACAGGAATTATCAGCCGAAGATCAGGCCGACGCCGTCTTGGTCGCCTCCAAAATATTTGACGGTAACAAACCGTCCAATTCGTTTTTATTCAGCAAACTGACGCCCAAAACCTTAGGCTCGCTGATTGCATTTTATGAACATAAAATTTATGTTCAGGGCGTCATCTGGAATATCAACTCATTTGACCAGATGGGCGTGGAACTAGGAAAAACCTTAGCCAAAATCATCCTGCCGGAACTTCAAAATGACAAGATCATCGACAGCCACGATTGCTCAACCAATGCATTGATTAATGCCTACAAACAATCACGACTTCCATAAACAGCGGAAGTGTCGCAATCGGTATGGAATCGATGCGACCGGCAATCCTGATTCGTCTGCCAAGACTGCTTATCGGCTTTATATTCACCATCACATTGACAACTTGCGATAGCGGATTCCTATCCCTTAATAAGCTGGAGCAGATTAAGCGGGCAGGAATCTTGCATGTATTAACCAGAAACGACCCGACCACCTATTACGAAAGCCCCGAAGGCTTTACCGGGCTGGAGTATGATCTGGTTATACTGTTCGCCGAGCAGTTAGGCGTTAAAGTAAAGTTCGAAACCCCCGGCACCTTTGATGACATTCTAAATCGCATTGCCAAAGGCAAGGCCGACATCGCCGCCGCAGGCCTGACCATCACCGAGCAGCGTAACAAAAAAATGCGCTTTGCTCCCGCCTACCATGAAATAACCGAACAGCTCATTTACCGCTCGAGCACTCGCCGCCCCAATAATATCAGCAGCCTGACTCATGGCATTATCGAAGTTGCCAAAAGCACCAGCCACATCGACAGCCTGATCTATCTACAGAGGGATACGCCTGACTTGGCCTGGAATGTTAACGATGAGCTGGATACCGATGGCTTGCTGTACCTGGTTAACGAAGGACTTATCGATTACACCGTAGCCGACTCGAACCAGACCGTTTTAATCCGCCGCTTTTACCCCAAACTTAACATTGCGTTCGACATTTCAGAACCCCGTCAACTGGCTTGGGCGTTAAGCCCATCGGACGACAACAGCTTATACGATGAAGTGACGCGTTTTTTCGAGCGCATAAAAAAAGACAAGACGCTCGACCAGCTTCTTGAAAAACATTACGGACATACCAGCAGCTTGAGCTATATCGGCAACTGTAAATTTCGCCAGCAACAAAAAAGCCGACTTCCACTGTATCAAAAATATTTCAATTCGGCGGCAGCGCAATACAACATAGACTGGCGCTTACTGGCCGCAATCGGCTATCAGGAATCCCGCTGGCTGGATAAAGCCGTTTCCCCGACCGGCGTCGAAGGCATTATGATGTTAACCAACGACACTGCCGCTGAACTCGGCATCAAAAATCGCACCGATCCGGCACAAAGCATCGCCGGCGGCGCGCGCTATTTTCAGCAAAGAATCCAAACTATCCCCGAACAAATTCCTGAACCGGATCGCACCTGGTTTGCCTTAGCCTCATACAATGTCGGGCTGGGCCATCTTGAAGACGCCAGAACATTGACAACAAAGCAAGGCGGCAACCCCGATAAATGGATGGATGTCAAACAGCGACTGCCCTTGCTGACTCAGGAAAAATGGCACCAACAGACCAAGCACGGCTACGCCCGAGGCCAGGAACCGGTTGAATTTGTGGAAAATATCCGCAGTTATTACGATTTACTGGTCTGGCTGACCGAGGAAAACCAGATCAAGAAAAATGCGATGGATGATGTCGATAGCGAAGATACTGAGCATGAAGCGGTCACTATTGACCCGGCTGCGCTTTAAAGCTTTTTATTCACCACGAAGACACGAAGGACACGAAGTTTTTGGTAGTGCTGTTTGGAGGTCAGGCTTTGCCTGACCTCCAGCGATCACTTTATTCGGATTAGCATTACCGTTCACTACCTTAGCTTTTTCTTCGTGAACTTCGTGCCTTCGTGGTGATAATCCTTTATTCATCACCGCCTAGCCTTAAAAAAATCCCTCAACATTTCCGAGCATTCCGTTTCCAGCACGCCGCCATCCCAACTGATCCGGTGATTTAAAAAAGGCGCATCGGTCAGGCTTAGTGCATTGCACACCGCGCCCCGCTTGGGATCGTACGCGCCAAACACCAGCCGCTTGATCCGTGCATGACTCATAGCCCCTATACACATCACGCAAGGCTCCAACGTCACGTACAAGGTCGCATCATTCAAACGATAATTTTGAACGTGAACTCCCGCCCCTCGCATTGCAACCACTTCGGCGTGGGCGGTCGGATCATGGCTGGTTATCGGAATATTCCAGCCTTCCGCGATACATCGATTGTCCCTGACTACGATAGCGCCGACCGGGACCTCGCCCTGTTGCTCGGCCCGTTGCGCCAGCCTGATGGCATGACGCATCCATGCTTCATCCCTGGTGCTTATTCCCATTCAATCGTTGCGGGGGGCTTGCCGCTGATGTCGTAAGCAACGCGGGAAATACCGGGGACTTCATTGATAATGCGGCGGGAAATCAAATCCAGAAACTCATACGGTAAATGCGCCCAGCGAGCGGTCATAAAATCGATAGTTTCGACAGCGCGGATCGCGATCACGTAATCATAGCGCCGACCATCGCCCATCACGCCGACCGACTTGACCGGCAAAAATACCGCAAACGCCTGACTGACCTTGTCGTAAAGATCATGGCGATACAGCTCTTCAATAAAAATAGCATCGGCCTGGCGCAATAAATCGGCAAATTCCTTTTTCACTTCGCCCAAAATTCTGACCCCCAAACCGGGACCGGGAAACGGATGGCGATAAACCATATCCGCAGGCAAACCCAGCTCTACGCCCAGCTTCCTGACTTCGTCCTTGAACAGCTCGCGCAACGGCTCAACCAATTTTAACAGCATGTTTTCGGGCAAACCGCCGACATTGTGATGCGACTTGATCAAATGCGCTTTGCCGCTTTTGGAACCGGCCGACTCGATCACATCGGGATAAATCGTGCCTTGCGCCAGCCATTTTGCATCGGCTATTTTCGCGGCTTCCTCGTCAAAAATATCAATAAACAGACTGCCGATGATTTTGCGTTTTTGTTCCGGGTCGGTAATGCCGCTCAAGGCGTCCAGATAGCGCTGCTCGGCGTCCACCCGGATAACCTTGACGCCCATGTGCTCGGCAAAAGTCGCCATCACTTGGTCGCCTTCGTGCAGACGCAGCAAGCCGGTATCGACAAAAACGCAGGTCAACTGGTCTTCAATGGCCTTGTGCAGCAGCGCGGCAACAACCGACGAATCAACGCCGCCGGACAAGCCCAAAACCACATGATCGGTGCCGACCGTTTTCCGCACAACCTCGATACTGTCTTCGATAATATTGCTGGATGTCCACAACGCTTCACAGCCGCAAATCTCCAACACAAACCGCGACAATATCCGTCCGCCTTGTTTGGTGTGGGTGACTTCGGGATGAAACTGCAAGCCGTAAAAGCCCTTGTCTTCATTGGCGATACCGGCAATCGGCGCACCGTCCGAGCTGGCAATCAGACTAAAGCCGTTCGGCAAATCAACCACGCGATCGCCGTGGCTCATCCAGACGTCCAGCAGGCCATAGCCTTCCGGAGATAAATGATCCTCAATGCCGGTCAGCAATTTCGAATGGCCGCGCGCCCTGATTTGCGCATAGCCGAACTCCCGATGATCGGAACTTTCAACCTTGCCGCCCAATTGCTCGGCCATGGTTTGCAGACCGTAGCAGATGCCCAGTACCGGAACGCCCAACTCGAAAACGATTTGCGGCGCTCTGGGCGTATCGCCGCTGGTTACCGTGTCAGGGCCGCCGGATAAAATAATGCCGTTGGGTGCGAATTTTTTGACTTGTTCAGCGTCGCATTCGCAGGAATAAATTTCGCAATAGACGCCGATTTCACGAATACGGCGCGCGATCAGTTGGGTGTATTGTGAGCCGAAATCCAGAATCAGGATTTTGTGGGTATGGATGTTTGGGGATTGTTGTTTCACGATAGAACTCTTTTAGATCAGGCGAAAGGTTAAGGGCGAAGGGCAAAGGACGAAAGGCGAAAAAACCGAGCTTCAAAATTAGGTCAACCTTTAGCCCTTCGCCTTTCGTCTTTCGCCTAAACTCACTCCATCCGGTAATTAGGCGCTTCTTTAGTGATGGTCACGTCATGCACATGGCTTTCGCGCATGCCGGCACTGGACACCCGCACAAACTGCGCTTTTTCATGCATCATCGCAATGGTTTGGCTGCCCGTGTACCCCATGCTGGCGCGAATACCGCCCAGTAACTGATGAATAACGGCCAGCAAACTGCCTTTATACGGCACCCGGCCTTCTATACCTTCCGGCACCAATTTTTCAGCCGAATCGGTTTCTTCCTGAAAATAGCGATCGCTGGAGCCTTGCTGTTGCGACATCGCGCCCAAAGAACCCATGCCGCGATAGGATTTATAAGACCGTCCCTGAAACAACTCAATTTCTCCCGGCGCTTCTTCGGTACCGGCAAACAAACCGCCCAACATCACCGCATACGCACCGGCGGCCAAGGCTTTAGCGACATCGCCGGAATAGCGGATACCGCCATCGGCAATCAACGGCACGCCGGTTCCTTTTAGCGCATCGGCGACATTACTGACTGCGGTAATCTGCGGCACGCCGACACCGGCAATAATACGGGTCGTACAAATAGAGCCGGGGCCGATGCCGACTTTAACGCCATCGGCACCTGCCTCAACCAAGGCCAGCGCTGCCGCCGCCGTGGCAATGTTGCCGCCGATAACCTGTACATCAGGGTAGTTTTGCTTTACCCAACGCACCCTGTCCAATACGCCTTGAGAATGTCCGTGAGCGGTATCGACGATAATCACGTCCACACCGGCAGCAACCAGGGCGGCGACACGCTCTTCCGTGCCTTGCCCGGTACCGATGGCCGCGCCGACCCGCAACCGTTCCTGTTCGTCTTTACAGGCCAACGGGTAATCTTTGGCTTTTTGTATATCTTTTACCGTAATCATGCCGCGCAAATGGAAAGCATCATTGACCACCAGCACTTTTTCGATGCGATGTTCATGTAGCAAGGCAATCACTTCTTTCCGATCGGCATTTTCACCCACCGTAATCAACCGCTCTTTGGGCGTCATGACTTTTGAAACCGGCTCATCAAAGCGCGTCTCAAAGCGCAAGTCACGGCTGGTCACAATACCGACCAACTCATCGCCATTAACCACCGGTACGCCGGAAATATTTTTGGATCGGGTTAAGGTGATCACGTCCCGTATGCTCACATCCGGCGTAACGGTGATCGGATCTTTAATCACTCCGCTCTCGTATTTTTTAACGCTACGGACTTCACGCGCCTGCTGCTCGGCCGTCATATTCTTATGAATAATGCCGATACCGCCTTCCTGGGCAATCGCAATAGCCAGCCGTGCCTCGGTAACCGTATCCATCGCCGCCGCAACCAGAGGGATATTGAGCGTAATACCCCGCGTCAGCTGGGTCTTCATTTCTACGTCGCGTGGCAGCACAGTCGAGTGCGCAGGCACTAATAAAACGTCATCAAACGTGAGCGCTTCCTGAATAATTTGCATAAACCACACCTTATAACTCAGTGAAAAATAACCGCGCATTATACATCGTAGGATGGGTAGAGCGCGAGCGAAACCCATGATTTGTTGCATAATTGCGGAATTTTTGGTTGAGGAGATGTGCGTTTTCGGCATCTAGCGTTTAGGTTTATTAGCCACGGCCGTTGTGAGTAGACATCCTCGTGGTTTTTATAGGCAGCCATCTGAATTTATTTTAGGACGCACTAGAATTTAAAAATCACTCAAGTATGCCCTCCATTGATTCAATCAATGCGCTTAAGCCTGCTTTAATCGTCAATCTATATAAATAATTAAGGACATCAATGAGCCTGCAAAATTTTTATTGTCGTTATGAGCGAAAACCGGTTTTTAGCCCCACAACAAGACAGCCCAACTTAAAAGCAGAAATTTTAATCCCAAGAAAATCGCTTGGAATTAAAAACTACCTGAGACTTTGTTAATATAAAACATTGAGCTAAATCGCAGGTTCGTTCGATAGGTGATAGCACTTATTGATTGAACAAGTCGAACACTCTAACCTACAGACACTAACTACAATACCAACCGGTCTTTTTGGATAATGGCATATGAATCGTTGTTAACCGTTTTGCAGCATAGACAGAAGCTTTCTGCCGCAGAATTAAAAAAAGTCGAGCGCGTACAGAAGACATCTGTATCGGAAAGTGTGCCGCAGTTGCTGGTCAAGCTGGGCCTGTGTTCGGAGCTTGATGTAGCCGACGCTTTTGTTGAATCGGGCCGCTTTGAAAAGGTTACACCGGATCACTATCCGCTGGAAATGCAACTGCCGGAAACCGTGCCGTTACGGTTTTTAAAAAACTACCATGTCATCGGCCTGGGTCAAAATGGCGGTCACAATGACGACATCACCGTTGCCCTAATGGACCCCGAAGACCGCTTTGTCATTGATGCGTTAAAGCTGGCGACCGGAAAAAACATCATCGCCAAAGTCGGCCTGCTTTCGGAAATCGATGCGGCGCTGGAAGTGCAGTATGGCGAAGGCCGCTCGCAAATGGATAAACTCGTTGACGATCTGGCCGTCGATGATCTGGGCGAGGAAGATCTGGAGCATTTAAAAGACTTGGCCAGTGAAGCGCCGGTGATCAAAATGGTCAATTTGATCATGCAGCGAGCGATTGAAAGCAGGGCCTCGGATATTCACATCGAGCCCTTTGAGCAATCGCTAAAAGTCAGGCTGCGTGTCGATGGCGTACTAAAGGAAATAGACGCGCCTTCAGTCAAATCCACCGCAGCGGTGATTTCGCGAGTCAAGATCATGGCCAAGCTGAACATCGCCGAGCGCCGTCTGCCGCAGGATGGCCGCATCAAAGTGCAAATGCTGGGCAAGGAGCTGGATTTACGGGTTTCGACCATACCGACGATGTACGGCGAAAGCGTGGTGATCCGCTTGCTGGACAAGGAAACTACGGTACTGGATTTTGCCGCACTGGGCTTTTCCGGCAAACATTTACAGCAGTTTATCGAGGTCCTGTCCCAACCGCACGGCATTATCCTGATTACCGGCCCCACGGGTAGCGGAAAATCCACCACGATGTATGCCGCGTTAAAACAGCTCAACACCTCCGAGCGAAAAATCATCACTGTTGAAGATCCGGTCGAATACCAGATGGACGGGGTCAACCAGATTCAAGCAAAACCGCAAATAGGCCTGACCTTTGCGTCGGCGCTGCGTTCTATCGTGCGGCAAGATCCCGACGTAATCATGATCGGCGAGATGCGCGATCTGGAAACCGCAAGAATCGCCGTGCAATCGGCATTAACCGGGCATTTGGTGTTATCGACGCTGCATACTAACGACGCGGCCGGCGGTGTCACCCGCTTGCTGGACATGGGCTTGGAAGAATACCTGCTTACCTCCACCGTTAACGGCATATTGGCGCAACGCTTGGTAAGAAAACTGTGTCCTGCGTGCAAGCAACGTTATACGCCATCACCGGATATTGTCGATGGTATGAGGCTAAGGCGGTTTGCGCCGGAAGGTGATATTGTCTTATACAAACCGGTAGGTTGCCCGTCATGCGGGGGTTTAGGTTACCGCGGGCGGCTGGCGATTATCGAGTTTCTGCGAATGACCGATCCGCTCCGCAAATTGATTATGGCACATGAAGAAGCCGGAGCCATTCAACGGCTCGCCATTGAGGAAGGCATGACAACGATGTACGAAAACGGCTTGGTCAAAGCCCTGCAAGGCATTACCACGCTGGAAGAAGTGCTACGGGTCACGTCGGAAGCCTGATGTTATTTGCCTACAAAGCGGTTAACAGTCTGGGCGAAACCGAAGAGGGCGTCAGGGACGCGGTTGATGAGCAGCAGTTGATTGCAACGTTACAGACGGAAGGCTACATTCCTATTCGCGTAGTCCCGGCCGGTGCCAAATCGTTTCTGGGCTTAAGGCTGGGCATCAAGCAGACCAAATTATCGCAAAAGGACATCGCCCTGTTCACCGGCGAATTGGCAACCTTGCTGGAATCCGGTTTGCCTTTGGATAAATCCTTGCTGGTATTGATCGACTTGACTGAAGACAACGAACGGGTGACCAAGTTGATCGGCAGGGTTCTGGAGAAAGTAAAAGGCGGCGCAACCTTGGCCGATGCGCTGGAAAAACAGTCCGGCATTTTCAGCAAGTTTTACCTGAACATGATACGCGCCGGTGAGGCGGGCGGCAGTCTGGGCGAAGTACTGGGGCGCTTGTCCGAGTATCTGGAGCGCTCCCGTGAATTGAAAGAGACGGTCAGCACGGCATTGATCTACCCGGCCATTTTGTTGATCATGTCGCTGGCCTCGCTGTTTGTGATGCTGACTTTTGTAGTGCCGCAGTTTTCCGAGATGTTTGAAAGCGCAGGCAAGGCACTGCCGGTATCGACCCAGATCGTAGTGGGCTTGGCCGAATGGCTGCAAAGCTATTGGTGGATGCTGGTTTTAGGTGTGATATTAATCACCGGCTATATGAACCTTCAGATGGCCGATCCGGTAAAAAAGAAGGTTTGGGACGGTCGTTTTTTGAAACTGCCGCTGGCCGGGACGATTATCCTGAACAAGGAAACCGCCAACATCAGCCGCACGCTGGGCACTTTACTGGGTAATGGCGTTTCGATACTGGCGGCTCTGGTTATCGTTCGCGAAACGGTAGACAACCTGGTTTTGTCGGCGGCCATTCAGGATACCGAAGAGCAGTTGAAACAGGGTAAAAATATGTCGGATGCCTTATTGGAGAAAGGCATATTCCCAAAGATGGCCATGCAAATGATAAAAATGGGTGAAGAAACCGGACGTCTCGAAGAAATGCTGCTGCGCGTGGCGACGATTTACGATAAACAGCTTAGAGTGGCAATACAGCGTATGCTGGCATTGCTGGAACCGGCGTTGATAATTTCACTGGGATTGATGATTGCAGGCATCATCGTATCGATTCTGCTGGCTATCCTGAGTGTTAATGATTTGGCTTTTTAAGAGGAAAACATTATGAAAAAAATAGTAAGGCACGAGGCACAAGGCACAAGGCTAAAGGCGAAAAAGGCAGGCTCTTTGCGCCTTTCGCCTTTAGCCCTTCGCCACCGCGGCTTTACCCTGCTTGAATTATTGGTCGTGCTGGGCATTATTGCGATGCTGGCCGGGATAGTCGGGCCGCAGGTTATGAAGCACATGGGCGAATCCAAAACCAAAGCGGCCAAGGTGCAGATTGAAGATCTGGCGGCCGCCCTGGATATGTACAAACTGGATCTAGGCAACTATCCGAGTTCCGAGCAAGGCTTGAAGGCCCTCATTGAATCGCCCGACAGCGCCAAACGCTGGAACGGCCCTTATTTGCGCAAAGCCAAAATGCCGCTGGATCCATGGCAGCAGGAATATCATTATGTCGCTCCCGGCGAGCACGGGAAATTCGATTTATTCACCTACGGGGCGGATGGCAAGGAAGGCGGCGAAGGCGAAGATCAGGATATTGTTAGTTGGGAATAATTTTTGAGGCGCAAGGCAAAAGGCGCAAGGCGAAAGGTGAAAGATGTCTCGTTCCTGCGCGCTGCATGGGAGGCAAGCCGCAACGCGGCTTTACCTTGCTGGAGTTGACCGTAGTGCTTTTTGTCGTTGTTTTGGGTTTTTCCGTGATCGGTCTTAACCTGTCATCAGGGAGCGACACGACAGAAATCAAGGCGGCGGCACGGGATATGGTATCAGCGCTGCGTTATGCCAGAGGCCAGGCTTTAATGACGCATCAGGAAACCACGGTTGCCCTTGATCTTGGTAACAACAGTTACAGGGTCAGCGGTCGGGACAAGCTTTATCAAATACCCAAGGGTATTGATGTCACCGTGGTGACTGCGCAAACCGAATTAACCGGGGAAGGCACGGCGAACATCCGTTTTTTTGCCGATGGCTCCTCTACCGGAGGAAGAATCACACTGGAGCGGGGACAGACATCGTGGAAAATCGATATAAATTGGCTAACCGGCCAAATTGAGCTTGAAAATGAATAGACAACGCGGCTTTTCTTTACTGGAAATCCTGATTGCGTTTTCAATCCTGGCGCTTTCCCTGGGGATTTTGCTGAAGATATTTTCTGCCGGTGTTAATACTGCAGGCGTTGCCGAGGAATATACCGCAGCCGTCCAAATTGCTGAATCGCTAATGGCCCAAACAGGCATTGAAGCACCCTTAAAGCCAAGCGAAGCGACCGGACTGGAAAATGAAAAATACCATTGGCGGGTGTCCGTCAGCCCGTTCCAATTCACTGCTGAAAATTTAGACGTCACGGCTATAACGGCAGTGCTTTTTAAGATTAAGGTTGTCGTAAGCTGGGGGGAGGATGCCCGTGCCGCCGGTAGGCAGGTTGAGTTAACAACATTGAAACTGGTGAATAAGGTGTTATGAACTGTACAAGCAAGTCGAAGGGCGAAGGGCGAAAGGCGAAGCACCATTCTTCCAGCGCCGCGGCGGGCTTTACGCTAATTGAGGTTCTGATAGCAATGACACTATTAAGCATTATGGTGGTGCTTTTGTTCAGCAGCTTGAGAATTTGCGCCCAAAGCTGGGAACAGGGAGAAAACAAAATAGCCGAAGTCAATGAGGTCGCCGTCGTCTATAACTTTTTTCAGCGGCATTTATCCTCAGCCCTCCCTGTATGGAATGATTTTTCCGCCGGGGATGGCGAGTCTGCCGAAAGCCGGGCGGAATCGGGCACCGCGACGGATAACAAGAATAAAACATTTTCTTTTCAAGGCAAAAAAAAGTCCTTGCAGTTTGTCTCGGTTTTTCCTGCAAGTGTCGGTAGAGCAGGCATGCAGCTGTTTTCGATACAGCCGCAGCAAGAAGATAAAGAACAGGTCATCAAGGTTTCCCTAACACCGTTTTTTCCGGTAACCGAAGGTGAAGAGTGGCACCGGGAAGAGGAGGTCTTGTTAAGGCATGTCAGCGATTTTACGCTGGCTTATTTCGGCGCTGATGATGAGGGCAAAAGCAGCTGGCAGGATGAATGGCTGGAAAAAGGCGTTCACCCCCGATTGGTCAAAATCAGCATCAACACGACAAATGGCGTTTTTTGGCCGGAAATGATTATAGCGCTTAAAGTTGCCGGCGAAACCGGCAGCACAGCGCTTGAAGGCAACCCGACAAATGTTGCCGCACCGGCGGAGGCGCCCAATTGATCCGGTCTGAGGGTTTCGCCCTGGTTCTGGTTTTGTGGGTGTTGAGCCTGCTGACCATTATGGCCGGTAGTTTTGCGCTGAGTATGCGGCGGGAAGCGGGCATCGTAACCGGCAGCAGTAATAATGCCCAGGCCGCGGCTATCGCAGAATCGGGGCTTGCCGTTGCAGAACTGATGCTAATGCATCCCGACCCTCTACAACGCTGGCATACCGATGGCAGCATTTACCAACTGGATTACGCGGATTCGAAGGTCAGAGTTCGGCTACTCTCTGAAGCAGGCAAGGTGGATTTAAACAGCGCGGACCAGACGCTGTTACAAGGACTGATGGTTCACGCGCCGGTTGATGAGCGGTTGCAAACCAGGTTGGTCAATGCGATTCTCGATTGGCGTGATGCCGATGACCTGGTGCATATAGAGGGCGCGGAGAAAGAAGAATATAAAGACGCAGGATTAAACTACGGGCCTCGCAACAAGCCGTTCCAGTCTATTGAGGAATTACAGCTGGTATTGGGTATGAATGATCAGGTCTTCAAGTGGCTTGAAAACCGGGTCACAGTCTACTCGGGACAACCGCAGGTCGATTTGACCCAGGCATCCCAAGAAGTTTTGCAGGTACTGCCGGGAATGGATCCCGAATTGATAAGCGAATATATCGCAGCAAGGCGGGAAAGTGCTATAAACGGCCTACCGGCACCGACAGTTCCGGTAGGTTCTAATAGGGTACCCGGACAAACGGGTGAGAATGCGCCTGCAACAGCTGTCGCTGCCAGTAATGGTGCGGAGCAAAAAGGCGTGATGGCGGTTATTGCCGAAGCGCTGTTGGATGATGGCACAACGGCCGTCATCAATACGGTGATAAAAAAATCGGATAGTCCGGGGGCGTCGCCGTTTCAGGTTCTGAAATGGCAGCGTAACGCCGCCGTCGATGGTTCCTTATTTACGGACGAAACAGATGAGTTACTTGTGAGACAGTATGCCGAACCTGAATTCAACCATTGATCTGGACGTTAAAAAGTTCTTCCGCTGGTGGCTGCGCGAACTTGACTTTCTGGTGCCTGAAAAAATCAGACAGTTGGTTAATGAAAAACGGGGCTTCATCATCGTTCGTCCCGAAGGCAATCAATTAGCGCTGACCTATAGACTTAATGAGCAAGCCGAGCCTTTGGCAATACTGGAGCGCAACGCTGCGGGCATAGCGCAATATAAAGCCTTGCGAGCCAACGATGAACGACTGGCTAAAGCGAATTTAATCCTTCGGCTAACAGCGCAAGAGGCCATTCAAAAAGAACTCGCCTTGCCGGTTGCCGTCAAAGAAAACCTGTCCCAAGTTGTCGCCTATGAACTTGACCGCTATACGCCGTTTAAGGCGGAACAGGTTTATTTTGCGGTTAAGCCGCTGGAAGGCGAGCATGAACCCGGACAAATCAGGGTCATGCTGGTATTAACGCCCAGGGAAACGCTTGATGCGTTGTATGAAGACATCAAGACCATGGACATGTCGCCGCTGTTCGTCGATTACGAGGCAACGCCGAATGATCTTGAGCAACGTTATGACGGCTACAATTTATTGCCGGAAAGCCTAAGGGACAAAACCGCCAATACACCGCGACTGATTTACACGGCACTGATTGCGGCGATCTTTTTACTGTTGGGCGCGGTGCTGGCGCTGCCGGTCTTGTTTGAATATCAAACGGTCAATGCCTTGCAGGAAAAAATCGATGCCATAGAAAAGGATGCCAAGGAAGTTAAGGCCCTGCAGCTGGAGATCGATGCGATGATAGACGAAACACGGCTATTGATAGCGGAGAAAAATGCGGCTCCGCCGGTCATTGAGATGTTGAATACCTTAAGCGCGCTAATTAAAGATAATACCTGGTTATCCTACATACAGTACTCGGACGGGCATCTGCAAATACAGGGCGAGTCGCCCGCCGCTTCGGCATTGATCGGCGTTTTGGAAGACTCCGAATTGTTTGCCAACGCCCGGTTTGTCTCGCCGGTCACCCAGGATAAAGCCAGCGGGCAGGAGCGCTTCCAGATTACCGTTGACGTTACCCCGGCGGTTGCGGCTCCCCCCGCCCAATCGAACGCCGCACCGGCTGCTTTGGCATACACACCGTCCTTGGCTATCGGGAGACGCAAGTGATCGACATCGGAAGTAAGCAAATGCAGCGATGGTTGGCCGTCGTCCTCTTGGTTGCGGCAATACTGCTTATCAGTCTGGCCGTAATAGTGCCGTTGGCTAACAAAGGATTGGAACTGCTCGACGCCAAAAATAATCTTGTTTTCAGGATACAGCAATATGAGCGGATTCTGGCAAGAAAAGACGCTGTCATCGCCAGCATGATCGCCATAAAAGAACAGTATCAAAAGCGTGGCCTTTTGAACCGGCAGAGTACCGGCGCTTTAGCGTCCGCCGAGGTTCAGGAGTTCATTAAAAAAGTAATTACGGAGGCAGGCGGGCAATTGAGCAGCACTCAGGCGCTCCCCCTTAGCACCAAAAATGAATTTAGCCGGATAACCGTCAGCGTAAGGATGACGGGTAATAGCGAAGTGTTACGGGCGGTGCTGTACAAGCTGGAAACATCGACTCCGCTGCTTATTATCAATCAGATAGAGATCAGGCCGATGCGCGGCGTAAGAAGCAGAACAACGCGCCAGATCGAACCGAGTAACGAATTAAATATCAATTTTCAGGCGGTCAGTTTTATGAGGAGGCTGCCGGAATGAATAGTAAACTCATGAAATTGCTGGTATCCGCCTGCATCAGCCTGTGCTTGATTATTACCGGAGAGTGGTTGTATGCAAGCTATATGCGGCACCGTTTGCTGACGTCGCTTACCTCGGAAAAACCGCAAGACTATAAAACGGATGAGTTGCCCGAAATAGAATTGACCAAACAGCCGGAAGAAAGTTACGTTGACCTGGTTGCCAGACCGTTATTTATTAAAGACAGAAGACCGGTAGCTGAGCCGAATCAGGAGACAGCGCAAGGCGCCGCCTCTAAATCCGAGAGCTTTGATTGGCAGCTGAACGGAATTTACAGCACAAAAAAAACCGTCTCGGCCTTATTCGGTCGGCCTAAATCAAAGCTTGTCAAAGATCACACTCGAAAAATAACCGTCGGCGACGATATTGACGGCTGGAAATTGACTGAAATAAAAAATGACCGGGTCGTGCTTAAACAAGGCAGTACCGAGAAGGAACTACTGCTTCGAAAGCCGAAATTAAAAGCATTACCGCAGGGGGAAAACAGTCCAACGCCGAGTACACCAGCGCCCGCGCCTGCTCCTGCTCCTGCACCAGCGCCTGTTCCAGCAGCTATTCCAGAACCTGCAACAGATAATACTGAAGATACACCGGAGGGAAACCCACAATGATTAATATCAAAAAAGTAACAACAACGTCTTGTTTGGTGGTCTTGGGTTTAACGTTGTCAAGTTGTGAATCGCTCGGGCCTCAGCCTATCGCAAAATTGCCGTTGACGCCGGTGAGAAAGGAGCAAACCGATGTGTCTATTGATCAACTGAAAAACAAAGCGCCCGCTACTGCGGTAACGCGGGCAAAGCCTGAGTTATTTCCCGGTACCAACCGGTTTGTACCGGGAGCGGCAACGCATAGAACACCCCAAAGCCGCGGCGAGGGTGCATACAGTCTCAATTTTGATGAAGCCGATTTGGGTGAAGTGGCCAAAGTTATCTTAAGCGACATCCTTGGACAAAACTACGTACTCAGTCCCAAGGTGGCCGGCAAGGTCACCCTGCAAACGACCGATCCCTTAAGTAAAGAGGAGCTGATTCCCACCCTTGAAATGCTGCTGCGCATGAACAATGCCGTCCTGGTTAAGGATGCCAGCATTTACCACATCGAACCGGCCAGCGAAGCCCTGTACAGCTCCAGTTTTGCAGCGCCCAATACTGGCGGAAGGTCCGGCTTTCAAGTCAGGGTTATTCCGGTTAGAAATGTCGCCGTGCAAGATATTGTCGATGTGATCAAACCGCTGGTGCAGGAAAAGACCATTCTCAATGTCGATAGTACGCGCAATATCCTGATCGCATCCGGCACCCCTAATGAACTGGGACGGGTAATGGACATGGTCAGCGTTTTTGATGTCGATGTGTTGAAAGGACAATCTTTTGGCCTGTTTCCATTAGCCCATGTTGAGCCGGAAACCATTATTAAAGAACTGGAGGAGATTTTTCGTAAAGAGGGCAAGGAAGGAGAGAGTAACTTTTTTCGTTTTATCCCGGTTGAAAGATTGAATGCCGTGATGGCGATTACGCATCAGGCCGGCTATTTAAAGGATATTGAAAACTGGATATTTCGCCTGGATCGGGCCAATACGGCATCCGGCGGCGGAGTGAATGTTTATAGGGTTCAAAATGTCGATGCTGAAGAACTGGCAGCAACGTTGAATGAGATTTTTACCGGTGCCGCCAAGAAAGAAAAATCCGCCAAAGTTGCGCCTGGAGAAAAAGCGGCTGAATTAACCAACAAAGCGCCTGAAAAACAAAACGTTCCAAAAACATCCACGCCAACCGGAGAGGCGGAGGTTGCCAATGTGGGCGAGGTAAGAATTATTTCGGACGTGGCCAATAATTCGGTCATTGTTGTCGCCACGCCGCAGGAGTACGAAGTCATCCTCCCTGTTATCAAACAGCTGGACTTATTGCCTCTACAGGTATTGATTGATGCGACTATAGTTTCCGTGAAATTGACAGACTCATTAAAGTACGGAATACAATGGTTTTTAGATCATGGCGGCAGCAGTATCAGTAGCGGCAATGACGCGGCTACACTGGGCAGCATAGCCGCGGCAAGTGCTGCGGCTTTTACATCAGGCGGATTGACCGCAATTTATAACTCCGGCGTAGTTAATGCCTTGCTAAGCGCCCAGGCTAATAAAGGCAATGTCAACATCATTTCATCACCCTCTTTAATGGTGTTGAATAATCAAGAAGCTAAAATCAACGTCGGCGATCAGGTGCCGATACAAACAGGCACGTTAGGAAGCGTCGTCGGTAGTGGTGGCACCACAGGAGCGACCACCGCTATACAGAGTTCAATACAATACAAGGATACCGGTGTTACCCTGGAGGTTACTCCCAGGGTCAATGCAAACGGCATGGTTATTATGGAAATAAAGCAAACTGTTAGCTCTGCCGTCAAAACGGAGACCGGGGTTAATACTTCACCCACCATCCAGAAAAAAGAGATTGAGAGTTCTGTCGCTGTGCAGGATAGCGAAACTATCGTGTTAGGCGGTTTGATTGACAATAACAATAGTAATGCAATTGGGGGCATTCCTTGGCTAAATGAGCTGCCATGGATAGGGCCATTATTCGGCAATACGGACAGAGAAAATATCAAAAATGAACTCGTTGTTCTGATCACACCGCGCGTAGTAAAAAGCAAGCAGGATTCCAGGCTGATTTCTGACGAATTCAAGCGCAAATTAACCGGAATTTATGAGTATAAAGCCGCTGCTCCAGGAAGTCCGGCAGTAGAATAGCCGATGGGAAGCTTTGTGGTCAATGGCGTTAGTAGGGGTGCAAGCCGGGTGCAGTGTGCCCCGGCCGGCTGCCAACTATTTTAAAGTGTAGTTACTTCATTACCCTTGCCGACTAACACGACATCCGCAGGGCGCATCGCAAAGATACCGACAGTAACTACGCCGGTAATGTTGTTGATGATTTGTTCCAGTTTGATCGGTTCGATAATATCCAGATTATGCACATCGAGAATCACATTGTGGTTATCGGTTATAAAGTTTTCCCGCCATACCGGCTGACCGCCTAATTTAACCAGCTCTCGGGCAACATAGCTTCTGGCCATCGGAACGACTTCAACCGGCAAAGGGAATTTGCCCAGCACATCGACGCATTTGGTCTCGTCGGCAATACAGACGAATTTTTTGCTGGCTGCGGCGATAATCTTTTCGCGAGTCAACGCGCCGCCGCCGCCTTTAACCAGTTGTTTATGGGGATTGACTTCGTCCGCCCCGTCCACATAAACGTCCAGCGTACCCACCGCATTCAAATCAAGCACCGGGATGCCGATTTTCTTTAAGCGTTCGGTACTTGCGATCGAGCTGGAAACAGCGCCCTCAATATCCGCCCTGAAATCGACCAAATAATCAATAAAGTGATTAACGGTAGAACCTGTACCTACGCCGATAATGGCAACATCTTTAATATAGTGTAAAGCCGCTTGAGCCACTTTTTGCTTTAGTTCATCTTGAGTCATAAGGTTATCCTGATTTTAGTTATAGGTATGTAAAGGGTGTGTGATAATACAGCAGATAGAGTTGTCCGGAAAAGTTTTGTTCTCTCCGGCAGAAAGACACCCGCTGTAGCGCCTGCCATGCGCGCCGTGGGAGCTAAGGCGCACACAGCGCATCCTACGTTTACAGGATAAACTTATCTCGATCGCTATACAAAGATTACCCCGCTGATTTTTAAAAAATGCCGCTACGATAAATTAAAGCCCTCATGTTCATCCTGCACAGCTCCAATAAAACCGAAAACCTGGTCTTTCACCTGACCACCGTCATTGAAAACTCGCCGCTGGCATCGCCTTTTGCCAAGGAAATCTTCTTGATTCAAAGTCAGGGCATGGAGCGGTGGTTATCGCAGCAGTTAGCCAGTCAATTTAAAGTCTGGGGGAATTACGAGTTTTTATTTCCCGGCAAGTTTTTCAGCTCCCTGGCGCAGAACATCGACAGCCGCTTAAGCGATGCGGCTTTCGAGCGTAATTTGATGCTCTGGCGGATTGAAGCGTTGCTGCGTAGGCTGGACGGCGAAGTGTTTTTGCCGTTAACGCAATACCTGTCCGGCGAAAATGTCCCCTTAAAACGCTACCAGCTGGCTCAGCAGCTGGCCCAGATTTTCGACCAATACCAGATGATGCGGCCGGATATGCTGGCGGCGTGGCAAAAGGGCCAGTTGTTGTATCAAACGGCAACCGAACGCTGGCAACAAGCATTGTGGCTGCAAATAATCGAACAGACCGGCAACAAGCATCGGGGCTCGCTATGGCTGGATGTAATCGCCAAGTTGAATGCCGCAGAGGAAGGCGCGTTTAGCGCGCAATTGCCGGAGCGGATTTCGGTGTTCGGACTTAACACCATGCCGCCGTTATTTTTAAGTTATTTGGAAGGCCTGTCCAAACATTGCCAACTGCATCTTTATTTACTCAATCCGGCACAGGATTTTTGGGCCGATCTGGCCAGCAAACGGCAGAGAGCGAACGACGAAAGCTTTACCGGCCATCCCTTGTTATCGACATTAGGCCAACAGGGGCGCGAGTTTCAGGAGATGTTGCTGGAGCAGGCGCAATTTGATTTGGAACCGGAAAGTTTTGAGCTGAGCGAGGCGCAAAATAATCTGCAACGGCTGCAAAACGGTATTTTAAATAATAGCCTGGATGAACAGCCGCTTCAAAAAGACGACTCGATCAGCATTCATGCCTGCCACTCCCGAATGCGCGAGGTGGAGGTGCTGAAAAACCAGCTGCTGCAAGGACTGGAAAACGACCCGACGCTGGAGCTGCGCGACATTGTGGTGATGGCGCCTGACATCCAGATGTACGAGCCGTTTATTTCCGCCGTGTTCGACGACATCCAACATGCCATCGCCGACCGCAGCTTGCGCCTGAGCAACAATGCGCTGGACGCCTTCATCCGCTTTTTGGACTTAAGCCAAAGCCGTTTCGGCTGGCAGACGGTACTGGATTTACTGGAACAACCGGTGGTCTATCCGGGTTTCGGCTTGTCCGAGGTTGACCTGGAGCTGATCAAACACTGGGTACAGGATACCCATGTGCGCTGGGGCAAGTCGGCGCAACACAAGCAGGAACTCGGCCTGCCCGAACTGAGCGAAAACACCTGGCAGGCGACGCTGGACCGGTTGCTGATGGGTTACGCGGTAGGCAGCGATCAGGATTTTGTTAGCGACGTGTTGCCTTATCGGGATATTGAAGGCTCCTCGGCGCTGGCCTTGGGCGGCTTGTGCGATTTTATGCAACTGTTGTTTAAAGCCAGCAAGGAACTCAAACAGGCGAAACCGCTAAAAAACTGGAGCACGCAGCTTTATTATTACGCCGACCAGTTATTGGCGGCAGCGGAACCGGTCGAGCGCCAGCAGCTTAACGAACTGCTGGCGGAATTATCCGCCGAATTGGCCGCCGTGCATAATGACGATGTCGAGCTGCAAGTGATTATCAGCTGGCTGGAAGGCATGGTTGCCGAGCGTAAATCATCCAACGGTTTTTTGCGCGGTCAGCTGACCTTTTGTTCGATGTTGCCGATGCGCTCTATTCCGTTCAAAGTGATTGCGCTGTTGGGCATGAATGACGGCGAGTTCCCCAAAATCGACCGTAACCCGACCTTTGACTTGCTGGCTCAACACTTTCGCAAAGGCGACCGCTCGCGCCGCAGCGATGACCGCTATCAGTTCCTGGAAATCCTGTTATCGGCCAGACAGCAGCTGATTATGACCTACATCGGCCAGTCGATCAGCCACAACGACGCCATTCCGCCGTCGGTGGTGATCAGCGAATTGCTGGAAGTTTTGCAGTGCGACGGCGACTTGATTACCCGGCACCCGTTACAGCCATTCAGTCGGCGCTATTTCGACGGAACTTCGGATGTATTCAGCTTTTCCGAAGCCGATTGCGAAACCGCCAGGGCATTGTCCGGTCGAGGAGAGCGGTCAAACGCCCCTGTGAATTTGTGGTGGCAAGGAACCATCCCCTCAGACACAGAGGAAACCGATGTCATCGAGCTAAGCGAATTGTTCAGTTTTTTCCGGCATCCGCAACGTCATTTCATGCAGCGACAAATGGATTTACGCTTTAGCGGCATGGAAGCCGATGCCGAAGAGCGTGAACCGTTTAGCGTTGCCAAGCTGGAGGGTTACGCTATTTATCATGAATGGATACACGAGGCGCTAAACGGCAAGCCGGTATCGGTAAAAAAACTGCAGGCCCAAGGTCGGTGGTTGGCGGGAGTGCCGGGAGAGCTGGAGTTCGACCGACAGCAGCAGGTGATTAATAGCTTTGTCGAACGCATAAAAGCCAAAAACCTGGGTGAGCCGTTGGACGATTTGCCGATAGACATAAGTGTCAACGGCTACCGCTTGGTCGGCAAACTCGGCAACCTTTATCAACGCGGCAGCCTGTTTTATCGCTACGCCGACCTTAAGGGCAAGGATTTTGTCTGCGCATTGCTGCATCACCTCATCATTAACGAAGTTCAGCCGCAGTCGTCATTTTTGCTCAGCACCGATGAGGACTTGGAATTTATGCCCGAACATTGCCAGCCGGAGCAGCTGACCGCATGGATAGAAATCTACCGACTGGGCCGTAAACAGCCCGATGCCTTTTTTGTCGAACCGGCTTTGGCGTATGTCAAACAGGCCCACAAGCTGAAAGCCAGCAGCCGCGCCTCAAAGTCGGCGTTGGATGCGGCAATCGAGCAATTGTCCAGAGCCGTAGAGCAGCCCTACGAGCCGGAACTCAGGCGACTTTACGGCAATGTGGCGGATTTTAGGGTAGTGCTGGGCGAGTCGTTTGAGCTACAATGCCAAAGCCTGTTGCAGCCGGTTTGGGATGCGACGCATTAATCACTCAGTTGACACTAGAAATGTTGCGCGTTAGATTGGCCTTAAAGTTGTTATTCAATAACTGCATTTGTAAGGAGTAAATCATGCAAACATCAAGTATTACTTCAAAAGGTCAGGTCACAATACCTGCCAATATACGAAAATCCTTACACCTTACTGCCGGTCAAAAAGTGAAAGTCAGTTGCGAAAATAATATTATTACCATAACGCCGGTTGAAAATGATATTAGCGCAGTATTTGGCTTGCTGAAAGCGACAAAAACGGTCTCTTTGGCGCAAATGGAGGAAGCGATAGCCGAAGCCGCTTGCGATGATTAGTTTAGACACCAATGTCATGGTGCGCATCTTTGTAGATGACCCGCAGTGTCCCGAACAAAACAGCAAAGCGCGGCAGATTGTCAGCGAATATGAAACGGTTTATGTCACTCAAATCGTACAAGTAGAAACGGTTTGGGTATTAAGTCGCGCTTATGGTTTTTCCAGGGCGGATATAGGTAGGGTACTGGAAAGTATGTTAAATAACTCCGCTTTTAGACTGGAAAACGAAACGATTTTTGCAGCCGCTTTACAGTTGTACGGCAGTTCAAATATTGATTTTGCCGATGCCCTGATTTTACAAAACAGCGTACAACAAAATTTAAAGTTGCTTAGTTTTGACAGAAAATTACAAAAACAACAGGGCGTGGTTAGTGTTTGAGCCACAAAATGCTGAATGCAAAACCTGACACCAATTTTTTATGTATAAATTGCCAGAAAATCAATTCCAAAAATGAGTGCTAAATTATTAAAGTACACATTGGTATATTTTATCCAAGGAGAAATCACAAAAAGAATTAAAATTGGCCAAACAAATTGTACGGTCGAAGAGAGGATGCGTAGGCTTCAGACAGGTTCGCCAGATAAATTAGTATTGCTGGGGGGGTATCTTGGATTCGAGTATTCCGAAATAAAACTTCACAATATGTTCGGACAATTTCGATTGCATGGCGAATGGTTTTCCCCAGAAAAAGAAATTACAGACTTTATTAAAAATAAATGTTTATTAAATACAACAGCTTTATATTATGTCTATCATGAAATTGAAAAAGGTAATATGAGTTACGAAGAAGCTTTGGCTTTAGGAGAAGAAGAACTCTGTAGGCGTTCAGATGAACAGTTTCTTGAAATTTTAGAAAAAATGTACACAAATAACGGAAGAAATATTCTTACAAAATAGTCCTGTAGGCCGGAATAAGCCGGTTCGAGCGACAGCGAGAACTGGTGTTTCCGGCAAATACCTCCCAAACTCGCCGGAAACGCCACCTCGCGCTACGCTTGGGTGGTCTTATTCCGGCCTTGTATATTAAATACATCTCTAAAGCACAGGATTATGTGACACAAAAAAGTTTATAGTGATAAGTGATTTTCTGGGGAAGCCGATCCGGCCTTAAGCTCTGAGCTTGTTCGTAGATAGGCTCCCC
>Ga0208758_100139_pt1 | contig 35606 bp, 43 predicted proteins | sample LakWasM116_HOW13_2_FD_183930 | JGI IMG/M metagenome (GOLD analysis project Ga0208758, IMG submission 183930) | Freshwater sediment methanotrophic microbial communities from Lake Washington under simulated oxygen tension - Sediment Metagenome... | ecosystem: Environmental > Aquatic > Freshwater >...
CCCCCCTTCGGCCGTCACATTCACCCTGGGCTCGGTCACGGTGCTGACCCAGACGGTTCCGACGCCGTCAGCGGCGCGCATCTTCGAGCACACCTTCGCCGTGGGGGATGCGTTCTCGATCGTGTTCACGCCCGGCCATGCCGACATCTGGAAGGGCGCCAACTTCGTCGCGGCCGTTGCGCACCCGATGACGGCGGCGATGCTGCCGACGGTGGGTCGCTCCCAGCGCCTTAACACCATGTTGCTGTTCCATGTCGACCTGCCGCCGCACCGGATCATGCGGATGGACCATGACGGCGATTGGTCGAGTGCGCCGGCTCCCTTGATCAATGTCCCGGAAGTCGATCTCGGCGGCACCTATACCCCAACGATCGATGCGTGGCAGGTGTGGCTCCGCTTCCAGACAGGCGGCGGAGCCGGCGTGACCGTCTCGATCATGGTCAATGGCGAAGAGACGACGGGCGTCGCGGTTCCGGCGGGGCCGGATTTCACCGCCTTCGCCACGGCGATGAAAGCCGCCATCGAGGCGCTGCCGGGCGTCGAGGCGGGCATAGCCTTCAGCTTCTCTGCATCGAATGCCGTCGAGGCGATCTTCAATCTCAGCTTCACCGGCGGGCGCAATGCCGGTCAGGTCTTCACGGTCGTGCCGCGCGTGGTCAACTCGGCCGATGCCGCTGCGACCGCGGTGCATGTCACCGTCGGCAAGTCCGGCGGCGAGCCGATCATGTCGACGGAAAAGGGCTATCCGGCATCCGGCGGCTACTGGCAGGACCGGCTTTACCTCGCCGGGTTCAAGGCTGAGTCGGGATCGGCGCTCGGGTCCGTCACGGGCGAGTATTTCGACGTCAACATTCTGATCGAGAACGCAGCCGGCGGCGTGCTCTTCCGCCTCGATACCGACGGGGCCGAGCGCATCCAGAACGTTGCGCGCTCGAAGCACCTGCTGTTCTTCACCAATGAGGCGGAATATTTCGTCTCGGATCGCGCCATCGTGCGCGGGACGCCGCCAAACGTCGCGCAGTCCAGCCGCAACGGCATCGCGCCCGGGATTGCCCCTGTCGAAAACGAAGGCGGCCTGCTCTATGTCGGCCGCTCGCGCACGATCGCCTATCTGGCGACCTATTCAGACGTCTCGCAAAGCTATGAAAGCGAGCCGATCTCGCTGCTCGCCTCGCATCTGGTCCGCGAGATGAGGGCGACCGCGCTGCAGCGTGCCAGCCAGTCCAACGACGCGGCGCGCTATCTAATGGTGCGCGACGACGGCCTGCTCGTGATCGGCGTGCTCATCCGCAATCAGGAGGTCGTCGCCTTCGTGCGCTGGCAGACCGATGGCGCCGTGCGCGACGTCTGTGTCGACGGCAACAACGAGGCCTATATGCTGGTCGAGCGCACGGTCGGTGCCGGCACCCGCATGATGCGCGAACGGCTGACCCGCGATGCCTTTCTGCATCAGCAGACCAGCCGGAGCTACGAGACACCCACGGCGGCGATCGGCGATCTCGGCCATTATGAGGGCCGCGACGTCTGGGCTTTCGCCGACGGCTATGCGGAAGGCCCGCTGCGCGTGACCGCTGGCGCCGTCACGCTGCAGCAGCCGGCGAGCGAGGTTGTGATCGGCCGCTGGGTCGCGCCGATCGTCGACACCCTGCCGGCGCCGCGTCTGGTCGGCGAGCGCGTGCAGCTCGCCCGGCCCGTGCGTGTCCATACAGTGCGCGCCAACGCCATCGGCGTCACCTCGATCGCGATCGGCGCCAATGGCCGGCCGCCGCGCGACATCGCTTTGCTGCGAGCCGGCCAGCCGAGCGACCAGCCGATCCAGCCTTACAATGGCCCGTTGGTGGCGCCGGGCCTGTTCGGCTGGAGCGATGCCGGAATCGTGCGTCTGACGCAGGTCCGCCCCGGCCGCTTCGCCATTCGCGACATCACCATCGAAGCGAGGATCTAGCCATGGAATTCGCTGCTGCGGCACTCACCGCCGTTTCGAGCGCGGTCTCTTCGGCGGCCGGCGCGGTCGGCTCGGCCGTCTCCACGGTCGGCTCCGCGCTCGGCATCGGCGGCACGGCGGCCGGCGCTGGTTCTGGCCTCTTCGGCGGCTTTGGCTCGACGATCGGCTCGATCCTGTCCGGCACCGCGACCGTCGCCGGCATGCTCGGCGCGCAACAGGGCGGACAGGAGCAGGCGCGCTCGCTTTACGCCCAGGCGGCAGATGCGAGAACCGAGCAGGATATCGAGCGCATCAAGGGAACCGAACGGCGCGATAGCCTGCGCCGCTCCCTCCTGCAGACGTTCGGCGAGCGCGATGTCGCAGCCGCCGCCTCTGGCGTCGATCTGTCCTTCGGCACGGCTGCGGTGGCCCGCAACGAGGCGTCCCGCGACGCGGAGCGTGCGCTCTCGATGGATCAATCGACCGAGGATTTCCGCATCGCCCGCCTGCAGGAGCGCGAGAACGAGTTCATCCGCGCGGGCCGCGCCGCCAAGAAGGCCGGCACGATCAAGGCCGTGGGGCTCGGCCTCAAGGGCGGCGCGTCGCTGGCCGGCAGGGGGTAAGTTATGGCGAACCGTTTTGGCCGCGCAGTCGGCGGCATCAAGGAATTCGACCCGAAGGGGGCAGTGATCGAAGGCCTCCCCGGCGTGCAGCGCAGCGCCGGCGCCGATGCCGAGGCGCTGTTTCAGGTTGGCTCGGATCTGGCCGGCGTATTCGGGCATCAGGCAGACAAGGCGGCTGCGATCGAGGGGAAGAATGCCGGGCTCGCAGCTGGGACTGATCCGAGCTTCCGCCCGTCCGGTGCGACGACGATCCGAGGGAGGGCCTTCGACGAAGCGGCGGTTTCGACCTATGCGGACACGCTCGACGCGAAGATGCGCAAGGGCATGCTCGATATCTTCCAGGCGAACAAGGATAACCCGGGAGCGCTAGCGGGCGCCTTCGACGCCTTCAAGAAAGACATTCTCGACAACGACGTCTTCCCGCAGATTCGCGGGCAGGTCGAAAGCTCGTTCGAGCGCTTGCGCCTGCCGTTTCAGGTGAAGGCTGGCGACGCGCTTGAAACCAAGGTTCAGGACCAGGCGCGCGCGGCCAATATCGAAGCGACGACGCGTTCCGGGGCCGTTGTGGCCGCAGCGGCCGAAAGCGCGCCCTATAGCCCGAAGACGCAGGCGGTCGTGCGGCAGGAGCTGGATGCGCAGGCCGAGCGTGACCAGCAGCTGGTAAAGAGCGGCGCCATGACAGCGGAAGCCGCCGCGAAGAACAGGATTCTTCGCGAGCGCGACGCGGTGACGCGTGAGGCCGTGGCGGCGACCGAAAAGCTGCCGACCGTGGCCGATGTCGACAAGGCCGAGGCGGAGTACCGCAAGAAAAAAGCCGAGGGCACGCTCGGCCCGGCGGGCGCGGACGCTGCGGCGATGGATACGATCGAGGCCGGCTTCGCCCGCCGGCGCCAGCAGCTCGCCACGGTCGGTCGTCAATCGGCCGCGTCGGTCGAGAAGCAGGCCGAGGACATGGTGTCCCGGGCGCAGGAGGGCGCGTTTCCGCCGGCCGATGAGATCGCTCGGTTTCGGGGCGTGGCGGCGACGGCGCCGAACGGGGCGACCGCCGTCGACCAGCTCGACCGCCGCCTCGGCTGGGTGCGCGCGGCGGCCGTCTACGGGCCGGACAATGTCGAGGCGGTCGCGCGCGAGGCGCGCAAGGCGGCGGGCCCGACGCCGACGAAAGAGCAGGCCGAGGATATCCAGTTCCTCGACGAGTTGACGGGCAAGTATCGCAAGGCCACCACGGAAGACCCGATCGGGCTCGCCAAGAAGCTGCAGCTCGGCGCGGTCAACCCTATCGTCGTCGACAGTCCGGATGCGCTGAAAGCCAGCATTGCCGAGCGCTCCGCCTTGGCTAAGGGGCTGCCGGCCCATCTCAACCCCGATCGCAAGATGCTGGAGCCCGGCGACGTCAAGGCGATCGAGCGCAAGATCGCCATGGGCGGCGAGGCGGCCGTCGACACCGTCAAGGCGCTGGTCGAGGGCGCCGGCCGCGATGCGCCGCGCCTGATGCGCGAAATCGGCGGCACGGCGCCGGAGCTGGCGCAGGCCGGCCTGCTGCTGGCCTCCGGCGGCTCCCGGCAGGCGGCGCGCGACATCATCGCCGCTGTCGTGGCGCGTGGTCTGCCCGGTGGCGAGAAACCGCTCGAAGTCGATCACGCCGCCTTTCGCGCGATCTGGGTCGACAAGGTCGGCACGTCACTCGTCTACAACAGCCAGGATTCGCAGCGGATCGAAAAGGCGGCGCGCGCAATCGCCGCGACCCGGTTGCGCACGGTCGGCGACAACAAGAACGCTGCCGCCAAGGACATCTACGGGCAGGCGATCGAGGAGGCCTTCGGCGGCCAGCGGATCAACGGCCAGACCTTCGGCGGCCTCGGTCGCGTCAAGACGGGCTGGTTTTCCAGCGCGCCGGTGCCGCTGCCGCCGGATGTCAAGGCAGACCGCTTTCCGGATGCGCTGGCGGCGATCCGCGACGATGACCTTGCCACGTTGCCGGTGCCGCCGGTCGCGGGAACGAGAGCGGCGCAGGTCCGCAATGCCCGGCCGGTCCCGGTTCCGGGCGGCTACCGTTTCGCCCTTGGCGACCCGGCGGGGCAGGACCCGAAATTCATCGAAGGGCAGGATGGCAAGCCCTTCGTGCTGCCTTGGGACGCGATCAGCGGCCGCCTGCGCGAGCGGGCGCCCGGCGCCTTCGTGGGTGCGCGCTGATGCTGCTCTTCGATGATCCGGCCGAGCGCGATTTCACCTTCGCGAAACCTGATGACGGCAAGACATGGTCGCAGGTGGCGCGCGAGGCGGTGACCAACCTCGGCGACGTTTACGAGCGCCCGGGCGTCTATAAGCGCGTCTTCGATGCGAGCTGGCAGGCGCAGACCTATGTCGAGAACTCCAATGCCCGGCAGTGGTCGCAAGCGGAAAGCGTCGAGCGGCTGATCAAGGCCGTCGAGACCTCATCCGGCGTCAAGCTGCCGAACCCGACGCAGGGCGGTTTCACGGCCGAGGCCGAGACGGCAGCGCGCGAACGCATTGGCGAGATGTACGGGCCGGCCGTGGCGCGCGCGCCGGACATCCTCAACCCGTTCCGCCAGCAGGCCTTCGACAAGCGCCTGCAGGAGCTGGTCGATAGCGACCCGAAAATCGCCGATGCCGTGGCAACGGCCCGGATCGATTTCTCGCCGCAGATGATCGCGCGGCGGGCCGAGGAGGATCTACAGGCGGCGGTCGCCGAAGCCGGGTCCGGCATAGGCGCCTTCGGCGCGGCGATCGGCGGCGGCATCGTCCCTTCGTTCCGCGATCCGATCAACGCCGCCGGGCTATTCCTCGGCGCCGGAGCATCGACGGCGACGACGGTTGCCGGGCGGATCGCCATCGTCGCGCTGCGCGAAGCGGCGATCAATGCCGGCATCACGGCCCTGCAGCAGCCCTTCACCCAGGACTGGCGCCGCGAGGCCGGGCTCGAAGCCGGATTGAAGGAGGCCATGCAGAACATCGCCATGGCGGCCGGTATCGGCGGCGCGTTCGGCGCCGGAGCGCAGGCGGGGCGGGACCTGCTCGGTCTGCTCGCGATCGGCCGGATCAAGCCCGGTGATGTCGAGGCTGGCTTGCGCGCTGCCGGCGTCGCCTTGCCCGAAGAGGAGGCCGCCGCGCTGCGCGCCACCGTGCGCGCCGATGCCGACGACGCGCTCGCGCAGCGAGGCATCCCGCGCGACGTCCCGGGCGTCGAGGGCGGTGAGGTGATGCGCCAGGCGCTTCGTTATGCCGAAGATCCCGTAAACCAGCCGCCGCCCGATCTGCCCATCGCGTTGCCCAGGACGCGCGCCGATCGAGCGGCCGTGCTCGACGAAAGCCTTCCGGCCGCGATCGGCGACATCGCGACGGTTGACGGCAAGCCCGTCGCCTTCGAGCGCTTCGACCCGATGACGGTCGGCACCGATGCGGCTGCGATGCAATACAAGGGCGGCGCCGATGCCGCCGGCGTCACCGATCGGCTGCGCTCCGTTCAGCGCTGGGACCCGCTTGCCGGCGGCCGCGTCTTCGTGTTCGAGCGCGCCGATGGCGCCCGCGTCGTCGCCGACGGACATCAGCGCCTTGGATTGGCGCGGCGGCTCACCAGCGAGAGCGAGCCGGCCGAGCTGGTCGGCCATCTCTTTCGCGAGCGTGACGGCTGGACCGCCGCCGATGTCCGCGCGCTGGCGGCGAAGAAGAACATGCAGGAGGGATCGGGCACGGCGCTCGATGCCGCCCGCGTCCTGCGCGACCGGCCGGACCTTGCCGACGGCGCCCTGCCGATCAGCGGGCCGATGATGCGCAACGCCGTAATGCTGGCGCGCCTCTCCGATGAGGCGTTCGCGATGGTCAACGCAGGCATCGTGCCGGAAGCCTTCGGCGCGCGCATCGGCGCGATGGTCGCGGACCCGCTGCAGCATGCTGCCGTGCTGGCCGATCTGGCGCGGCTGCGACCGGAAACCGAGCGCGAGGCTTCGATCCTGATCGGCGAGTCCCTCCGCGCCGGCTTCGTGAGCGAGCGGCAGGAAGACATGTTTGGCGCGCTCGAACGATCGGTATCGCTGATGCCGGAGCGCGTGAAGGTGCTCGACCAGGCGGTGCGCCAGCTCGCGACCGACAAGCGTGTGTTCGGCCTGCTCGGCCGCGAGGTCGATCGCATCGAGGGCGCCGGCAATCAGCTCGTTGAGAGCAATGCTGCCCGCAGTGCGGCGGCGGCCGAGATGCAGCAGCTCGTCGTCACGCTGGCGCAGCGCATGGGGCCGATATCCGACCTGCTGACGGCGGCTGCCCGCGACGTCAAGGATGGCGGCCGCGCGACGGAAGCCGCGCGCGGCTTCCTCGACAATGTCGCCCAGGCGATCGAGCGCGAGGGCTTGCCGCGCCTGATGTCCGACCCGAGCTTGCGGCCGGTCGAGGCGATCGAGCCGGGCACACCGCAGGCGCTGGCGGCGGCCGAGCGCGTCGAGCTGCGCGACGACATGACCGGCGACCTATTCGGCGACGTGCTGCCGGTGGCGTCCCGTGACGATCCGATGGGGACGCGACTGGTCAGCCGCGAGGAGGCCCTTGCGGAAGCCGAGAAAACCGGATTCGCTGCCGATCTGGTCGCGGCTTGCAAGGCGGGAGGGTGACGGATGGCACAGTTTCACGAATGTCTCGCCTCGGCCGTCGAGCAGGGTGCAATCGACAAGGGCGAGGCGGCGGAGCTCAACCGTCGCTTCGAGGAAATCCGGGCGCAGAAACGCCTCGAGCTCGGTGACGACGCGGCGAGCGCGGCCGCCAAGCAATCGCTCGAAGCGGCCCTGCGCGCCGAGGCGGCCGAGCAGCGCCGGCAGGTGCTGCTGACGGCGGCGGCCAAGGATCGCGTCGGGACCTATCTGCAGGGCTACCGCACGCCGCAGGGCAAGGCCGATATTTTCGAGGCGACGCTCAACCTGTTCGAGAGCTTCGGCGGCGGCATCACCGGCTTGCGCGGCCGTACCGAGGCGATCGTCGGACTCGCGCATAGCCAATTGACGGATGTGCTCCAGACCTTCCGCCGCACGGCGATCAGCGGGCGCCGAATGAACCGGCCGATGGCCGACGACATCGTGCGCGAGCTGAAGGGGGAGGGCACCGGCTCGGCCGAGGCGTTCGGGATGGCGCGCGCGATCGAGGACGTCTTCGAGAGCCTGCGTCAGCGCTTCAACGCTGCCGGTGGCGCCGTGCAGAAACTCGACGGATGGGGCCTGCCGCATAGCCATGACGCTGCCGCCGTAATCAAGGGCGGCGAGGCGCAGTGGCGCAGTTTCATCAAGCCGCTACTCGACCCGGCGAAAATGAAGGACCCATTGACCGGCGAGGCGCTGACGCCGGCCCGGCTCGATCAGGTTTTGTCCGGCGCCTACGCCAATATCGTTTCGAATGGCTGGGCGACGCGCGAGCCGGCTTCGCAACGGTTTGGGCAAGGCAAGCTGGCCAGCCAGCGGCAGGAGCATCGCTTCCTCGTTTTCAAGGATGCCGATAGCTGGCTGCAATACGATCGCCAGTTCGGCGCCGGCGATCCGATCGTTTCGGTGTTCAACCACATCAACGGCATGGCCCGCGACATCGCGGCACTGGAGCTGCTGGGGCCGAACCCGGGCGCCATGGTCGAATGGCTGAAACAGGCCAATGCGGCCGAGTTCGGCAAGCATCAGGCCGGCCGGCCATCGCTCTATCGCGAGGGCAACAAGGCGCAGGAGTTCGCGGGCGGATCGGGCGCCTATCTCACCAATCGCATCGATGCCGTCTGGCAATACAGCCGCGGCCGCGAGAACCTGTCGCCCGGCGTCGCCTCCTTCTTCGGCACGGTGCGCAACGTCCTGACCTCGGCCTATCTGGGAGGCGCTGCGCTGACGGCGGCGCCGACCGATCCATTCATCGACGGGCTAGCGCGCCATGTCGCGGGCCTGCCGATCTGGCCGGCCTTCACGGCGATCTTCGACACGTTCCGCTCGCTGCCGCGCGAGCAGGCTGTGCGCGCCGGCATGGTGCTCGATGACTTCCTGCACATCACCCGTGATGAGGCCCGCTTCACCACGATATCGAGCGGGGCGCATGAGTGGTCGAAATGGCTCGCCGACCGCACCCTGACATGGTCCGGCCTGTCGCCGATCACGCAGGCGCGCAAGCATGTCTTGGCGCTCGACTGGATGGCGGCGCTCGCCGACCACAAGGATATTCCCTTCGCCGCCGTGCCGGAGCGCCTGCGCCAGCGCCTCGAAGCCTATGGCGTCACGGCTTCCGATTGGCAGCGTCTGGGCAAGATCGAGCCCCACCGCCCTGCGCCGGACGCCGCCGGCATCCTGCGGCCCAGCGACATCGCTCAGGCCGATACGGTGCTCGCCGAGAAGCTGCTCGGCCTGATCTATGGCGAGACGGAACGCGCTGTTCCGGCCGGCACGATCCGGTCGCGTTCGCTGGTTCTCGCCGGGAACACACGCGGCTCGGTCGCGGGCGAGATCGTCGAGAGCATGCTGCAATTCAAGAGCTTCGGCCTGTCCTTCACGACGCTGCAGCTGCAGGCATTGCAGGACGAGCTGGCGCGCGGAAAATGGAGCGGAGCGGCCTATGCCTCCTCGCTGGCGATCGGCCTCACGCTGGGCGGCGCCATGGCGATCCAGCTCGGCAACATCTCGCAAGGCCGCGACCCGCAGCCCGTGAACGACCCGAAATTCATCCTCGCCGCGATCCAGCGCGGCGGCGGCTTCGGCCTGTTCGGCGATTTCATGTTCTCCGACGTCAACCGCCACGGCGGCGGCTTCGCAGAAACGCTGATGGGGCCAACTGTCTCGCTGGTCAGCAACCTCGGCAAGGCGACCGTCGGAAACCTGCAGGAACTGGCGCTCGGCAAGGACACCAAGGCTGGCCGCGAATGGACGCAGCTCCTGCGTCGCAACACGCCCGTCGCCTCGTCGCTCTGGCCCATGCGGGCGGCCTATAATCGCGTGCTGCTCGACCAGTTGCAGTATCTGGCTGATCCCGACGCGCATAAAAGTTTCCGTGAGCAGGAGCGCCGTTACGAGCGCGACACCGGCGCCTCGTTTTGGTGGCAGCCGGGCGAGGCCGGCCCGTCGCGCCTGCCGAGCTTCGACAGCTTCATGCGCTGACGTTGACGCCCGCGCGCGGGCTCCATGGTGCGGCTCTCCTGATTGAGGGCCGCCATGTCCGTGCTTCACCCGCTGCCGCGCAGCAGCCGCCGCTCCGACCTTGATGTGCTGCCGGCTCAGGTCGCGTTCGGCCCGGTCGATTGGTTGGCTTTCGACCCGCTCGACGTGGCTGTGTTCGTCCGCGCGGTCGACGGCATCGCCTGGGTTGCGCCTGCCGTCCCTTACACGGTCACGCTCGACGGCGGCGATGTCGGGTTCCCGGTCGTCACCTTCGATGCGATGCCCGGCCTTGCCGGCTCGCATGTCCGCATCGAGGGGCGCCGTGTTCACGGCCGGACTACGGATGTCACTCGCGCCGCCGCGCTGGTCAGCGCGTTTCTGGAGCGGGAAGAGGACCTGCAGGCTCTGGTGCTTCAGGAGCTGCGTCGCGATATCGATGACGCGAATGTGCCGGCTCAGGCACTCAACGATGCCGTCGCGGCCGCGCAGGCGTCGGCGGCGATCGCCGTCCCGGCAGCCGACCGGGCGGAAGATGCCGCCGCGGATGCGGCCGACTGGGCAGCGGTCGCCCGCAACAATTTCGTGGTGCGCGCTTTTGCCGGCAACGGCGCGACAGTCGCCTTCGATCTCGGCATTGACCCGGGTAGCGCCAATAACTGCTTCGTGACGGTCAATGGCGCGCCGCAGCGCCTCGATGCGTATTCGGTCAATGGCACGATCCTGACCTTCACGGCGGCGCCTGCCGGCGATGGCGTGGCGCAGAATATCGAGGTTCGCTTCGGCAGCCGCTTCGCGGTCGGAACGCCGGCCGATGGCTCCGTGAGCAAGCTCAAGCTCGCCGCCTCCTCAGTCGACGAAACCAAGATCGACCCGGCCGCTGCCGCCGCCATCCGAACCCTGCTGGGCATCAAGCCGAGCGCCTATGTCTCCGCTCACAAGAACGGCACGAGCCAGACGACCATCACCGCGGCGGTCAAGGTGACCTTCACCACCGAGGCGCGCGATACCGCGACCTGGTACGACGCGCCAAACAGCCGTTTGCAGCCCAATGTTGCCTGCACGATGGCGGTGCGGGCCGTGCTCTATTTCTCATCGGCCGGCATGGCGACGGGCGACGAATGCCTCGCTCTCATCCGGAAGAACGGAGCCACCATCGCCACCGGCTCGTTCCGGGCCGAGGGGGCGACGGGCGGACAGGCCGAAGTCTCCTTCGATGTCGAATTCAACGGCAGCACCGATTATGTCGAGATTTTCGCGCAGGGCAGTGGCTCCGCGAAAACCGTCCTGGGCGGCGCCGACGTCAGCTATCTCCAGGCGAAGGCGGTCTGACCATGGCGCTCACGAAACTTCCGATCGCCGCGCTCGATATCGCGCTGCCCGACATCCCCGGGATTCTGCCCGCCGAGAAAGTCGCGGGCTTTGCCTCGCCGAAAGTCTGGCAGTCCTTCGGGGTTCCTGGCACCCACATCTTTTACGCGATGACCGAGCTGACCGCGTTCCGCAAGAACGTGCTGATCCCGGCAAATGGCGTCGTTTTCCTGAGCTACAATCTCGACTTCACCCATCGCGGGATTTCGGCTGGCGCGCCCTATGGGTCGCAGTATCAGGTTGGTCTGGCCGCGCGGGTGCGGCAGCGTATGGCCGATAGCGAAGCCGGGCTGACGGGGGGCTTCTCCGAGATTGCTGACAGCACCGCTGGCGCGCAGGTCTACGATTACGCCCACCACTACACATCGGTTTCCCGGGCTCGGGTGCCTTTCGCGGTGCTCGCTGGCAAGTGGTACACCTTCACCCTTGCGGCCACCGCTCACACCGACGCCGGCACCATGAACGGCGTCGATGGCGCCTGCCAGCTCACCGTGGGCGGCGGCACCCAGCATCTCATCATCGAGTATCAACCCGGCATGACGATCGAGGCTTGAGGCGCGCCATGCTCAACCGCACGACCTTCTTCGCCTATGTCCGCCGGGCTCCTTTTGGCGGCAGCCTGTCCACCGCCCAGGTCGAGGGCATGACAGCGATCCTCGACGAATGGGACCGCCGCCGCCTCACAGACGGGCGTTGGCTGGCCTATATGCTCGCGACGGCCTTTCACGAAACCGGCGCCGCGATGCAGCCGGTGCGCGAGAACATGAATTACACCACGGCTGCGCAGATCCAGCGGACGTGGCCCAAGCGTTTCCCGATCATGGGAGATGCGCTGCCCTATGTGAAAAACCCCAAGGCGCTGGCCATCAAGGTCTATGGCGGGCGCTTGGGCAATGCGCCCGCGCCAAGCACGGATGGTTGGGACTTTCGTGGCGATGGCCTGCCGCAACTAACCGGTCGGGCAAATTTTGACAAGTTCGGCGTGCAGCCCGGCATGGACCTGAAGACGTCCGTGCGCGTGATGTTTTCCGGCATGCTCGGCGGGCTCTATACGGGCGCGAAACTAGCGGACTATTTCGACTTACTGCCGGGCGACCCTGTCGGTGCGCGCAAGATCGTGAACCCGGGCGACAAGGCTCATCTCGTCGCTGGCCACTACAAGAATTTTCACGATGCGATTCAGGCGGCGAGCGAACTGACGCCGCAGCCCGCGGACGTGAGGCCCGAGGACGCCAGACCCGACGATGTGCCGGCAATGCGGAGCGGGAGCCTCGGAACCGTCGCCGTCTCGACCGGCGCTGCCGCCGCGACCTCCCTCATCGCCGCGATCCAGAACCCTTGGGCGCTCGCCGCCTTCGCGCTGATCCTCGTCGCGGGCGGCGTTGGTCTTTGGCTCGTGCTGACCGGCCGCGTCACCATCCTGCGCGGGAAGGCGGTGGTATGATCAAGGCGGTTCAAGCCGGCATCGCCGCCGTCTTCGGCGATATTCCCGTGGCGTTCTGGCTGGCGGTCGCGGCCATTGCCGGCGGCATCCTCTGGCACCGCGACGCCGTCGAGGACGCGCGCCAGAGCGCGCGCCTGCAGCTGCGCGCCGATATCGAGGCCGAGGCCCGGAAGACCGGGCGGCAGGCTGATGCAGCAACGCGCTCCGTCCTCAATTGCGCGGGCAACTGGAACCGGAGCATTGGCCGATGCGAGCCCTGATCCTGATCGCGGCGCTCGCGCTTGCCGGCTGCGGCGAGACGGTGTCCTTCGCCGCGCCCTGCGGCGTTATCAACGACAGCTTGCAGAACGTGCGCGGCGCGACGCCGGCCGACACGCGGCGCATCGATATCCATTTCGAGCGCGGCGTCGCCGCCGGCTGCTGGGGGCGCTAATGGCGCGCCGCCCCAACCATCACCCGATGAGCCATGCCGAGCGCCTGGCTGTCGTCGAGGAGCGCCTCGACACGCTGACGGCCGAGATGGTCGAGATCGGCCAGAAGCTCGACAAGCTGCTGCAGCTCGGCTTCGAGCGCGCCGGCGCGGTCGACTCTGTCAAGGCCTCGGTCGAGGGCCTGCAACGAGGATATGCGGCGCTCAAGAACGATACGGCCGTGATCCGCCAGAGCATGACCTTCGCCCGCGTCCTGCGTCGCCTCTTCCTGTGGGGCACGCCCTTTGTCGGCGCTGTCATCTATATCGTCGAGCGCTTCGACATCATCGCCAGACTGTTCAGGAGGGGCTGACCATGGCCATTGAAGCGTTCTCCGGGCTGATCAGGTTCATTCGTGCGAAATCGTATTCGCATGAATGTCGAGGCCTGCCGACTTTCGCACGGCAGGCCTGTGTAAGTATCTGGTAAAACATAAAGGCCGGATAACTCTTAATCAGCGGGTCGTAGGTTCGAGCCCTACATCACCCACCACGACCTTCCATTTAAAATCAAAGACTTAGATGCGGTGGCCGGGTTCGGCTGCCGGAACAGGGCGCGAACATCGCGCCCTTTTTTCATGTCGCAAAGTCGCAAAGTCGTACGGCGTCGCGAGCCGCTGATTTCAGTCGGCTTTGCCTTGCCGCGCCCGATAGATGCGCGTGCCACTTATCGTGATCTCGCGCTTGAGCGTGGGCTCTGCCTTCGTCAGCATCGGAGCTGCAAGGGCGGCAAGGATATGCTCGTCGCCGACGGCGCCGAGTCCGATGGATGGCGGTGCGAGGCCGGCAGCTTCGAAGGCGCGCTGCAGGTGCTGAATAGCGTCGACGACGGCGGCAAACTTATCCATGCCATTCCACCAGTTTGGCGATGGCATGCTCGGCCATCTCGGGGTGACGCGCGAGGTAGTGCTTCAGCACGTCGTGGATCGATTGCAGGCTGTGGCCGGTGACGCTGGCTATCTCCGGCAGGGTGGCGCCGGCCAGCGCGAGCCATGTCACGGCCGTGTCGCGCAGGTCCTGGTCGCGGAAGCCCTCAAGGGAGGCCATGGGCGCGATCAGGCGGGGCAGGGTGCCGAGCTTCTTGGCTTCGCCCTTGGCAAGGCCGCGCAGGCCCGGGAGATAGTGCTTGATCCAGCGAGCCTCGTCCTCGGGCAGCAACACGACGCGCTGCCCGCCTTCCAGCTCGACCAGCCCATGCACCGCGACGTCGCGGATCGCGGCGAAGACGTGCCGGTAATAGTCCGGCTTGAAAGGCGCGTTGGCCTTCTCGTCGATGATCATTTCGAGGCGGCGCACCGGCTCCGGCTTGCCTTCGGCGCGCGGCGCCTCGTAGAGCGCCTTGCGCCGGGCCTTGGCCTGGGCAAGCCGGGCGGCGAGATGGTGCGACATCGGGATGGCGACGATCGCGCCGGTCTTACGCTGGCGGAAGAGCATGCGGCCGTTCAGCTCGCCCTCTTCGAGCAGGTCGAGCCGGTCGCTCTGGCGCTGCCCGGTCCAGAGGCCGAGCATGATCGCGTCGCCCATCTCCGGCCGGCCGAGCTTGTCGGCGGCCGCGATCAGATGCGCCATCTCCTCGCGCTCGCCGACGCGCAGGCGCGGCGGCGGCGTCTCCATGCCCAGCTCGGCCGCCGGATTGACTGCATGCTTGGTGTAGCCGCGGCGCATGCCGAAGCTGAGCGCCATCGAGATCACGCGGATGCAGCCGGTCGACGTGGCGAGGCCACGCTTCGTCGCGATCAGCTCATAGAGGTTGAACAGGATGACGCGATCCAGCGCGTCGACGCTGGCGCCCCATAGCTCCGGCGCCTCCTGCTCGATGACGCGGGCCTTCTGCTTGTAGTCGCGGACGGTGGCGGCGCTCTTCGGCTTGAAGACGTGCTTGCCCTCCTCGACGGCTTGGCCGCGCATGGAAGGGTGCTGCCAGAGCAGATCAAACAGCTTCTCGACCGTGATCAGCTTTTCGCGCGGCCGAGGCGGCATACGGCCGGAGCGGGCCTTCTGGTTGCGCCGGGCCTCGACCTCGGCCTGCCGGCGCTCGCTCCATGCCATCGCCTCCTCGACCGACAGCCATTTGCCGCTGGGGTGCTTCAGGTCCTCGCCCTTGTAGCCCATGGCGCGCAGGTTGGCGCCGGGATTGAAGCGCGGCCGGCCGTTCCTGAAATCGACATGCCTGATCTTGATGACGGCGTTACCCATCCGCTCCGTGTTCCCGCGCCTCATCGCCGTGTCATCGCCTCCCGCAGCATGGCGTTCTGCGCGGCGACGATCGTCGAAGGGTCGAACGCCGCGTCGTCATTGGCCGGCGGGCGGACAAGGGCTAAGCCCTCAATCCACGCTTCCACCAGCCGGCGCGACCAGACCAGGCCGAGGCCCCGCAACGGCGCGGGAAACCCGACCTCCTCATGCAGGCGACGCCATGTGCGGCGGAAGCCTTCCGGCTTGCGCTTCACGATCGCGGCGACCTCTTCGAGCGACATCGTCAAATCTGGCATGCGGCGATAATGCACGCATGCTGAAATAATTCAACATGCGTGATGAACTACGCAGCTGCGAGATGGCCTTTGCGTTGGCGGTATTGTGCGATGACCACGCCCTTGATCACCACTCGCCGGCCGTCCTCAACCAAGGGTGGGCGCACGATCCTGTCGTTGGCGCCGGCCAGTAGATAGGGCTTCTGGTAGAGTCGGAAGACCGTCTCGGTGCGCAGGTCATAGTTCTGCGCGACGACGATGTCGCCGTCTTCGGGCTCGGCGTTCAAGTCGACGAGCAGGACGTCGCCCGGCAGGTAGCCATACAGCTCCAGCGCACGGGTCTTCAGTGTCCACGGATCGACGCCCGGTCGGTTCTGCAAGGCGTAGCGAATGTTGCTGTCTACCGTGTCGTCGTTGGTTTTTCGACCGATTTCGTAGGGTGTGCCCTCGCTATCCGAGAAGGCGCCGACCGAAAGGCCATCGGCCTGCGCGCCATAGGGGATGCGGGAAAAGCGCTCGATTCCCTCGATCGTCTTGCGGGACAGATCGTGCTCGACCTCCTCGTTGTTGAGGAAGCGGGAGAGGGTCGACGGGTCGACCTTCGAGCCCTGGGCCAGCCTGCGGATCGAGATGCCATTTAGCTCTTCGATAACGTGGCGAAGCCAGGCGCGTGTGTGGTCCTGAGGGCGCATGATGCGATGCATACTGCTCCCCGGAATGATGACCGCCACGCTGAAACGCTCCACTTGAAGTGATGAATAATTTCACATAGCAATTTCATCATCAAGAGTGATTCGCGTGGGAGCGCCCCTTGACCGACATCGTCAGTATCGAAGCGACCCGTAAGGCCGCCGGCGTCTCGAAAAACGAGCTGTGCAAAATCGCCTCGATCGACCGCGGCACCTATTCGCGCCTGCAGAAGGTGAAGGGCAGCGGCCGTGCCGAGACCTTCGACAAGCTGAGCAAGGCGCTGGACGCCATCGCCAAGCAGAAGGCGGCGGCCAATGGCTGAAGCTGCGCCCGCCTTCGTCGAGAAGCCGGTGCTGCTGAAGGCCCGGCTCTACGATCATCAGGGCATGGAGATGGCCGCGATCTGCGAGCGCGAGGCCGACCGCGCCATCGGGCTCGTCAAGCGGATCGACCCGGAAGGCAAGGCTTACGAGCCGCTGACCGAATTCTTCACGCTCGACCAGTGCCGGCGCCTCGCCCTGCAGGTCGTCGCCGGCAACCCCAAGGCCATCGAGCACGCGAAGACGCCCTCGGCGCTCGCCATGGCGCTGCTCGCCGTCCTCTCCGCCGTCGAGCACGGCGCCTCCCAGCAAGGGGGTACGCAATGAGCCTGCATGAGCCGCAAGAGCCCGACTATCCGTTCTGGCTGCTGGTTGTCGCGCTGCTGCTGATGGCCTGGAGCATGGTGGCGGGAGGTCGCAATGTTTGACGCCCGCCCGCGCCGCTTCGATCCCTTCGCCGCCGGCCTCGTCGTCTATGCGGCGGCGCTCGGCTGCTTCGGCCTACTGGTCGGCTACTGGAATCCGCCGGGCGGCGTCCTCGTCCTGATCGTCGCCGGCCTGATCGCCGCGATGGGCGCCGGCGTGCAGCGGGGCGTGCGCGAATGAGCGCGCTGCTCGATTGCGCGATCAAGCTGCCGGGCGACCGGCCCGTCGCGCCGGTGACGGCGCGTGCGACGATGGCCGCGATCGAGGCCGAGCGCATCAGGCTCGGCCTCTCGGCCGAGACGCTGGCGCGGCTCGCCGGCATGAGCACGCGCAGCTACCAGCGCTATGCGGCGGCCGAGCGCGTGCCCGGCGGCGCGGAGCTGCGCCGGCTGGCGCGGGCCTTGGTCAGCCGCGAGCCGCAAAAGGCCCGCGACGACGCGCTGATGCGGGCTCTCGCCGTACGCATGCTGGAAGAGCTTGCGCGCCGGATGGCGGCGCCGGCACCGCGCAACCTTGCGATCTATCTCGCGCATGTCGAGCTGGGTGTGCCGCAAAGGCAGGTCGCCAAGCTCTTCGGTGTGTCGAGCAACCGCATCCATGTCGTCGTGCGGCAGGTCGAGGACCAGCGCGACGACGGCACGTCGATCGACAAGGCACTGCTGCAGCTGGGCGCGATGCTCGATGCCGGCGCCGAAGGCTTCATCGGAAAGGGCGCCGCATGAAGGAGCTGGAGTTCCACCCCTACGCCAACCTGTTCCCGCTGATCGAGGGGCAGGCTTTCGCCGATCTCGTCCACGACATCGCCGACAACGGCCTCTGCGAACCCATCGTGCTCTTCGAGGGGAAGATTCTCGACGGCCGGAACCGCTACCGCGCCGCTCTGCAGGCGGGGGTTATCGACGCGGAGGGCAAGGCGACCAGCCTCAACCATCATCGGCCGACGCGGCGACAGTTCCCGACAAGCGGCATTGAAGGCGACGCATTGACATGGGTCATTTCGCGAAACCTTCACCGGCGCCATCTCGGCGAGGCGCAGCGCGCCATGGTCGCGGCCAAGCTCGCCAATATGGGGCACGGCGGCTATCGGCCGAACCCGTGCGAGCAAGCGGCAAATTTGCCGGATGCTCCGGCGAAGCCCGCGCCGGTCACCCAGGCGAAGGCAGCCGAGCTGCTGAACGTCTCGGAGCGCAGCGTCCGCAGCGCGAAAGCCGTCGTCGAGCATGGCGCGCCGGAGCTGGTGGCGAAGGCCGATGCCGGCGCGATCGCCGTCTCGGTCGCGGCCGAGCTGGCGAAACTGCCGGTCGACGATCAGCGCGAGGTGCTGCGCTCGGCTGACCCCGGCGCGCTCTACCGCGTGATCAAGGATCAGCGCGACGCGCTGACGGCGCAGAAAAAGACGAAGCGCATCGAGAAGGTGAAGGCGCTCGGCGCCAAGCAGCGCGCCCTGCCGAACAGGAAATTCGGCGTCATCTATGCCGATCCCGAATGGGAGCATCTGCCGTGGTCCGAGCAGGGCCAGAACAAGGCGGCGGCGAACCACTATCCGGTCTCGTCGACGGCCGTCATCAAGGCCCGGCCGGTTCGCGATATCGCCGCCGACGACTGCGTGCTGTTCATGTGGACCACGGTCCCGCATCTCGCCGTCGCCTTCGAGGTCGTGACCGCTTGGGGCTTCACTTACCGCTCCTCGGCGGTCTGGAAGAAGATCTATCCGGGCAAGCAGCAGGGGCTGGGCTACTGGTTCCGGGTCAACCACGAAATCCTGATCGTCGCGACGCGCGGCAACGTGCCGGCGCCGGCGCCCGGGACGCAGTGGGGCTCGGTCATCGAGGCGCCAGTCGGCGAGCACAGCGAAAAGCCGGACGCCGTCTACGAGCTGATCGAGCACTATTTTGGCGAGCTGCCCAAGATCGAGCTCAACGCCCGCAAGGCCCGCCCGGGCTGGGATGCCTGGGGGCTTGAGGCGCCGGAGCAGGAAGGTGGCAAGTTCGAGGCGACGGTGGCGAGCCTTAAGGCCGAGCCCGCGCATTATGTGGTCGAGCATCGTGACGTTCGCGCCATCGTCGAGACCGGAGGCTTCGGGCCTGCGATCTATGCGCTCGACCTCAACCGGCCGTTCCCGAGCAGTACCGGTTATCACAGCATGCTCGGCACCGACCGCAAGGCCGGCGAGTCCGCCGAGGAGTACGGCCGGCGGCTGATCGACGAGTCGATCGCTTATTCGGAAAAGAGCCGCGGCAAGACGAAGGCGCTCATGCTGCCGGAGCGTGCCTACACGCTGCAGCTTGACGATAAGGGGCATCCGACCAGCCGGGCGCGCGGCGTATGGGTCGACCGCGACGCGCCGCCGCTCGGCCTGGACTTCGGCCTGATCGAAGGCCTCGACGTCATCCTCGCTCGATGGAAGGAGGAGGATCACGCGAGGCTGTTCAGCGGCCGCAAGGGCAAGCGGACCTGCCCGGAGAGCTGGCACTCGAACGACAAGATCATCGCCGTCAGCGGGCAGATGTTGAAGCCTCTCGCCGACTTCCCGACCGAGGGCGCCTATGTCGTCACCGCGTTCAAGTGGGTCGACGGCGAGCGCGTCAACGGCTGGCGCTTCGTCGACGAAGCAGCCTTCCACGATCAGGCGCCGCCGCCAGCGCCGGCTGATACGATCGAAGACGCCGATATCCCGGCGTTCCTCAGGCGCGATCCCGACACGGCCGAGATGCTTCCGGAGTCGGTGTCGTGATCTGGCTCGGCATCGTCTGGCTGGCCTGCGCCGCCGTGTTCCTTGATCTGACCGAGCGCGCGCCCGTCGTCCCGCCTGATGGGGGCTGGTGATGGCTGCCCGCCGCCTTCCGCCCGCGCCGGAGAACCCGGCCTTCCGCGTGGCCTATGTGATCTGCCGCGCCTTTTATCTCGGCCGCTGCCATTGCGGCAATAACGGCCGCGCGCCCTGCGCCGCAGCCGCCCAGGCGGCCGCCGCCGCAACCAAGATCCTCGCAACCGACAAGCCGCAGGAGGGCATGTGATGGCGTCGTGGCAGAAGCTCCTGCGATCGCAGGAAAGGCGCTTCCGGCGGCTGCATCGCCCGGCCCGTCTGTACAGGCTGATCCGCCGGCGGATTTATCTCGAATGGCTGGCCAGTTCGAGCGGGCGGGCGCCCGACATCCACGCCGCCGCTCTTCGTGCGCGCTTCGGTAATGATCGGCCGAGGCTGCCATGAGCGACGTCTCGATCGCCACCATCCGGCAGATGCTGCAGGACCGCGTCGACCAGCTCGTGCGCAAGCTGGTGCCGGGCGGATACATCAAGAACGGGCACTACATCGTCGCGAACCCGACGCGGGGCGACCGCGAGGCCGGCTCGTTCAAGATCTACATGTTCGGATCGACGGCCGGGAAATGGGTCGACTATGCCGGCAAGAATGCGCCCTTCGTCGACGGCGGCGATCGTGGCGACATCATCGACCTGATCGCCTATGTCGCCTGCGAGCGGGACCGCAAGCGCGCCATCGCCTGGGCCAAGGATTTCCTCGGCCTCGCGACGCTCTCGATGGGCGAGCGCGACCGGCTCACCAAGCTGGCGCAGTCCCGCAAGCTGCAGGCGGCGAAAAAGGAAACCGACGAGCGCGAGCGCAAGATGCGGCGCGCCTTCGACCTGTTCCTGTCGGCGCGCATCGGCCTCGCCGGCACGGTGGCGGAAGCCTATCTGTTCAATCGCGGCATCGATCTTCTCGACATCCCGAGCTTCAACACCGGCGATATCCGGTTCCACCCGGGACTCGAGCTGACGCAGGAGCGCGTCTACGAGCTGGTGGCCGGACGGCGCGAATGCGTGCGCTACGGCCCGACGCTGCCGGCGATCGTCTGCGCGATCCGCAACCATACCGGCGCCGTGACCGGCTGCCACGTCACCTTCCTGTCCGATGATCCGGACGGCCCGGGCGACAAGGCCAAGGCCAAGATCATGCATGGCGGCGTCGCCGGCGGCGTGATCCGCGTGGCGCATGGGCTCGGCGGCATCTCGCCCGACGACGTGCGCGAGCAGCGGCACCTCGCCGAGCTGCCGACCACGATCATCTGCGAGGGGCTGGAGGACGGGCTGACGCTCGCCATGGCGGCGCCGGAGGCGCGCGTCTGGGCTGCGACCTCCCTCGGCAATCTCGGCAATGTCTATGTCGACCATCCTTGCGTCGGCGACGTGATCGTCGCCCGCGACAACGATTGGCAATCGCCCCAGGCGGTTCGCCAGTTCGAGCACGGAATCAGCCTGCTCGAAAGCCATGGCAAGCCGATCGGCCAGATGGCCGCGATTGCCGGGAAAGACTTCAACGACCTCTGGAGGTTCTGATGCTGCACGATAAGGCCGTGGCGGCGGCCATGAATGCCGCTTTCGCCGTCTCGGAAAGCGAGACATGGATGTTCGGGCTGGACGGGTCCAAGGCCGCCACCGGCCGCGCCCGCAAGGCGTGGCAGGGCGGCGGCCGCGAGGACTGGCTCGCCTTCGCCCGGGAGCACAAGGAGGCGCCGGCCGAGGCGCTCTGGATCAGAGCCGGCGCGCTCGGCATCCATAACGGCAAGACGAAATTCGACGCACTGCCGGCGATGGTCGTGCTCGCCTTCCAGACCTTCCAGACTGTGCTGAATGATGTTTCCGATGCGCTCGACCGGATCGCGGCCGAGGAAGCCGCCGCGATCGAGGCCGAGAGGCGGGCCGAGGCGGCCGCCAAGCGCGTGCCGACGCCAGCCGATCTAGAAGGCACGCCGCTGGAGCCACTCGACGATCCGATGGCGCCCAGCGCCTTCGCGCGGCCGGCGGCGGGCTCTGCCGATGGCTAAGGTTACCATCAACGCAGAGGTGATGGCTGACATGCTGTTCCCGGGCGCGACGGACGTGAGAATCCGCGATGCCGCGATGGGCAAAGAGCCGGGAACGATCGATCTCACTATTGAAGGCACGAGCGTGCCCGACGCCGACCGGGTTGTCGCGACGATCACGGTGCGCGCGACCAAGTATCAGCGCTTTAGCGAGGCCTCCTTCGAGGCTGTTTAACCCCCTTCGTTGCGTTGCGTCAGTTGCGTCGGTTGCGTCCGTTTTTGCCCTCCTTGGGCGTTTCCTCCCCTTGCCTTGGCCGGCGTGATCCCGACGGGACGCGCCGGCCCTTTTCGAGACCCTGATGCAACTCGGCAAAAAAGCGGCGCGCGCGCAGTTCAAGGATGCCCAGGCGGATATGCGCCGGCCGGCGCTGTTCGATCCGGCGCCGGAGCAGAGTCGCAACGACATCTTTCCGGGCATGTGGCCCGGCTTCCCGGTCGAGGCCGTGCCTCCCGGCTGCCCGGTCATCCCGCTCGGGGTCGACGGCAAGACCTGCTATCTCGTCGACACGCTCGGCCAGCTGATCGCCGTCGCGACGTCCGAGTGGAACAAGAAGACGCTGGCGGCGCTGTTCTCGCTGACGCCGAATTTCCTCTATTGGGCATGGCCGCGCTGGGGCTCCGGCAAGGACGAGGACGGCCAGCGCAAGCCGAAGGTGAACGGCTTCGACGCCGACGCCGCCGCCGCCTGCCTGATGAAGGCTTGCGGCGAGCGCGGGCTGTTCGACCCCGGCGACAAGGTCAGAGGGCGCGGCGGCTGGACCGATAGCCGCGGCCGCTTCATCTGGCATAGCGGCGAGGCGCTTTACACGGTCGAGGGCGGCAAGCTGAAAGAGGCGGCGCCGGGCGACGTCGACGGCGTGTTCTATGCGCGACGGCCGCCCGTCATCACGCCATGGCAAGAGGCGATCGGCGAGGACGAAAGCCCGGCCCATGACATCCTGAATGCGCTGAAGAGCTGGGCATGGGAACGGCCGCTGCTCGACCCCGTTCTCGCGCTCGGCTGGATCGCGGCTTCCATGATGGGCGCCGGCCTGCACTGGCGCCCGACGCTGTTCGTCACAGGCGACCGTGGCCACGGCAAATCCACCCTGCAGGGGCTGGTGAAGGATATTCTCGGCCCGGTGCTGCACGCCTCCGCCGACACGACGGCCGCCGGCATCTACCAGCGCGTGAAGCAGGATTCGCTGCCCGTCGGCGTCGACGAGCTCGAAGCCGATGCCGACAACCGCAAGGTTATGGCGGTGGTGAAACTGGCGCGCCTGGCTGCCTCCGGCGCCGAGATGTTCCGGGGCGGCGCCGAGCACGAGGGCGTGACCTTCCGCGCCCGCAACGCCTTCTTCTTCTCCTCGATCAACCCGCCGCCGCTGGCGCCGCAGGACCGCTCGCGCATCGCGCAGCTGAACATGCGCAAGCGCGAGAAGACCGGCGGCAGCGACCACAAGCTCGCTAACCCCCAGGCGATCGGCCGGCAGCTGCTGCGCCGGATGATGGATATGTGGCCGGGGTTTCAGGAGACGTTCGGCCGCTGGCAGGAGACGCTGAGCGAGGCGGGCTTCGACGGGCGCGGCTGCGACACCTATGGCGTGCTGCTGACATGTGCCGAGATGGCGCTCGGTGAGGCCGGGCTCGAGGAGGCCGGGCTGCCGATCACGGAAGTGGAAAAGCTCGGCCGGATGATCGCCGACGCGACCTCGGCCGAGCGGGCCGAGCAGACCGACAACTGGCGCGACTGCCTGGAGCGCGTGCTGTCCTGGACCGTCGACAATTTCAAGAGCGGCGACCGGCCGATCGTCGGCGACGCCTTGGAAAAGGTGGCGCGGAACAACGGCGACATGACGCTCGATTTCGGCCGCTCGATCCTGATGCAGGCGGGCCTGTCGATGCAGCGGCCGAATGACGGCCGGCCGAAGGAAATCTTTCTCGCGATCCCGCCACGGGGAACGCAGGTCGAGAAAATCTTCGCCGGCACCGTCTGGCAGGGTGGCGTGTGGATGCACGCGCTGAAGCAGGGGCCGGACACGATCGTGCAGCGGGGATCCGACAACAGGTTCGTCGTCAAGATCGCCGGCGTCTCCCGACGCTGCGTCCTGATCGACATGGCTGCGTTCGAGAAACACTGTGAGGGAGGGTGAGATGAAAGTAGACTTCAAGCCGAAAGGCCGCGCCGATGACTTGTCAGCGGTCAAACGAGACGGGACGGGCGGCCTCGTCGCAACGTCCTGCTCCGTCAACCTATGCGAATGCGGCTGCATCTGGATCGGCGGTCACGACCAGCACGAGCTGGAATTCGTGCAGCTGCCGATCTCCGCCGACGTGGCGCGCGCAGTCGCTGCGAACCTGCTTGAGATGGCGACCGAAAGTGACGCCATTACAGGCGCGCGGCCGCGCCATCAGCATTGAGGGCGCGTCATGAAGCAAAAATCACTGTTCGTGGCCGCGACGGCGGCCGAGGCGAAGGCGGCGGCCCGCCTGGACGATCGCCGCCCGGCCGGCTGGACGGAGGCTAAAGCGCTCTCGTTCATAGCTCTCGGGCTGGTAGACCCTGCCGACAGCTTTGCCCGCGCGTTCTGCGAGGGCGACTGGCTGGCGATCATCTCGGAATGGCCCGAATTCAGCGCGTGGATATCGATGGAGGGTGCCCGGCATGGCGAATGATCCCCTGCGCGATGCCGCCCGCGCCCTGATGGAGGCCGTCGAGAACGACGAAAACCAGCATGGCGGTACGCTGAATCGCGAGACGCTGCGGCTGGCCTCGCTGCTGCGCATTGAGCTGAACCGGAAGCCGGCGGCGCCGGCCGGCGTCGGCGATCTGCGAAAGGCAGCGGACCTCTCCGCCGTCGTTGTCGAGCCCGACGGCGTGTTGAAGGCCTCGGCCGTGGCCGCCGTCATGTGCGAGGATGGCGAGGTTGGGCTGCTGTTCCTTGATCGCGAAGGCAGCGAGTTCGCCCGCGCCCCGCTCGCGTTCAGCGCCGTGCATTGGCTGAGGAGGCAGCTGGGTTCGCTGCTCGAAGGGGCGAGGCGGTCATGAAGCGCCGTTCTTTCCTTGCGCTGTTGGGCGCCGCGCCTGTCGCAGCCCCCGTAGCGCTCCGCGAGGCATCATCTGCCGCGGGTATCAAGCCGCTGGGCTATGGCTTCGCTGGCGAAGTGGCGACAGCGAGCGGCGGCCCATCTAAACCGGGAGTTCCATGGGTGGTTCAGCGGCTCATGGAGCTGGACGCGCCCTCCGCCTTGAGTGAATACATCGCCGGTATGGATATGCCGAGCCGGCTCGATCCCGATCTCGCTAGCAGTCGTAGCTTTTCTTTGTCTGCGGCAATGCTGATCCAGAGAAGGCGAGATGCCGAGCGCGCGCTTGCGCGATCGCGTCGCTCCCACATGCGCGATTTCCGCGAGCAGTTTGGGTGCGACTGGGGAGGCGTGACGGCCTGGCTTGCGAAGCCTTTAACGGGTAAGGGCGACTTCATATGACCGTGCGCCGCTTCACGGCCGAGGAGGAGCAGGGCTTGCTCTTCCTCCTGGGCGCCGAGGGCGCCCGCTGGCGGCCGCTGCCGGTCAAAGCCGGCCAGCGCCCGTTCCAGCGCCTCGCGGCCCTCGGCTGCGCCCAGCTGCTGCAGGAAGGGCCGATGACGCGCGGGCGGCTGACGCCGACGGGCCGCTATTTCGCGCAGCTGCTGCAGGCGATGACCACGGCCAATCCCGAACCCCGCATCGAGATATCAGGCTCGCCGCTGTCGCCCTTGCATCTCCCCGATTTCCTGCATCTCGACACGGTCGACAGCCACTAGCTCGCCGCTCTCGATCGCGTCCGTCAGCTTGCGGGCGATCCAGACGGCGAGCGCGCGGCCATCCGCCGTGCGCCAGTGCCACGGCGCCACGCTGCGGCGAAGATCATCATCATCGACATAGAGCAGGATCGTGCGGCCGTCGGCATCGACCAGGCGCACGCTCGCACCGTTATGCGCGATGCGCAGCGGCAGGCGCAGCGCGACATGGCGGATAGGCTCGACCATCGCCGGCGGGCTCCCATGAGAACGAAATGGGAACATGCGCCAACAGGGCGCGAGCGCGCAAGAGGCTAGGGCGTGCGCCTGGCTCGCGCCCGCGCTTCGAGCACATGACGCGTCACACCATCGATCGAATCCTGCTGCGTTCCGAATTCTGTGCGATCCAGCTGGCCGCGTTCGTGGGGCTTGAGGATCGTCAGGAGATAGGTGCGGCGCTCCGTTCGGCAGGCCGCGACGACCGCACGCGCGATCGACGCAGCGTCCGATATCCTGTCGTCAAGGTCCCGGACATTTCGGCCATAGCATTGCGCCAGCGCTTTCTGCTGCGGCGAGAGCGTATCAGCCGCGACGCTGGTCGATAGCAGCGCCAGCCCGATCATCACCGCTTTCATGCTTCCGCCCTCCGAGCCTCGGCGGCGAGCGTCGTCGTTCGAGCGCGTCAACGTCAAGTGATTCGCTCGCACCGGTCGCGACCGAAATCAACCCCATGCCTCCCGCACCCCGACCCGCCATTCCACGGAACGTCCTTCACCCCGACCCATCGGCAGAGAAAACGGACCGCCCGGCCCGGCGCCGGCTCGCCCGGTCGATCGGTCGAGGGCCGGGCGGGAAGATATGCAGTCGGGGGTTCATAGGCTCGCGCGGCGCCGAACGTTGCGCCTGCCAAGCGGGTCCGGGCGGTTACAGGTTACGCCCTCGGTTACAAATCCTGTAGCCCGACTTCGCCAGCAAATTCAGCGACATAGCCAGTCGGTTACGCGGTTACATGCCGCTCCGCGCATAGCCCGCGATCCTACGCGCACGCGCGCATGCGGTGCCGGTTGTAACCATGTAACTCTGTAACCCATATGGATTAAGTGATTGAGAACGCAGGACAAAACGCGGTTACAACGCGGTTACAAATCGCCGGCCCTGTGGCGCTGGCTGTAACCGGGGCTGATGCCGCCGCGCTGCGCCTATTGGAAATAGGGGTTAAACCGGCGGAGCGGATCGGGTGGCGGGCAAGTCCTCGGCAGTGGCAGACGTGGCGGCGCAGGCGGGTCCGGATCAGACGCGTTCGGTGGCCCACACGCCTGCGGCGCCGGAGCCGGGCGGCGACCTGTTCGGGTTCGAGCAGGAGTTGTCGCTGTTCGAGGATCAGGCCATCGCTCCGCCCATGCGGCGGGGGCCGGGCCGCCCGCCTGGGAGCGTGAATCGCACGACGCTCCAGCTGCAGCGTCTGCTGATGGCCAAGGGCTATCGCGATCCGGCCGAATTCCTCGCCTCGATCGTCTCGATGGATGTCCGCGCCCTTGCTGGCGAATTGAGCGAGCCGCGAAAGGCCGACGACGACAAGGGCGTCGAGGTCATGACCGTGAACCGTGGCGCCGCGCTCCAGCTCCAGCTGCGCGCGGCCGAGGCGCTGATGCCCTACTTCCACCAGAAGATGCCGATCGCGGTCGAGCATGGCGGGCAGGTGGCGCGGCCGCTGATCATCATTCGGGACGGCGACGGGCCGGGCCGCGCGCGCGTGGTCGAGGGCGAAGCCATGTCGATCCACGACGCGCAGGAAGTCGAGCAAGATCAAGGGCTTAGCGGTCGCGAGGCCGATGGTTCGCACGGCTCGCGTTCGTTCGATGGTGCGAATGATGAGTGATATCAATCGCTTAGGATCGGTTGAGCCGCTGATTGGAAATCAGCAGGTCCGATCCTCACGCGCGCGTAGGGCCGTAGCCTCGGCCTCCGCCTGGGCGACCGGCCACGACACCCCCCCGGGGGGTCGCGCGCCGCGCCCGGGCGCGCGCGCGCCCTCGAAAACGCGCGCGCCCATCCCCTGCCGGGGTCTAGCCTGTCACACTCACGGCGGAACCCGTTTGCTGCGGCGGGGGGGCGGGGGTGGTTCGCCTGCCTTCCGGGTCGGGGGGCGGGGCGCATGAGCAAACCGCTCTCCCGGGCGCAGATCGCTGAGCTGTGCGGCTGCAAGGAAACCGACATACCGACGGCGCCGGCCTATTCGCTGACGAATTACAATCCGCCCGGGCCGGTCTGCGCGGCCTATATCCGCTCGCTGGGTCCGATCGACTGCATCACCGGCCCGGCCGGATCGGGCAAGACTGTCGGCTCGGTCTTCAAGGTGATCCGCTTCGCAGTCGGCGCCATGCCGGTCTGCATCGATGGCGTGATCAGGGTGCGCGGCGCGGTGCTGCGCGACAATTTCCGGGCGCTCTATCGCACGACGCTGCGCTCTTGGTTCGAGTTCTTCCCACCGACCTATCCCGGATCGCATTTCACCGGCGGGCAGGACCGGCCGGCGCAGCACGTCCTGCAGCTCGCAACCGTGCGGGTGATCGATGGCGTGGCGCGCGAGGTCCCCGTCGAGCTGACGGTCGATTTCTTCGCGGTCGGCGATGTCGCCATCGAAGAGCTACTGAAGGGCTACGAGTGCTGCTTCTTCTGGGTGAACGAAGGCGACCTGCTGCATGAGCGCGTGATCCCCTTCGCCTACAGCCGCACCGGGCGCTATCCGCCGCAGGATAAGCTGCCGGCCGGCGTCGAGGCGCCGCGCGTCGTCGCTGTCGATTTCAATCCGCCGGACCCGGATCACCCGCTCTGGCTGGCTTGCCAGCGCAAGAGCTTTCAGCGGCCGGAAGAGGATGAGGAATACGGGGTGAGCCACAATGGCGGGCCGCCGATCGTCGAGGAAAAGGTGGCGGGCGCGGAAGCCGCGGTGAAGTTCTTTCACCAGCCCTCGGGCCTGTCCGCCCAGGCTGAGAACCGGCGCGGCAAGTCCTACGCCAAGTATCTCGAAGAGAGCAAAACACTGCGCGGCGATGACGTCCGCCGCTTCGTGCATGGCCTGCCGGGGTATCCGCGCGACGGCAAGCCGGTCTTCGCCCGCGAGTTCCGGCGTGACGTCCATGTGGCGCCGGAAGCCCTGGCAGTGATGCCGAACGTGCCGCTGCATGCGGGGTTCGACCAAGGAAACACGCCGGCCGTCGTGTTCTTTCAGGAGGACAGCTACGGCCAGCTGCGCGTGCTGCAGGAGGTCGCGCCAGGCCATGGCGTGGGTGCGACGCGCTTCTCGGCGATGGTGCTGCCGTTCCTGCACGGTCGCTTTCGCGGGCTGCCGCCCGGCGGCGCCTTCGCCGATCCGGCCGGCTTCTACGGCGCCGATCGGCAGAACGGCGAACTGGCCTGGGCCGAGACGGTCGGCATGGCGCTTGGCTGGCCGATCCTGCCGGCGCCGAGCCGGGAGCCGGGTCTGCTCTGGGATGCGGTCAAGCTCGCGCTTCGCCCGATCGAGGTCGACCGGCCCGGCGTGATTATCGATCCGATCGGCTGCCCGCAGCTCGTGAAGGGCTTCGAGGCGACGTACAAATTCCAGAAGCGGCCGGACGGGACCTATAGCGATTCCGTCATCAAGAACCTCGCGTCGAACCCTCATGAGGCGTTTCAGTTCGGCGTGCTCGGTCTGCGCGGTCGTGCCGGCGTCATCGCCGAGGCGAGCCGGGCGGGGCGGCCGGGCAATGTCGTCAGCCTGACGAGCTTCGTCCAGTCGGCTGATTTCAACGTCTTCTGATGGCCACGCTCGCGATCGTCTCGCCCGCGCCGCTGCATGCCATCACGGCACTCGCCTTCCCCTCTGGCCGGGCTCCTGCCCGACATCTGCAGGCGATGCTGCTGCAGTCGGTGCGCTCGGAAACCATGGCCTTCGTCGACGCTGCCGGCGTCGCCGTCATGGTGGTGGGGCTTTGGCAGCTGCAGCCGCTGCATGAGGGCGAGCGCCTGTTCGAGCTGTGGCTCCTGATCGAGCCGCCGGCCGTACCGCATCTGCCCAGTCTGCGCCGCCTCGCCCGGTTGATGCTGGCGCGCATCGCCGAGTCTGGGCCGGTCCGCATCCGGGCGCTGGTCCGTGAGGGCCACGCGCCCGGTTCGCGCATGTGCCGGCTGATCGGCATGGGCTTCGTCGGGGCGTCCGACGGCTGCGAATGCTGGGAATGGAGCGCCTGACATGGGAAAATTTGCGAACGGGCTCATGGGCGCGCTCGGTGGCGGCGGCGGTAGCGGCAAGCAGCGGCGCCAGCAGATGGCGGCCGAGACCAAGGCCCGCGAGGAGCAGGGCGTCGCGCTGCAGCGGCAGCAGCAGGAGCAGGCGGTGCAGACCGCCACGACAGAAGCCTCGCTCGGCAAGGCCCGACGGACGCCGCGCGGCCGCCGCATTCTGATCGGCGAGCAGGGCTCGACCCTCGGATGAGCCTCGCGGAAACCCGGACCCGCAGTGAGCGTGCCTGGTCTAACCGGGCGCCGTGGCAGACGCTCTACAACGACGTCTTCGATTACGTCATCCCGTACCGCAAGCCGTCCTCGCAGAATGTTGGCACGCCGACGCAGCGGATCGAGAAGATCTACGACAACACCGCCGTCGTCTCGGCCTTTGCTGGCGCCGGCCGCCTGCAGAATGACCTGTTCCCGCCGGGCGAGCGCTTCTTCGTTTATGGTCTCGGCCCGGTCGCCAAGCGTGCCCTGAAGAAAAAGGGCATCGACGAGACTGACGCCAAGCGCGAGCTCGAAGCCGTCAGCGACGACATCCATTCGTTCTTCCTGTCCGGCGAGTTTGATAACGCCTGCATCGAGATGTGTACGGACCTTTTCGCTGGTCAGGGCTTCCTGATGCCGGTCAAGGGCACGATCGATCACCCGGTGCGCTTCGTCTGCATCCCCATGGACGAGGTCGCGCTCGAACCCGGTCCCTACGGCGATATTTCCGGCATCCACTGGAAAACCCGGATGACGCGGGCGGCGATCCGCGACGCCTTCCCGCGCGGTGTGTTCCCGGATGCGTTCAAGGAAGCTCTTCGATCCAACAGCGGCGCCGGCGACGAAGTCGAAATCTACCAGAGCTGGACCTTCGATTACGCCAAGGGCCGCTGGTCCTTCGTCGTCTGGGTCGAAGGCAGCGACAAGGATGATCGCCCGGTCGCGACTGCAAGCCACCGCGCGCCGCCGATGGCGACGCCGCGTTACCATCGCGTGCCGGGCGAGACCTATGGCCGTGGCCCGGCCATGCTGGCCCTGCCGACGGTGAAGACGCTCAACAAGGCGGTCGAGCTGATGCTGAAGGCGGCGGCGATCCAGATGCTAGGCATCTGGGCCTATCGCCCTGGTGGCGCCTTCAACCCGTCGACCGCGCGCATCGCGCCCGGCGCCTGGTGGGCAATGTCGTCGACCGGCGGCGTGCTCGGCCCGGACGTCACGCGCATGGACACCGCCAATGCCCGGATGGACGTGGCCCAGCTGGTGACGCAGGAACTGCGGACGCAGCTGCAACAGGCGCTGAACGACGACAAGCTGCCGGACAAGGGCGCCACGCCGGTCTCGGCGACGGAGATCATGGCGCGCATGAAGCGCGTCTCGCAAAATTATCTGGGTGCGTTCGGCCGCCTCGTCAGCGAGACGGTGCCGCCGCTTGTGCGTCGTACGGCCGAAATCCTTGACGGCTTCGGCCTGCTGGAGCGCAGGCTGATCACCGTCGACATGCTGCTCGTGAAGATCGACGTGCAGTCGCCCATGGCTGCGATGATGAAGGCGCAAGGCCTCTCGCAGATCGTCCAGTTCCTCGAGCTGGTCGCGACGCTGAAGGGCGACCCGCGAGCGATCGAGCTGCTGGTCAAGCTCGACGACCTTCTGCGGGAATTCGCCAGCCGCATGGGCGTGCCGGCCGAGTTCCTGATGAATAAGGAAGAGCAACAGGCGCTCGAAACGAAGCTGGCGAACGCCGCGGCCGCCATGGCTGCCGCCCAGGCGGCGCAGCAAGCCGGGCCGCCGCAACCTGAGCCGGTGCCCCTGTGACGAAGAAGCCCGCCCGCAGCGCGCCCGCAAAGCCTACCGCGAAACCCGAACCTGCCGCCCCGGCGGTTCCGTCGCGCCTGATGACGGCCCGCGATGCCCAGCCGGTCGGCAGCTTCTATCAGGACCTTGAGCGACGCCTGAAGAATTTCGACCTGTTCAGTGACACGCCGGCGCCTGCCGCGCCGCAACCGTCCGAAGAGGACCTGCAGGCGCAGCGCGACTTCGCCGAGGTTTTCGGCAGCGATGCCGGTCGCCGCGCGCTCGAATTCCTCGCGGACCGCTCGGTGCGCCAGGCGCTCGTCGTCGATCCCTTCACGGTCGATCCGCAACGCGGCTGGGCGATGGCGCAGCGCGCCGAGGGCCGAAACGACCTGTTTTTTCTCATTCTGGCGCAGATCGCGGCCGCGCAGGATGAGCCCGCACCGCGCCGCGATGGGCCTCAGTCATGAAGAAATTTTGGGAGATGTTTCTCCGCGCGCCGGAAGGCGAAGGCGGCACGGGTGGCGGTGGAGATGGCGGCGCCGGTGACGGCGGCGACAAAGGGGCTGGCGGCGGTGGCGGGACCCCGCCGGCAGGGCAGTCCGGCGGCGGCGGTGGCGATGCGGCGCCTTATCGCCCCGACGGGCTGCCCGACCAGTATTTCGGCGCCAATGAGCGCGAGACGATCGACAAGCTCTGGGGTGCCACGAAGGGCTTCCGCGATGCCCAGGCGAAATACGAGCCGCCTCCGACCGATGCCAATGGCTATGCATTCGAGTGGTCGGATTCCGTCAAGCCCTATGCGGCCGATTTCGGCGAGGACAAGTTCTTTGCTGGTGTGAAGGAGGATGCCCTCAAGGCCGGCTTATCGAACAAGCAGGCCAACGCCTTTCTCGACGGTGTGATGGGCCGCATGATTTCCATGCAGCTGGTCGATGCGCCGGTCGATGTCGAGGCCGAGAAGCTCAAGCTCGCGCCGGCCGACGCGAAGAGCCTACCGCCTGCCGAGCGCGATGCGGCGATCCAGCGCCGGGTGACGAACAACATCGCCTTCGTGGACTCGCTTGCCGCCAAGGGATTCGACAAGGATGCGGCGCAGTCGCTCGGCGCCGAGCTGGCGGCCTTCCCTGCGCTCAACCAGCTCGTCGAGTTCATGCGCGATGGTGCAGGCGGAAGCGGCCCTGCCCTCGGCGGCTCTGGCGGCGCGGAAGCAACGAAGGCCGACCTTGAGAAGCGCGTGGCCGACCCGCGCAACCGCTTCGGCACGCCGGGCTATGACGCCGATTTCGCCCGAGAGACGGATCGCCTGTTCAAGGTGGTGCACGGCGGTTGACGCGCCCGCGCGTGGCGCAGCTTGGCGGCGATCGCGGGATGGACCTGCGGCGCCGCCGGCAATCGCCCACCCGGGCGACCTGGCAGGGGTCGTGGCAATCGGCCCGAGGGATCGAGGAACCCTCTTAAGCCAGGAAGATCATCATGACCTCTCGCGCACCTGCGTGGTTCGAGCAGAAATACATCACCGGCGCCATCCACGTCCTGCAGACCTCCGGTTATCTGACCCAGGGCCTGACCCGCGCCGCCACCTCCCAGAAAGGCAACGTCGTCACGTGGAAGATCGCCGGTCGCGGCGACGCCACGGAAATGTCGGGCACGGTCGAGGACCGTCCCGTCATGAACGCCGACCGCACCACCGCTTCCGCAACGATGAAGGACTGGGAAGCCAACGAGTGGATTCAGGTCACCGACATCGAGAAGATGACGGAAGGCGAGCAGCAGGTCGCCCAGGAGACCGCCGGCAATGCGATGGGCCGGCGTTTCGACAAAATCCTCTTCGACGCGCTGGACGCTGAGGCCGGCAATATCGCGAACGTGGGTGACGGAACGACGGCGATTGGCATCGCGGACCTGTTGCTGGCGCAGTCCCAGATTCAGGCGCAGGGCCTGCCCGATGGCTTCCTGCTCAATGTCGCCGTGCCGTCCCGCTTTGTCGCGCACCTGATGCTGCAGCGCGGCTTCGCCTCGTCCGACTATGTGCAGGATCAGCCGCTCATGAAGATGATCGGCGCCCGCCAGTATCTCGGCATGAAGGTGATGCCGATGCCGGACGAGTATTTCAACGTCCCTTCGGCGAACCAGGCCGACGGCTACATGTGGGCGACCTCCACCGTCGGCTTCGCGACCAATACCGATGAGCGTGGCAAGATCGCGGCCGCGACCCGCATCGACTACGTGCCGACGAAGAAGGCCTATTTCGCCGCCAACACCATGTCGGCGATCGGCAAGGTCATCCTGCCGAGCGGCATTCGCCGCCTGCGCTTCTCGACCAATACCGCGCTCGGCGCCGGCTCTCTCTGAGCCTGACCGGCGCAACCCTGCGCCGGTCCATTCCGCCTATCCCCTTCATCTCAGAACGAGAGGCTTCACATGTCCCTGTCCCTCAAATCGCTGTCGCGGCTCGGCCAGCAGGTGTCGGTCGGCTCGACGGCCGGTGCCGCCCAGCAGCAGCAGACGGGCTTGCTGGTGTATGGCACCGACGACGCGGCCGCGACCGTCGAGGCCGCCGGCTATTTCAACAATGCCCGCGCCTTCCTGCGGAAAGGCGACATCCTGCTCGCGACCATGGTCAACAGCGGCACGCCGGTGACGAAGCAGTACGTCTTCACCGCCGTGCCTTCCACCGGCAACGTCACCATCGCGATCCAGACCGTCACGGCGGGCTGACCCCAAGCGGCCAATTGGCCGCTTGAACCAATCGGCAAGCGGCAAATTTGCCGCTTGCCCTTTCTCGTTTCGGGGCAGCCGCCATGTCGCACACGCCTGATGCCAATCTCGAAGATGTCGATATCGTCAATCGCGCGCTGGCTCGGATCGGCGCGCCTCCGCTGATCGCCCTCGACGATGACGACGATCTCGGCCAGGCGGCGCAGCTCATCTACCTCACCAAGGTGGAGGCCGCCCTCGGCAAGCTGCATTGGCGCTTCGCCCGCAAGACCTTCCTGCTCAATCGCCTCACCGATCCGCCGGTCACGGGCTGGCGCTTTGCCTATCAGCTGCCGGGGGGCGCGCTCGGCCAGCCTGAAATGTTCCTCGACAACCCGCGTCGGCCGGAATCGCCGCTGCGCCGTTTCGAGGTCGAGGCCGGCGAACTGCATTGCGATGTCGACAAGGTTTGGGCGCGCTGCACGATCATGGTGCCGCCGGCGCTTTGGCCCCCGGAATTCCGCGAGGCCGTGATTGTCATGATTGCCTCGGCGCTGGCGATCCCTGTCTCGCATGATACGACGCTCGCGGCAGCTCTCGCCCGGGAGGCGGTTGGCGATCCGCGCGAGGGCGGCGTCGGTGGCCTTCTCGGCCGCGCGATTGCCAACGAAATCGCCTCTTCGCCACCGCTCGACAACATGGGGAGCGACAACCCACTGACGGACGCGCGCTATTCCAGCGGCGACTGGTGGTGTTGAGCCATGGTCGCACGTCCCGGCCAGTATCAGGCGAGCTTCAATTCCGGCGAGCTGGCGCCGGCCACCTGGGGCCGCTCCGACATCAAGCAGTTCTATTCCGGCGCAAGCCTGATGGTGAACGCCGAGCCGGTTCCACAGGGCGGCTTCGACAATGCTCCGGGCTCGGAATTCGCCGGGCTGGTGCGCGGCGCGCTCGGCGAGCTGACGCCGGTCAACCCTTCGACGACGCTCGGCCCGCATAGTGTCGCGGCGACGATCTATCAGTGCAGCTTCGCTGCATCGCTCGTTGAATGCGTCGATGTCGCCGGCCTGTTGGGGACGCAGGCTCTGAGCAGCCTCGTCCGCGTCGAGACCTCGACCGATGGCGTGACCTGGGCGCCGTTCGGCACCGCGCTCTCCGTCGCCACCAGCGCACGCACGCGGCGCGTCGCGGTTGAGCCCGGCAAAGGCGTCTTCGCCAGCGCCATTCGCTTGCGCCTGTTCACCAACCCCCCTTCGGCCGTCACATTCACCCTGGGCTCGGTCACGGTGCTGACCCAGACGGTTCCGACGCCGTCAGCGGCGCGCATCTTCGAGCACACCTTCGCCGTGGGGGATGCGTTCTCGATCGTGTTC
>Ga0208758_100140_pt1 | contig 35590 bp, 42 predicted proteins | sample LakWasM116_HOW13_2_FD_183930 | JGI IMG/M metagenome (GOLD analysis project Ga0208758, IMG submission 183930) | Freshwater sediment methanotrophic microbial communities from Lake Washington under simulated oxygen tension - Sediment Metagenome... | ecosystem: Environmental > Aquatic > Freshwater >...
TTTTTAGGAATTAAATCACGGACATGACCATAAGAAGCGAGCACTTCAAAATCACCGCCCAGGTATTTTTGCAGCGTTTTCGCTTTTGATGGAGATTCAACAATGAGTAGTTTTGACATGAATGCCTATTTATAAGGTGTTTGTTAGCTAGCAGTTCGGATAATAGCAAGGTAAATCACTAAAATACAACAAGTTAAGCCGCGAGGCATGTAAATTTATTTAGCGTGCCTTACTTATTACGCACGAATTCGATCTTGCTGCCTTCAGTGCTGGCAAGGCTGAGTGCCGCGCCTTCATTGGCTATATCACCAAATAACGGGTCTTCGTCATCCGTTTTTGCCTGACTCAGGTTTTTGAAATCATATAAATCCGAGTCTGCCAAATGCGATGGTTCTACATTCGTAATGGCTCTGAAAATATTATTAATGCGGCCGGGCTGCTCACGCTCCCAGTTTTGCAGCATGTCTTTGACTTTCTGGCGTTGCAGGTTTTCCTGGCTGCCGCACAAGTCGCACGGAATAATCGGAAATTCCATCTGGCGCGCATAGCTGGCAATGTCTTTTTCGCTACAGTAGGCCAGCGGACGGATCACAATGTTTTGCCTATCGTTCGTGGCAAGTTTGGGTGGCATGGCTTTTAATTTTGCGCCAAAGAACAGATTCAAAAACAATGTTTCTACAATGTCATCGCGGTGATGGCCTAATGCAATCTTGTTAGCACCCAGTTCTTTTGCTGTTGTGTAAATTACACCGCGGCGCAGGCGTGAGCATAGTGAGCAGGTTGTTTTGCCTTCAGGGATTTTTTCTTTCACAATTGAATAGGTGTCTGCCTCAACAATGCGGTAATCAATCCCCAGCTTTTCAAAGTAAGCCGGCAGAATATCAGCAGGAAACCCTGGCTGTTTCTGATCTAGGTTCATCGCAATCAGCTTGAAGTTGATAGGTGCGCGCTCTTGCAGAGCCAGTAGAATCATCAGCATGGCATGTGAGTCTTTACCTCCGCTCATGCAGACAAGCACGGTATCGCCATCTTCAATCATGTTGTAGTCACCAATCGCTTTGCCGGTGGCACTGATCAGGCTGTTGCGTAACTTGATGAAGTTGTTGGAATGGTTATCAGGTAAATGTTTAATCATAAATAATGTTTAATCGTATCGTGGCACTGGCTACAGGAGTGAATATGCCTGGTTGTTTACAGGTTTAATGAGCGGCCGCCATCCACTGCAAGCACATGGCCGGTAATGAATGGCGCATCGTAAATCAGGAACTTGACGGCTTTAGCGACATCATCAGGACCGCCTACACGCTTGAGCAGTGTCTGGTTAATGACGCGCTGGCGGTAAACTTCATCAAATTGCGGATTGCCTTCCGGCCATTGTACAGGTCCTGGAGCCACAGCATTTACGCGTACTTCCGGGCTCAACTCTTGCGCCAGTGACTTGGTGAGGGTGACCAGCCCGGCTTTTGCTACACTGTAAACAATATAGCCTTTTTTCGGGCGCTCAATATGCATATCCGTAATATTGACAATACAGCCGTGGTGCTTGCGCAGTTCTGCCGCCGCTGCCTGTGCCAGAAATATTGGCGCTTTAAGGTTGCTGCCCATCAGATCCTGCCAGTTGTCTTCATTGATCTGCCCGATTTCGGTAGGGTAATAAGTGGATGCATTGTTAATGAGCGCATCCAGTTTGCCGAAATGTTTTACGGTTTCGTTCACCAGGTTCGGCAGTACGGCAATATTAAGTAAATCGCCTTGAATAATAGCAACCGAATTCGGACGCAGCAGGTTCAGTTCTGCCTGCAGCGCACGTGCTTCAGCGCCGCTGGTATTGTAATGAATCATCAGCTGTGCGCCGTGCGCATGCAGTTCCCTGCAAATTGCTGCGCCTACACGCTTTGCCCCGCCAGTGATTAAAACGATTTTGTTCTTAATTGTATTCACAGTCTGCTCATTTCTTTATCTTAAATATTATAATGGCTTATGAGTTCATTACCTATTCCTAATGCTGAGGCACAGGCGCACAGCCAGCAATTAGCTGCATTAATTCAAACCCGCATCAGCCAGCGTCAAGGTTGGATATCATTTGCCGATTTTATGCAGATGGCCTTATATGAACCGCAACTAGGTTATTACAGCGGTGGCGCCAAAAAGTTCGGTCACGGCGGTGATTTTGTTACTGCGCCCGAGATTTCCCCGTTGTTCGCGCAAACGCTGGCTAATCAGGCTGCGCAGGTGCTGGCGGCAACACGAGGCAGTATTTTGGAGCTAGGGGCGGGCACTGGCAAGCTGGCAGCTGATTTGTTGCTCACGCTGCAGGGTTTGAATCAACTTCCTGAGCAATACTGCATTATGGAAGTTAGTGCTCACTTGCGACAAATTCAGCGCGAGACTCTGCTGGAGGCGCTGCCTGCCGGGTTAATGCAGTGCGTTGTCTGGCTGGACACATTGCCGCAGCATTTTACCGGTATGATCATTGGCAATGAAGTGCTGGATGCAATTCCGGTACACCTGATTCATCACACAGCACAGGGTTTGCATGAGCGCGGCGTGACTTTCAATGGTGGATTTTCCTGGCAAGACAGGCGCTTGTCATCAGGCGATTTGTTTGAAGCTGCTGACGCGCTGGCGTTGCCGCAGGAATATCTGACCGAGATCTGTCCGGCTGCATCCGGTCTGATTGCAAGTCTGGCGCAGGTGCTTGAATGCGGTGTAATAGTGATGCTGGATTATGGATTTTCGGCACGTGAGTATTATCATCCGCAGCGTAATCTGGGTACTCTGATGTGCCATTATCAGCATTATGCACACGTTGAACCGCTGTTGTATGTCGGGTTGCAGGATATTACCGCGCATGTGGATTTTACGCGTATTGCACATGCCGGCGTTAACAATGGCCTGCTGTTTTCCGGATTCTGCAGTCAGGCGCAGTTTTTAATGAATTGCGGTATTCTGGATTTAATGTCACAGGTGTCGCCGCGCGATATGGCAAATTACGCGCCATTGGCTGCCGCAGCACAAAAATTGCTGTCGCCGGCCGAAATGGGTGATTTATTTAAAGTGATTGCCTTCAGCAAGCAGCTGGATGCCCCTTTGCTCGGTTTTTCTGCGGGCGACAAATCGCATATCCTATGATTGACCACTAAAGTATAATGCGCGCCATGAACGAACATAACTCAACAGAAAACATCCAAACTGACTCTGCCGAGGCGAATGATGCCAGCCAGCGCCGCATACGCAGTTTTGTATTGCGTCAGGGCCGTTTGACTAAAGGTCAGGCGCGCGCGCTGGAAACCGTCTTTCCAAAATTCGGCATTACCTATAAGCCTGAATTGCTGGATTTGAGTACGCAGTTTGGACGCGCAGACAGTAAGAAAATTCTGGAAATCGGTTTCGGCATGGGCGAGACCACTGCAAAAATCGCACAGACGTTGCCGGAGTGTGATTTTCTGGCCGCCGAGGTGCATACACCAGGCGTAGGCGCACTGCTAAAGCTGATAGATGAATCAGCGCTTACCAATATACGTGTGATTCAGCATGATGTGGTTGAAGTGCTGCAAAACATGCTGCCGGAGGCAAGTCTGGATGGCATCCATATTTTCTTTCCGGATCCATGGCATAAAAAGCGCCATCACAAACGCCGCCTGATTCAGGCTGAGTTCGTGAAACTGCTATGCACAAAGCTCAAACCCGGCGCTTATATCCATGTGGCAACTGATTGGCAGGAGTATGCGGAATGGGTGCTGGAGGTGCTGTCAGCTGAGCCGCAGTTGCAGAATACGGCTAAGGATTATGCAGAAAAACCCGATTATCGCCCGCTGACCAAGTTTGAAAATCGCGGTATCAAGCTCGGGCATGGTGTGTGGGATATGGTGTTTACGCGCAAGTAAGCGCTATTTTAAATTATTGGCTGGCATCCCCTTCAAGCCACACGCCTTATTCAAGTGCATTGACTTTGTAAATGAGAATCATTATCATTTACAACCAAGCGTAATGATTAAGGAATGTGCCATGAACAGAAAGCAAGTGATCGGTAAAGCGATTTTACCGAGCAATACCGAGTGCAAAGTGATTTACAGCAATAGCAGTGATCTGGTTGAGGTGCAGTTAGGCGGAACTTCACTGAGGTTTAATGCGGATAGTTTTATTCTGCTGAATGAATTGCTGCGAAAAGCTGCTGCTAAAGTCATTATGCAGACAGCCATTGTGAATGCCTGACTATTCCGTATGCTCTTCTTCATTTTCGGCAAATAGCCATTTGCCGATTACTTTTTCCGCTTCTTCTACACCTTGTTTTTTCAGGCTCGAAAACAGCTGGATAGTGCATTCGCTATTGTAGTGGTTGCCCCAGGTCTCAATCAGTTCTTTGCGTACTTTGTTTAAAGTCAGTGCAGCTTCGCCTCTGGAGAGTTTATCCGATTTGGTTAGCAGTACATGCACAGGCTTGCCGCTAGGACAAAACCAGTCCAGCATCTGGCGATCCAGCGGCGTGAGCGGGTGGCGGCTATCCATCACCAGCACCAGGCCGCCCAGGCTTGAGCGTTCACTTAAATAGCGTGCCAATACGTTCTGCCAGTGTGCGCGCATCGCTTCCGGTACTTTTGCATAACCATACCCCGGTAAATCAACCAAGTGCCTGTCGTTGCCCAGCGTGAAGAAGTTGATCAGCTGGGTGCGGCCTGGCTGTTTACTGACGAAAGCCAGTCGATTGTGATTAGCAAGCGTATTCAGGGCGCTTGATTTCCCCGCATTGGAGCGGCCTGCGAATGCTACCTCAATGCCGCTGGCAGGCGGGAGGTCGCGTAAGTGGTGAGCGGAGATAAAAAATGTAGCGTTTTGAAACAAAGGCATAAAAATCCAATTCTGTTAAGCGGGCTCATTCAAGTATCGATAGGGGCGAGTTTGGCAAATTGCGGGTATGTTGCATCCACATAATTCCGAATATTTAAATGAATTGCTGTTATCGTGAAAAATGCTATCACGAATAGTGGTTTTTAGCTAAAATAGCGCGTTAATTGGTTGAATAATTTAGATTTAGGAGCCGTAATGCAATTTCGTCATTTAGCGTGGTTAGTATCCAGTCTTATGTTAACAGTATCAGTTGAAGCGCTTGCGGAAACGCCTGTCCCGAAAACTGCCGAGCAGACAGTGAATACCGTATGTGCAGCCTGCCATGGTGCAGATGGTAACAGTGCGATTACGCTTAACCCCAAATTGGCCGGTCAGCACCCAGAGTATCTTGAGAAGCAGCTGACAGAGTTCAAGTCAGGTAAACGTGCCAATGCGGTGATGTCCGGGATGGCTGCTGGCCTCAGCGAGCAGGAAATTAAAGACCTTGCGGCTTATTTTGCTGCTAAAAAACTGAATCTGGGTCAGGCGACTAAGAATGGCGCTGGCTCACTGGGTGAGAAAATTTATCGTGGCGGTGTGATGGCAACGGGTGTGCCAGCCTGTGCTTCATGCCATAGCCCTAACGGTGCCGGTCTTCCTAAGCAGTTCCCGCGTCTGGGTGGCCAGCATGCAGATTACGTCCTTGCGCAAATGAAAACTTTCCGTACTGGTGAGCGTGCGAATGCGCCGATGATGATGGCGATTGCGGCAAAAATGACAGATGCTGAAATGGCTGCGGTAGCAGATTATATTCAGGGCCTGCGTTAATTTAATCAGTTGAAAATAAGGGTAGCATGCGCTACCCTTATTTTTTTGACATTGAAAAATGCTTGGCTGCATTAAATATTAAGATTTTTCATTGCTAAGCAGCAACTATATCTATTTGGTTGCAGTCTTAAGTTCCACAACAAACGTTCAATGCGTTAATGTTTCTCTCATTTGAGTGCTGTATTTTGAATCCAAAACTATCATTTACTAAAAACTTTTTTGACTTGCTAAGCTCAATGCGTTTCGCAGTGAGCCTTTTGAGTGTGTTAGGCGTTGCTTCCGTCATCGGTACGGTATTGAAGCAGAATGAACAGTACGAAAATTACATCATCAAGTTTGGCCAGTTCTGGTTCGGGCTGTTTGAGAAGCTAGGCTTATATGATGTTTATCATAGTGGCTGGTTTCTGCTGATCCTGTTGTTTCTGGTGGTATCCACCAGCTTGTGTATTTATCGCAATACCCCATCGATGCTTAAAGAGTGGCGCACATTTAAAGAGCATGCCACTGAAAAGTCACTCAATGCTTTTAGCCATCAAGAAACATACAGCACCCATGCTGCACCTGACGAACTGAAGCAGAAGCTGACGCAGTTTCTGGCTGCCAAAGGGTTTCAATTCAAATTCAGAACACAGGAATATGGCAGTGAGCTGATTGCTGCCAAGGCTGGTACACACCAGCGCTGGGGTTATATTTTTACCCATGTTGCGATGGTTGTGATTCTGTTTGGCGGTTTGCTGGATGGTAATCTGCCTTTCAAAATACAGGAAATGCTGGGCTATAAGCGTATTGAAACACTGGATATACCTGAGTCACAGGTGCCACCTGAGAGTCGGCTCAGTATTTTTAACCCTTCGTTTCGTGCCAATATGACCTTGCCGGAAGGTGTGAGCGACAATGTGGCCTTTGTGCGTGTGCGTGATGGCTATCTGGTGCAGGAGCTGCCATTCAGGGTGGCGTTGAAAGATTTTAGAATCGAGCATTATGCTACAGGCCAGCCTAAGTCGTTTGAAAGCGACCTGGTGATTGTGGATCCTGATCTGAAAGAGCCGATCACAAAAACAATCAGCGTGAATCATCCGCTGACGTACAAAGGTATCGCAATTTACCAGTCTGACTTCCAGGATGGCGGCACTAAGCTGAATTTCAAGGTATGGAATCTATTTTCTCCCAATACCGAGGTGCAGTCGCTGGATGGCGCTATTTTCCAGAACGGTGTGCTGGGTGCGGGCGATGATGCCCTTAAAGTCGAATTCAATGATTTCCGTAAATTCAACATCATCAATATGTCGCCTGATGGAAAGGGTAAGCCGCATAATGTGGGACCTAATGTCACCTACAAGTTGCGCGATAACCGCGGACAGGCGAAAGAGTATGTTAACTATATGCAGCCGATGCAGATTGACGGCAAGCATTATTTCTTATCGGGCATGCGTGAAACAGTGCAGGATGAATTCCGTTATTTAAGAATTCCGGTAGATAGTGACTTGAGCCTGAACGGGTTCATGAATTTCAGGGCAACGTTGCTGGATTCATCAAAGTATCCGGAAATTGCACAAAGAATTGCACTTAATTCGCTTGATGTTAAAAAAGACCCCGCGGTAAGAAAGCAGTTTGAAGCCAGCATAGTGCAACTGCTTTCGATTTTTGCAAAGAGCGGTTATAGCGGCGTTGCGCAGATCATAGAGAAGAGCGTGCCGGAAAAAGAGCGCGAAGCGGTTGCCAGGACTTATATCAGGATGATCAGTGTTGCCGCGTTCGAAGCATATAACATGAGTTTGGCTGCAAATAATAAGCCACTGCTGGCAAGTAATGCTGACACTGAAGCTTTGCTGCGCGACAGTTTGAATGCGTTCAGCGATATTTTCTTTTTTGGCACGCCGTATTACCTACAGCTGGAACAGTTTGAGCATAAAGAGGCCAGCGGCCTACAGTTGACGAAATCACCGGGGCAGAAGTGGGTTTATCTGGGCTCCGTATTACTGGTGCTGGGCATCTTTGCCATGATGTATATCCGCGAAAGACGGATCTGGTTGTCAATAAGACCTAACCGGCAGCAAGTACATTTTGCGATGGCGTCAAATCGCAAAAATCTGGATTTTGAAAAAGAGTTTAATTTATACCGCGAGCAGCTGAGAAGCTTGATCCGTTAGAGAATGTTAAGGAATGACTATGAATAACTCATTGGAATATCAACAAAAAACCTTGCTGCAAAGCCTCAGGTGGCAAGATTGGCTATATGCGATTATTGTATTTTCAGGATCTATTTTCGCCTATACCAAGTATGCGCAGTATATGGATATCTATGAAACCGTATTTTTGTTTGGTGCGGCGGCTTTAGCCAGTTATCTGGGTTGGCAGTGGAAAGGGTTGGGTAAGCTGGTGCTGGCTGTCGGCATCATCAGCCTGTTTTCAATCAGTTTGTATCAGGGTGATCAGGCGAGAGCCACACAGGCATTTTTGCTGAAGTTTCTGATCTCTAGCCAGTCTGCAATCATGTGGATGAACGTGCTATTCGTATTGGCGATGGTCACCTACTGGTTTGCTTTATACAAGCGTAGCGATTTTTCCGGCAAGTTTGCTTCAGTACTGACTTGGGGTGCTGTATTGTTCGGCTTTGTTGGCTTAATGGTGCGCTGGTATGAGTCTTATCTGATTGCACCTGATGTCGGCCATATTCCAATCAGTAATCTGTATGAAGTATTTATTCTGTTTTGTTTGATTACCGCGTTGCTTTACCTGCATTACGAGCAGAAGCTCAATACCCGGCAGCTTGGCGGTTTTGTCCTGCTGGTAATCAATGCTGCTGTAGGCTTTATCCTCTGGTACACCTTTGACCGTCAGGCACATAATATCCAGCCGCTGGTTCCCGCACTGCAAAGTTATTGGATGAAAATACACGTACCGGCCAATTTCGTAGGTTATGGGGCATTTTCATTGGCAGCAATGGTTGCTGCGGCCTATCTGCTGGCGAGTAAGGGGGTGTTGACCACACGTCTGCCTGGCCTGGACGTGCTAGATGATCTGATGTACAAATCAATCGCGGTTGGTTTTGCATTTTTTACCATTGCAACCATTCTGGGTGCAATGTGGGCAGCTGAAGCCTGGGGCGGATACTGGAGCTGGGATCCAAAAGAAACCTGGGCGCTGATTGTCTGGCTGAATTATGCAGCATGGCTGCACCTGCGTATGGTTAAAGGTTTACGCGGGCCATTGCTGGCATGGTGGGCACTCATTGGCTTGCTGGTGACAACGTTTGCTTTCCTCGGCGTGAATATGTTCCTGAGCGGCCTGCACTCTTACGGTACACTGTAAAAGCAACGCGTATGTTCAGATAATTAAGGGCGATTGGTTTCGCCCTTAATGATTGATGGGTTTAAACATTTTTATTGATTGAGTACGATTTCATTGTACTGCGGCTGTCAATGATGCATTGCCTGGCTCTGCTGCATGGCAGTCACTGAATAAAAACCGTGTATTCTTAAGTTTGTTCGGCCATCATTTCTAACCTGAAGCGAACCTCTCCGTCCTCATTATCCGTCAGGCTCAATTCATACCCCGCAAGTCTTGCCTGTTGAGCAGCATGATACAAACCGACACCCAGCCCATTTCTGGAACTGATATTGGATTTGAATAGTTTGTTTGCGATTTCTGGCGGAATCGCGGAGCCCGTGTCGGTAACCTCAAGGCAAAAGTGTCTGGATGGCATCAGGCTGACATTGATATTGATGTGCTGCTCGCGCTTTGCCTTGATGAGCGCGTTTTGCAATAAATTGTCGACAACGCTGTCCAGCACATCAGTATCGATGTCAGTTTTGGGGAAGCTGGACGGCGCTTCAAACACAAGCTGGTGATGCGCGTTAATCTGCCTGAAGTTTTCCCACCATACGCTCACTTTTTCCTGGTTTCTTTTTTCAACGCTTGGCAGTTCAAGCTTGGTAAGCGTATTTGCTAAACGCCGGCTTAGTCTTGGCAATTGGGTTTTGATGAGTTCAATCAGCTTCGCGTCATTGCCTGCATCCTGATTCTGTTCAACGGCTGCCGACAAGGTTCCGAGAGACTGCAGGATGTTTTTGATGTCATGGGTCAATCGTGAACCGGTCTCGTAGAGCGTTTGCATGTATGTGTTTTTACTGATGGTTTCTTCACGGCATTTGGCATCGTAGAACTCTTCCATGATCTGCGTCAGCAACTGCACATGCAGGTACATTGCTGGGGTGAATTGCCAGCGCGAATAGAGTGTGAGCTGCATTTGCTGGGAACTGTAGGTAGAAATATATGCGCTGGTTTCGCCAATCTGCTGTTTCAGGCCTTCATTCTGCCATGATAGGCCATTCACCCAGTTAAGCGCTGCCAGTTCGTGCATCGCAGCATTCAGAAAGCCATGCGATGAGGTTTCCTTTACGGCATGGGTGGCAATATTCTTGATCCACTGTTCAAATGGCAGGCCAATGCTCAGCAGGTAACGTGACATCAGCAACTCAAGCCCTGAGAATGTCTTGCTCGGGTTCCACAGCCAGCTGAGTGCAACCAGGGTTGCAGCCAGCCCGAAAACCACAAATACCAGCAGCTTCAGGTAATGAACCTTCCAGATAACCCCAATCGTAAAGCTACCTAATATAACGATGACTGTTAATAAGAAAATTAATAGGGTGTAAAAAAAATCAATGTTGCGAGCCTGGGTAGTCAGCTTGTTTCTGGATGATAAAAATAGAATTGCGAGTGGCAGTGCGGGCAGGAAGTAATTCAGAAGTATGGCGGCAGCTGTCAGATCGTCGCCTGCATTAATCAGTTTTGGCATTACCCACATCAGCAGGATCGTGAGTAAGTAGGATGCGGCTAGGATTTTAGATAAGCGCCCATGTTCTGATTCGCTGGATAAAGCGCGACCGCTAATCAGTGAAAACAGGCCTGCAATCCAGAATGCAATAAACCATAAGTTCTTGAACAGCACTGCAGCACTGGCGGCGAGCGTAAGAATGACCAGTGCCTGCTGCCAGCTAAGGCTGCTGTTCTGGCGCAGAATCGGCTGCCATAGCAGGAAAAACCCATAATGGCATAAAAGCAGAGCGCTGAAAAAAATACTGTTATTACCCAGCACCAAAAGTGCATGCAGCGATAAAATCGTCAGTGCCATCAGGCGGTCGGCATCGTCCAGTACTGATCGATAAAATTTGTACAAAGGCTGCATAGAACATTAACTCATGGATAAAAGGCGTGCGGCAAATACTATTAACTTTTAATACCAGCAAGTAATATATCCGAATAACTGCTGGTATTCGAACATGCCGGTTTATTTTTTTGATAATAAATTATGCAATGTTTAATTATTTCTTATAGAATGCTTGCATAATCTGGGCAATCGCAATGATATTAAGTTGGTATATGAATTGCTAGACAATAATAACATGATGCAAGCTCATGCCTGATAACGAGCCTGCTCTATTAAGTTACTCAGTTCGGGGATTTTAATGAAAAAAACACAGACAGGCTTCACGTTAATTGAATTGGCAATCGTGCTGGTGATTATTGGTTTGCTGCTGGGTGGCGTGCTAAAAGGGCAGGAGCTGATTAATAGTGCCAAAGTTAAAAATTTAGCAAGTGATTTTAAAAACATCCAAGTTTATATTTATGGATATCAGGATAAATATAAGGCGTTGCCGGGAGATGATAGCAAGGCTAGTACTCATGTGACTGGTACCAATGCATCAACAGGCGGAACGCTAGGTAATGCTGTAATCGAAGGAAAATGGGATTCAACCACTGCAACTGAGGAATCGGCATTATTTTGGCAACATGTAAGATTGGCAAATCTTGCTGCAGGACCTACGGTAGTAACAGATGGTAATTACTATCCTACAAATGCAGATGGTGGTCGAATCGGTGTGCAGAGTGTTTCAGGATTTTCAGGACCAACTGGGTTGTCGGGAGCTTTTGTTATTTGCTCTGCCGGTATTCTTGGGAAGTTTGCTAAGCAACTGGATACTACATTGGATGATGGGGAAACCTCTACAGGTTCAGTAAGAGCCTATGTTACTGCTGCTACTGCTTGGTCTCCTACTACAGGAACTGGGCTGGTTGTTGATTCAAATCCTTATAATGTCTGCATGTCGTTTTAGAAATCCCAATAAAAAAGCCCACATAGGTGGGCTTTTTTACCATATTTGACTGCAGCCCCAGCATTTAAAAGCTTGCATAGGCGCTAAATTGTTTTAGAATAGCAGCTTAAGAAAAAGCAAGAAATTTAATCACTTACCGATCCACTCATGACATCCAATATCGTAGAAATAGATAACCTTTCCTTTGGTTACAAAGGTCGTTTGCTGCATAAGAATATCAATATGGTATTTCCACGCGGTAAGGTCGTGGCCATCATGGGCGGCAGCGGTAGCGGTAAAACCACCTTGTTACGTTTGATAGGTGGTCAGATTAAGCCTACTAATGGTCAAGTGCGTGTAGACGGCGCCGTTGTGCACGAGCAAAACCGCGATGGCATCTATAAATTACGCCGTAAAATGGGTATGCTGTTCCAGCATGGTGCTTTGTTTACCGATTTGAGTGTGTTCGATAATGTGGCTTTCCCCATGCGTGAACTCACCGATCTGCCTGAATCCATGATCAGAGATCTGGTGTTGATGAAATTGAATGCGGTAGGCTTGCGCGGCGCTCACCAGCTGATGCCGACCGAACTTTCCGGCGGCATGGCCAGGCGTGTAGCGCTGGCGCGTGCGGTAGCGCTGGATCCTAACATTATTATGTATGACGAGCCTTTTGCAGGGCTGGATCCGATTTCAATGGGTGTGATCTGTGATCTGATCCGTAGTTTAAACGATGCATTGGGTGCAACTTCGATTATTGTTTCCCATGACGTGAAAGAAACATTCCTGATTGCAGATTATGTATATTTTGTGGCAAATGGTGAAGTGGCTGCCGAAGGTACGCCGCATGATCTGATGCAGTCCACATTGCCATTTGTGCATCAGTTTGTGCATGGTGAAAAAGATGGCCCGGTGCCATTTCATTATCCGGCAGAAAATTACCAGTCTGAGCTGTTGAAGCAGCCCAGCCGATAAGAATTTAATTTAATTACAAACGCAAATATGAAATCAATTTTATTTACTGGTCTGTCAAAGCTGCTACGCGGTATTGGCCGGCGCATGATAGAACGTATATGGCGTCTGGGTGCCGGGGCGAGGTTGTTTTTTCTCACCATTATTTATTCCGGTGAAAGTTTCAGGAGATTTCACCTCACGCTGCGTGAAGTCTATTTCACCGGCGTGATGTCCTTACTGATTATTATTGTGTCGGCTTTTTTTGTCGGCATGGTATTGGGTCTGCAGGGCTATAACACTTTGCAGAAATATGGCTCGTCAGAAGCGATTGGTGTACTGGTTGCGCTTTCATTGGTGCGTGAATTAGGCCCTGTGGTAACTGCGCTGTTATTTGCAGGCCGTGCCGGTACTGCTATTACAGCAGAAATCGGGTTGATGAAAACTACCGAGCAGTTGTCTGCGATGGAGATGATGGCGGTTAACCCGATTGCGCGCGTTGTCGCTCCCCGTTTTTGGGCAGGCGTTATTTCCATGCCTATTCTGGCATCACTTTTTTCGATGGTGGGTGTCTTGGGTGGCTACCTGGTAGCTGTGCCTTTGATTGGCGTGGATCACGGTGCATTCTGGTCACAAATGCAGGCAAGTGTGGATGTCAGGGAAGATATTATTAATGGCGTTATCAAAAGCGTGGTATTTGGTGTGGCATGCACCATGATTGCTTTGTTTGAGGGTTTTGATGCGCCGCCTACAGCAGAGGGTGTGAGTCATGCCACTACGCGAACAGTAGTGATTTCGTCATTGACCGTGCTGGCTTTGGATTTTGTTTTAACGTCTTTCATGATTACCGTTTAGTTTTAGCAACTAGAGCGGTGTGTGAGAGAAAAAATGAGGGGATGTTAAGTGGATAGAACTACAATAGATTTATGGGTTGGCGTTTTTGTGGCGTTAGGTGTCGCGGCTTTGCTGGGTCTTGCCATGAAAGTGGGTAATCTGACATCAAACAAGTTGGGTGATACTTACAGTGTTTCTGCTGCCTTCGAAAATATTGGTGGCTTAAAACCAAACGCACCGGTAAAAAGTGCCGGTGTAGTGGTGGGTCGTGTCGCCGATATTAAATTTGATTCGAAGTCGTACGAAGCCGTGGTGACCATTAAAATTGACAAGCGTTTTGAGTTTCCCAAAGATACATTTGCTAATATCTACACAGCTGGTTTGCTTGGTGAGCAATATCTGGGGCTTGAGGCAGGCGGCGAAGATGACGTTTTGAAAAATGGTGATAAAATTACACAGACGCAAGATGCTGTGGTGTTGGAAAAAATGATTAGCCAGTTCCTTTATAACAAGGCATCGGAAACAGATTCAAAAGCTGATGCAGGTGGCACTAAACCAGAGGCGAAAGCTTCTGGCGAAAAATCAGGCGAGGCGAAGTCAACTGAATTGGGTGATGCGCCGTTTTAATATGAATGCCAGAATGCGTGGTTTGCAATGCTGGCTGTGGCTGTTTACCTAATTTAATATTAAGTAATTTAGAGGGTATCAATGAAAACGTTTTTAGGATTTTTAACTGGTTTTATTTTGTCAGTAGGCTTGATGGCTGCTTCCGGCGCTGCTGTGGCAGAAGTTTCTGCGGATGATCTTGTTAAACAAACCGCAGAAGATGTGTTGTCTACCATCAAAAATGATAAAGATATTCAGGCCGGCAACCAGCAGAAAATATTTGCGCTTGCCGAAGAGAAAATTCTGCCTAACTTTGACTTTGACCGCGTTTGCCGTATGGTACTGGGCAAAAACTGGAAGTCAGCGAGCCCTGAGCAGCAGGCTGTTTTCCAGAAAGAGTTCCGCAGCCTGTTGCTGCGTACTTATGCGACTGCACTTGGTAAATATAAAAATCAGGTGATTGAGTACAAGCCTATGCGTGCTGAGCCGGGTGCGAAGAATGTCAGTGTTAAAACCCAGATATTGCAGCCTGGCGGCCAGCCAATTGCTGTTGATTACAGTCTGGTTAAGAATGACGGTGGCTGGAAAGTTTACGATATCGTGATTGAAAGCGTAAGTCTGGTTACCAACTACCGTAGCCAGTTCAGCAATGAAATCCGTACCAATGGTCTGGATAGCCTGAACAAAAAGCTTGCAGAGAAAAATAAAGCGGCTGGGGTATGACGAGCATTATATTGCAGGATAATCAATGGTACGTGTCTGGCGATATCCTTGTAGATAACGCTAATGCAGTGCTGAATGAAAGTAATGCATTGGAAATCACTGATAATCTACAGATAGATCTGTCAGCTGTGAATGATGTTGATACGGCTGCGCTCAGTATACTGATTCAGTGGCAAAAGCGCGCTCTGGCTGCGAATAAGGCTGTGGTTTTTAATAGGCTGCCTAAAAATTTAATCAGTCTGGCAGCGTTGTATGGTGTTACAGACTTTATTCCGCTGAGTGCTGAGTAGCAGGTTAAGTTAGAAAGACCGTTTTATTTTTGATAAGGCCAATATTTATTGGCCTATTGTTTTTTTGGACTATTTGATTCTTGAGTATTTGCATATTCTCTGCCAGTCACTGAATTTTAAGCAAGCGCACCCGATCTGCGAGCTACCCCATTTTTTAATACTTGTTATGAAAGCAAAATTTTGAGCCTGCCGGCAATTAAAATCAGTGGAGTCCATAAGCATTTTGGCGCATTGCATGCGCTGAGAGGCATTGATCTGACGATAGAACAGGGTGAGTTTTTTGCGCTACTAGGGCCGAATGGCGCCGGTAAATCAACATTGATCAATATTCTTGCGGGTTTGATTTCACCCAGTGCCGGCAATATCTCTGTCATGGGTTTCGATGTGCAGAACCAGTATCAGCAGGCACGCCAGTTGCTTGGCGTGGTTCCGCAGGAGCTGGTGTTTGACCCTTTCTTTAATGTGCGTGAAATGCTCAGGTTTCAGGCCGGTTATTTTGGCCGTGGCCGTGAAAATGATGCCTGGGTGGATGAGATTCTGGAAGGCCTGGGCCTGACTGATAAAGCCAACACCAATATGCGCAAGCTTTCGGGAGGCATGAAGCGCAGAGCGCTGATTGCGCAGGCGCTCGCACACAAGCCACCGGTGGTGGTTCTGGATGAGCCCACTGCCGGGGTTGATGTTGAATTAAGACAGATGCTGTGGGAATTCATCAAGAAATTGAATCGTGAAGGCCACACTATTATTCTGACGACACACTATCTGGAAGAGGCTGAAACTTTATGCAATCGCGTTGCGATGATGAAGCAAGGCCAGGTAGTGGCTTTGGATAGCACTTCCAATTTACTGAACAAGTTTTCAGGAAAGCATTTGCGGTTGACGCTTGGCAGTGTGTGTTTGCCATCAAGTGTTGAGCAATTGGTTCGCCATGTCGAAAATGGTATTTATACTTTTGCGCTGGATGACATGGCTCAGATCGAGTTTGTATTATCTGCCTTGCGAACTTCCGATATTAAAGTGCTTGATATGCAGTTAAGCGAAGCTGACCTGGAAGATGTGTTTTTATCTCTGGTAGGTAACTCAGTGCAAAATGGCGTAAGGAGCGCGTCTTGATCAATCATACAGAGCCGGGGTCAACTTCAAGAATCCCTGCCGGGCTACGGGGCCCATGGACGCTGCTGAAAAAAGAGCTCTTAAGGTTCTGGCGTGTAGCGTTTCAGACAGTTGCTGCGCCTGTGATTACCGCGCTGTTATATCTGCTGATTTTTTCGCATGTGTTGGAAAGCCATGTGCAGGTATATGACGGCGTGCCTTATACGGCATTTCTGATTCCGGGCCTCATTATGATGTCCGTGTTGCAGAATGCTTTTGCTAACAGCTCATCCAGCCTGATTCAGTCGAAAGTGATGGGAAATATCGTATTTATACTGTTAACCCCGCTCACGCACATACAGTTCTTTCTCGCGTTTCTGATTGCTGCAATTATCCGTGGCCTGGTCGTGGGGCTCTGTATTTATCTGGTTGCCATGTGGTTTGTTGACATGGATGTGGCGAATTTCTGGTGGATTGCTGCATTCGCGTTGCTTGGGAGTGCGCTGCTTGGTACCTTCGGCATTATTGCAGGTATCTGGGCAGACCGTTTTGATCAGATGGCGGCTTTCCAGAATTTCATCATCATGCCGCTTACTTTCTTGTCCGGTGTGTTTTATTCCATACACTCACTGCCGCCGTTCTGGCAGAAAGTGTCGCTGCTGAATCCGTTTTTCTACATGATTGATGGTTTTAGGTACGGTTTCTTTGGCAAGGGTGATGTTTCACCGATGTTCAGTTTACTGGTTGTGGGCAGTGCATTCTTAGTGTTAGCACTGATCACCCTAAAAATGCTAAAATCCGGTTATAAACTAAGATCTTAAGTTTAATCTGGAATTTAAAAGGTAGTCGACAGTGTTAAGCGCTCAGCAATTAGAAACATATATCACGCAGAATCTAGTATGTGACCACATTAAAGTACTTGGTGATGACGGTACGCATTTTGAAGCGCTCATCGTGAGCCCGGAATTTGTGGGTAAATCGATGGTGCAGCAGCATCAGCGCGTATACGCTGCATTAGGCGATAGAATGAAAGCGGAAATACACGCATTATCAATGCGTACGTTGACGCCCGAGGCATGGCAAAAGCTGAATAATAAAAATTAATTACGGCGTTTATATATTTTTACAACCGCTGTAACAGGCATGATGAAATAGGAAAGCAAATGGATACACAAGCAGTAATTAAAGAGCAGGTAACAAGTAACCCGGTAGTGCTTTACATGAAGGGCACACCAAAATTTCCGCAATGTGGTTTTTCAAACCTTGCAACACAGATACTTAAAGCCTGTGATGTGGATTATCTGGCAGTGGATGTGCTGGCAGACCAGAATATTCGTGAAGGTATCAAGGCTTATGCAAATTGGCCAACGATCCCGCAGCTGTACGTTAAAGGTGAGTTCGTCGGTGGTTCAGATATTATGCGTGCCATGTACGAAAGCGGCGAACTGCAATCTTTATTGAATGCGGCTAAATAATTGGACAAATTACTCATTACTGGCGGTAACCGCCTACATGGCGAAGTGACGATCTCCGGTGCCAAGAATGCCGCGCTGCCAATTTTGTGCGCATCATTGCTTGCAGAAACGCCTTTGCACCTAAGCAGTGTTGCGGCATTGAAAGATATAGATACCACGATCAAGCTGCTGGACACCATGGGGGTCAAGATATCCCGTAATGCAGATAAAGTGACATTGGATGCCAGCGAGGTTGCTTCCTTCGAAGCCACATACGAGATGGTTAAAACCATGCGTGCTTCCATTCTGGTATTGGGGCCGCTGCTGGCACGTTTTGGCACTGCCCGCGTATCATTGCCGGGTGGCTGTGCCATCGGCTCGCGTCCGGTTGATTTGCACATCAAAGGTTTGCAAGCCATGGGTGCTGCCATACATATCACACACGGCTATATTCAGGCGAGTACTCTGCATTTGCCAAATCGACGCCTGCAAGGTGCACGTTACTACATGGACCTGGTAACCGTAACCGGTACCGAAAACCTGATGATGGCCGCAGCCCTAGCCGAAGGTACAACAGTGCTGGAGAACGCAGCTAAAGAGCCGGAAGTGATTGATCTGGCCGAGATGCTGATTAAAATGGGCGCTAAAATCACCGGTGCGGGTACTGATGTTATTACGATTGTGGGTGTGGAAAAGCTTAACGGCACCACCCATAATGTAGTGTGCGACCGTATTGAGGCAGGTACTTATATGGTGGCTGCCGCAATGACGGGCGGCGAGGTTAAGCTGTTGAACGCACGTGCTGACTTGCTGGATGCCGTCATTGAAAAATTGCGCGAAGCAGGCGCTACCATTACTTCAGATGCCGATACTATTACCGTGAAAAGTGACGGTAAATTAAAGGCTGTGAATATCCGCACGGCACCACACCCGGCTTTTCCGACCGATATGCAAGCGCAGTTCATGGCACTTAATACCATGTCTGAAGGTGTGGCAAAAGTGACCGAAACCATTTTCGAAAACCGCTTCATGCATGTGCAGGAAATGCAGCGCATGGGCGCGGATATCAGTATCGACGGCAATACCGCTCTGGTGAAGGGTGTGTCTTTTCTTGACGGCGCAACTGTTATGGCGACGGACTTGCGCGCTTCTGCAAGCCTGGTTCTGGCGGGATTGGTAGCGCGCGGCGATACCGTCATTGAACGTATTTATCATCTTGACCGTGGTTATGAGAATCTGGAAGCTAAATTAAACGCCTTGGGCGCAAATGTTAAGCGGGTCGCTTAAAGAGAAACAGACATAAAATGATTACGATAGCACTATCAAAAGGCCGTATTTTCGAAGAAACCGTACCGCTGCTCGCAGCGGCAGGCATTCATGCGGCTGAAGATCCTGAGTCCTCTCGAAAGCTCATTATCGGCACCAATCGCGAAGATGTACGTTTGATTATCGTGCGAGCTACTGATGTGCCCACCTATGTGCAATACGGAGCAGCTGATTTAGGTATTGCCGGTAAAGACGTGCTGGATGAGCACGGTGGTGAAGGATTGTATCAGCCGATTGATCTGCAGATCGCCAAATGCAAAATGATGGTGGCGGTGCGTGAAGATTTTGACTACTTCGGTTCAATCCGTAGCGGTGCCCGCTTGAAAGTGGTCACCAAATATGTGAAAACGGCACGCGAGCATTTCGCAGCCAAGGGCATGCATGTTGATCTGATTAAACTTTACGGCTCCATGGAGCTTGGACCACTGGTAGGCCTGGCCGATGTGATTGTAGATCTGGTGAGCACAGGCGGAACTTTGCGCGCGAATAATCTCAAAGCCGTAGAGGAAGTTGGTGAAATCAGTTCGCGTCTGGTTGTGAATCAGGCATCGCTCAAGTTGAACAGGACGAAACTGCAGCCGATCATGGATGCATTTAAAACAGCAATCTCTGCCGCAAAATAAATTTAGTTTATAGGTTCAATCGTATGAAAATTAGACGTTTTTCAACTACTGATGGTGATTTTAAAAGTAATTTAAAAGATCTGCTTGCGTTTGAAACGGCGCAGGATGACTCTATTGATGTGGTCGTGGCAAATATCCTCAAGGATGTAAAAAACCGTGGTGACGCAGCCGTGCTGGAATACACCAATCGTTTTGATAAAACCAGTGCAGCCAGCCTGCAGGCGCTTGAGATTGGCAAACCTGAGCTTACTATGGCATTGTTAGGGTTGCCTTCCGATCAGCGTGTTGCGTTGGAAACTGCTGCCGAACGTGTTCGCAGTTACCATGAAAAACAACTGATGCGCTCATGGAGCTACACCGAAGCGGATGGTACTTTACTAGGTCAGCAGGTTACCTCGCTTGATCGTGTCGGTTTGTATGTGCCGGGCGGCAAAGCAGCTTATCCATCATCAGTGTTGATGAATGCGATTCCTGCCAAGGTCGCTGGGGTGCAGGAGTTAATCATGGTGGTACCAACGCCTAACGGTGAGAAGAACCAACTGGTGCTCGCTGCCGCGGCTGTGTGCGGCGTAGATCGCGTGTTCTGTATCGGTGGCGCGCAGGCAGTGGGTGCGTTGGCTTACGGCACAGAAACCGTGCCTCAGGTAGATAAAATTGTAGGCCCTGGCAATGCTTATGTAGCGGCCGCAAAACGCCGCGTATTCGGCGTGGTCGGTATTGATATGGTGGCAGGCCCATCTGAGATCCTGGTAATCTGTGATGGCATGACAGACCCGGACTGGATTGCGATGGACCTGTTTTCACAGGCGGAGCATGATGAGTTGGCGCAGTCCATATTATTAAGTCCGGATGCAGCGTTTCTGGATAAAGTGGCTGCCAGTATAGAAAAACTGGTAGCCGATATGCCGCGTAAGGATATTATCACGACCTCGCTCACTAACAGAGGCGCATTGATCCAGGTGCGCGACCTTGATGAGGCTGCGGAAATCAGTAATTACATCGCACCTGAGCATTTGGAGTTGTCGCTGGAAGAGCCGTTGGCATTCAGTGAAAAAATCAAACATGCCGGCGCCATATTCATGGGCCGAGATACCTGCGAGGCTTTGGGTGACTATTGTGCCGGCCCGAATCACGTGCTGCCTACCTCACGTACTGCAAGGTTCTCGTCACCGCTGGGCGTGTATGATTTTCAGAAACGCTCAAGTTTGATTATGGTGTCTGCAGAAGGTGCACAGGTGCTCGGTAAGGTTGCCGCTACTTTGGCTTACGGTGAAGGCTTGCAGGCGCACGCGCGTTCTGCGGAATATCGTCTTAAAACGCGTAATTAAAACGATACGCGGTGTCGGCATCGTCTGCAGCTTTTGATCACCGTGTTTATTGTCCGGCGTTCAAAAGCTTCACTGTTGTCGCTTCGCGCTCCCTTTAATGCCGTGTTTTAGGGAGTAGTTGTAAGAAAAATTCTGAGATCTGAATATGAGCAAATTCTGGAGTGATATTGTACATAAGCTAACACCTTATGTGCCTGGCGAGCAGCCAAAGCTGACCAATCTGGTTAAGCTGAACACGAATGAAAATCCTTATGGGCCAAGCGCAAAGGTGATTGAGGCGCTGAAAGCCGAGGCCGCAGATACTTTGCGCCTGTATCCGGATCCCAATTCAGATGCATTGAAGGCCACTATTGCACATGCTTATGATTTGAGCCCAAATCAGGTATTTGTAGGCAACGGATCGGATGAAGTTCTGGCGCATGTGTTCCAGGCGTTACTGAAACATGATAAGCCATTGCTGTTTCCTGACATTACTTACAGTTTCTACCCGGTATATTGCGGTCTTTATGGCATTGATTACCAGACCGTTCCGCTCGCGGAAGACTTTTCGATTCATGTCGATGACTATAAACGGCCAAATGGCGGCATTATTTTTCCTAATCCGAATGCCCCGACCGGCATTCCGCTTGCATTGGCACAGATAGAGCACTTGCTGCAAGGCAATCCCGGCTCAGTGGTCGTGATTGATGAGGCTTATGTGGATTTTGGCACAGAATCAGCAGTGGGCTTGATCAATCAATATCCTAACCTGCTGGTAACGCATACCTTATCAAAGGCGCGGTCGTTGGCAGGGTTGCGTGTCGGTTATGCCATGGGGTCCCCGGACCTGATCGAAGCGCTCATCCGAGTGAAGGATAGCTTCAATTCTTATCCGATTGACCGTTTTGCATCTGCCGGCGCGGTTGCTGCCATAGAGGATATGGAATATTTCGAGAAGACCTGCAAACAAGTGATTGCTACACGTGAGGCTTTGGTAAGTGACCTGGTTAAACTTGGTTTTGAAGTGTTGCCTTCAGGCGCTAATTTCATATTTGCCAGGCATCTGGTATGGGATGGTGCTGAGTTAACCGCCAAGCTGCGTGAACACAGCATTATCGTGCGCCATTTCAAATCACCAAGCCGTATTTCGCCTTATTTACGCATAACGATAGGCACCGATGCGCAATCTAAATTATTGATTGATGCGTTATCGGGTATTTTATAAGAAGTTATGCTGATGGATGAATCCTAATGCAGGTGCGGCTTGAGGTTTAACTGGCGCGTAAATTGTAAAAAAACCGTTAAAATAAACACGAAAAGTTTGAAATTTCTGCATAACTACGGTTATCATAGCGAAATGTGCGTTTTGTGCACAATATAATAATTAATTTCAATTTCGTATTTTTAACCTAAGTAAATCAATCACAAATGTTGATTTATTATTCGTTGGAGGATGTATCGTGGCACAAACCCAAATGGCATTAGATTCATTAGATTTCGACGCAACAGTTGCTCTGGCAACTAAAGTTGCTCCGCATGTAGATATTTTAGAAATCGGTACTCCATGCATTAAGCATAACGGTATCAAACTGCTGCAAACACTGCGCGCTAAATTCCCAAACAACAAAATCCTGGTTGACCTGAAAACAATGGACGCTGGTTACTACGAAGCTGAGCCATTCTTTAAAGCTGGTGCAGATATCGTTACTGTATTGGGCACTTCAGACATCGGTACAATCAAAGGTGTTATTGACGTTGCAAACAAATACGGTAAAAAAGCGCAAGTTGACTTGATCAACGTAGCTGATAAAAAAGCACGTACACAAGAAGTGGCTAAATTAGGCGCGCACATCATCGGCGTGCACACAGGCTTGGATCAGCAAGCTGCTGGTCAAACACCATTCGCTGACTTGGCTCTGGTTGCCGGTTTGAACTTAGGCGTTGATATTTCTGTTGCAGGCGGCGTTAAAGCGGCTACAGCAGCTCAAGTACGCGATGCTGGCGCAACAATCATTGTTGCCGGTGCTGCAATCTACGGCGCTGCTGATCCAGCTGCCGCTGCTTCTGAAATCACTGCAATTGCTCATGGCGGTTCAACAGGTGGTTTGTTCGGTTTTATTAAAAAATTATTCAGCTAATTTTTTAACTGATTGAAAAAACCCCAGCCTTAAAACTGGGGTTTTTTTATGTCAAATTTCTATTTAGTCATGTAATTATGCGAGATCGCCTTTTAATGGGTTAAAATGCCGTTACATAACATTCGATATACATTTTATGCGTACAGCCAAAGTTAATAGAAACACATTAGAAACCCAGATCACTGTCAGCATCAATCTTGATGGCACTGGCATTTCTTCATTTAACACCGGCCTTGGCTTCCTTGATCACATGCTTGATCAGATCGCACGCCATGGCATGATGGATATTGAAGTGAATGCCAAAGGCGATTTACACATTGATGCGCATCATACTGTTGAGGATATTGGCATTACCTTAGGCCAGGCATTTGCTCAGGCCGTAGGGGATAAAAAAGGCATCCGCCGTTACGGTCATGCGTATGTGCCGTTAGACGAAGCATTGTCACGTGTGGTGCTGGACATTTCAGGCCGTCCGGGGCTGGAATTCGGTTGCACATTCACGCGCGCAGCGATTGGCGCGTTTGATGTTGACCTCGTGCATGAGTTCTTTCAGGGTTTTGTAAACCATGCCAACGTCACTCTGCATGTCGATAATTTAAAAGGCCACAATGCCCACCACCAGGCAGAGACGATTTTTAAGGCTTTTGGGCGAGCATTGCGTATGGCTGTGGAGTTGGATACACGTATGGCGGGCATCATGCCATCAACGAAAGGCAGTTTGTAAGGCTTTTGCCGTCGATGATTCCGTCATCGGTAAAAACAGGTCATAGCAATACCAAAGAATAACATGAGCATAATAGATATCGCGGTAGTAGATTATGGTATGGGCAACTTGCGCTCAGTATCAAAGGCACTTGAACATGTCGCGCCAGCAAAGAACGTATTGGTAACAGGTAATCCTGATGAGATTGCGCAAGCCGAACGCGTTGTTTTCCCTGGACAGGGCGCTATGCCCGATTGCATGCGTGAACTTGATGCCAGAGGCTTGCGCCATGCTGTCGTTGCTGCCACGCAGGATAAACCTTTTTTGGGTATATGCATTGGCCTGCAAATGCTGTTTGAGCACTCTGAAGAAGGCGATGCTGCCGGTCTTGGCGTGTTCAAGGGCAGTGTGAAGCGCTTTGCACCAGAAAATATGGTAGACAGCCAGGGCGGTAAACTCAAGGTTCCGCACATGGGCTGGAATCAGGTGTATCAGGCCGGCGATAAGCCGCACGTTTTATGGCAGGGTATTGAAGATGCTGCCAGATTTTATTACGTGCATAGTTATTATGTGCAGCCTGATGATAATGCTATTGTCGCTGGCTACAGTAATTATCCCGATAGATTTACCTGCGCAATAGCAAAAGATAATCTGTTCGCAGTGCAGTTTCACCCGGAAAAAAGTGCTGATGCGGGTTTGCAATTATTAAGCAATTTCGTAAACTGGTCGCCGAAATAAGCGGCAGTTTAATTATTGGTACAAGCAACTTTATTAATCACTCATTTTTTATCAGATTTAATTTTCACTATGTTAATTATCCCAGCAATTGATCTCAAAGACGGCCAGTGCGTCAGACTTAAACAAGGCTTAATGGAAGAATCAACGGTATTCTCCGAGGATCCGGGTGCGATGGCTCGGCATTGGGTAGATCAAGGCGGCAAGCGACTGCACTTGGTGGATTTAAACGGTGCATTCGCCGGTAAGCCGGTCAATGAAGGTGCAATCAAGGCTATTGTAAGTGCGGTTGGCGGTGATATACCGATTCAATTAGGTGGCGGTATCCGTGATTTGGAAACCATAGAGCGCTATCTGGATAATGGTATCGATTATGTGATTATCGGTACTGCTGCCGTTAAAACGCCGGGTTTCCTGCATGAGGCATGCTATGCATTCCCAGGGCAGATTATGGTGGGCCTCGATGCTAAAGATGGCAAGGTCGCGATTGATGGCTGGTCGAAGCTGACCGGTCATGATGTGATTGATCTGGCGAAAAAATTTGAAGATTATGGCGTGAATTCGATTGTGTACACCGATATTGGCCGTGATGGCATGTTAAGCGGCGTCAATATTGAAGCGACAGTTGCGCTGGCGCAGGCGTTAACGATTCCGGTCATTGCATCAGGCGGCGTCACCAATCTGGATGATGTCAGAAAGCTGTGCGCAGTCGCCAGTGAAGGTATTATCGGCACGATTACCGGCCGTGCAATTTATGAAGGTACGCTTGACTTTGCCGCAGCACAAAAGCTTGCGGATGAGTTAAGTTAACGGGGCGCATCTGAATGGGGTTGGCTAAACGCATTATTCCTTGCCTGGACGTGACAGACGGCCGCGTTGTCAAGGGTGTGAACTTTCTTGAGCTGCGCGACGCCGGTGACCCGGTTGAAATCGCCAAGCGTTACGACGATCAGGGTGCTGACGAGCTTACCTTTCTGGATATTACGGCAAGTTCCGATAACCGAGGTTTGATTCTGCATATCATTGAAGAAGTTGCGAGCCAGGTATTCATTCCGCTGACAGTGGGCGGCGGTGTGCGCGAGGTTGAAGATGTGCGCCGCTTGTTGAATGCAGGGGCTGATAAAGTCAGTATTAATACGACTGCAGTGCTGAACCCGCAGATGGTGAAAGCCGCTGCCGACCGCTTCGGTTCGCAGTGCATCGTAGTGGCAATTGATGCCAAAAAAGTAGAGAATCAGCCTTTCGAATGGGAAGTGTTTACCCATGGCGGCCGTAAAGCAACCGGTCTTGATGCAGTTAAATGGGCTGAGTATATGGTAAGCCTCGGCGCTGGTGAGTTGCTGGTAACCAGCATGGATCGGGACGGTACAAAAATCGGCTTTAATAACCCGCTGAATAAAGCGATCAGCGATGCCGTAGAAGTACCTTTGATTGCATCTGGCGGTGTGGGTAATTTGCAGCACCTGGTTGATGGTGTTAAAGAAGGCGGCGCTGACGCAGTGCTTGCTGCCAGCATATTTCACTATGGTGAATATACGGTAAGGGAAGCCAAGGAATATATGGCCAAACATGGTATTGAGGTCAGGTTGTGAGTTGGCTGGATGCAGTCCGTTGGGATGCCGATGGTCTTGTGCCTGTCATCGCACAGGAGCATGATACGGGTGACGTCGTCATGTTTGCCTGGATGAATCGTGAAGCATTGCAGTTAAGCCAGGATACTAAACAGGCGGTTTACTGGTCACGCTCGCGTAATCGGCTGTGGCGTAAAGGTGAAGAGTCCGGCCATGTGCAGAAGATACATGAAATCCGTCTTGATTGTGACGAAGACGTGATTCTGCTGAAAATAGAACAGGTTGGCGGTATCGCCTGTCATACTGGCCGTCACAGCTGTTTCTTCAAGAAACTGGATAATGAGGACTGGCTGGTTGATCAGCCGATAATTAAAAATCCGGAAGAGATTTATAAGCATGAGTAATTCAATGAATGACGTTTTAGACCGTTTGTCCGAGTTGCTGGAGCAGCGCAAGTCTGCAGACCCTGCATCGTCTTATGTTGCCAAGCTCTATGCTAAGGGCATGGATAGCATCCTTAAAAAAATTGGTGAAGAGGCAACAGAAACGGTGATTGCTGCCAAAGGCGGCAATAAAGAAGAGATCATCTATGAAACGGCCGACTTGTGGTTTCATACGCTGGTCATGCTGGCAAAAGCTGGTTTGAAACCGTCCGATGTGCTGGCGGAGCTGGCAAGACGTGAAGGTTTGTCTGGCATTGAAGAAAAAAATGCCAGGCCAAAAGAATAGTGAGGCTGAGATGAGTGCAGATTGTATTTTTTGCAAAATTGTTAAAGGCGATATTCCTTCAAAAAAGATTTATGAAGATGATGATGTGATTGCCTTTCACGATATACACCCGATTACCAGAGTGCATTTCCTGATTGTACCGAAGCTGCATCTTGAGAGTTTGATGACTTGTGAAGATCAGCATCAGGCATTGCTGGGTAAAATGTTATTACTTGCCCCCAAGCTTGCCAAAGAGCAGGGTTTGAAAGGGTTTCGCACTATGATCAACACTGGGCGCGAAGGCGGTCAGGAAGTGTTCCACATGCATGTACACGTGTTTGGCGGCGGTGAGTCGTTACCAAGAATTTAGCGGCATCAGTTAACAGATATTATTAAGGAGAGCATCATGGGATCATTAAGCATTTGGCATTGGTTGATTGTTTTGTTGGTAGTGGTGCTGATATTCGGTACAAAGAAGTTGCGTAATCTTGGCGGTGATGTAGGCGGTGCCGTTAAAGGTTTTAAAGATGCGATGAACGAAGAAAAAAATGCCTCTGCCAGTTCTGCGGCCATTGTCGATAAGTCAGGGGAGGCTCTGGTAATCGAGGGAAACGCGGTTGAAGTTCCGGCTGCCAAGGCGCCTGCAAAAAAACGTGCGCCGGCAGCAAAACCTGCTACCGCTAAAAAACCTGCTGCGTCTAAAGCAGCGGCGGACAAGCCGAAAACGCCTGCGAAAAAAACTTCGACAGCTAAGCCCAAAAACGCTGCCGTGAAAGCCGAGTCTTGATTTTAGCGATCAGGTAAGGCTACATTCTGCTATTTAACTATCCGGCTTTAATTTCTAACCGTGTTTGACATTGCTTTTTCTGAACTGGTGGTCATTGCAATCGTTGCACTGATTGTGATTGGCCCGGAAAAGTTGCCGAAAGTTGCGCGCACCTTAGGTGCGCTGGCTGGCCGTATGCAGAAATATATGACGCAGATCAAGGAAGAGGTGAACCGGGAATCGCGTTTTGCAGAACTGCAAAAACTGCAGGACGAAATCAGGACAGCAGGTAATTCGGCACAGGAAAAGCTGCAATCTGAAGCTGACAATATTCGCCAGGATTTTCAAATCAGCGAGGCTGATCAAAGTGTAAAGCCAGTCGTGGCTAAATCAGTCGAACCCACCCCCGATAAAGAATAGTGTTAGCGCGTGACACCTACCGAAAATTTCATATTACATTTAATCGAGTTGCGTAGCCGCCTGCTGCGGATAGTTGTCGGCTTGATTGTTGTTTTTGTCGTACTATTTCCATTTGCCAACGACATTTATGCATTGCTGGCGGCACCTTTGCTGGGCAAGCTGCCGTTAGGCGGGCAGATGATTGCCACTGGCGTCACCACGCCATTCTTTGTGCCGATGAAGGTGGCAATGATGGCGGCATTTCTGATCTCGCTGCCGCATACGCTTTACCAGGTTTGGGCTTTTGTAGCGCCTGGTCTTTATGCGCATGAAAAGAAATTCATGATTCCGATGATTGTTTTCAGCAGTTTTCTATTCCTGCTGGGCATGTCTTTTGCTTACTTTTTTGTATTTCCGGTAGTGTTTGGATTCATTGTCGGTACCGCGCCGGAAGGCGTGGCGGTAATGACCGACATCGGCAATTACCTCGACTTTGTCATGACCTTGTTTTTTGCTTTCGGGCTGTCTTTTGAAGTGCCTATCGCAGTGGTCATGGCTGTTCGTTTTGGCTGGGTAGAGATTGCCGCGCTTAAGGATGCACGTGGTTATGTCGTGGTGGCTGCATTTGTAATCGGCGCGATATTTACACCGCCGGATATCATTTCCCAGTTCATGCTGGCAATACCCATGTGGTTATTGTATGAGTTGGGTATTATTGTCGCCGCATTCACCAGCAAAAAATCCGAACCGACAATTCAGCCACCGTCTTAGCCAATCTATTCACTCACAACCTCAGACGGTTTCGGACGTTTACCGATAATAATCGAAATGTTAATAATGGCTTCTGCACGCGCGATCTGGATGCTGGCTTTCTGATTCGGTTTAAGTGCTGCAATCAGGTTCAGCATGGTGCCGCTGTCAATTACTGGCTTACCCTCGATTGCCAGCAAAATATCGCCGGCACGTAACCCTGCTTTGTCTGCAGGGCTATTGCGCAACACTCCGGCAATCAATGCCCCTTGAGGCCGCTTCAGTCGGAATGACTCTGCAAGTTCAGGTGTGATGTCCTGTGCTTCTATCCCTATCCAGCCGCGGGTTACGTTGCCTTGAGCAACAATCTGTTCGGTCACCTGGCGTGCCAGCGTCGCCGGTATGGCAAAACCAATACCCATGGAGCCGCCGCTGCGTGAGTAGATTGCACTGTTGATGCCTACCAGATTGCCTTCGGTGTCAATCAATGCGCCGCCGGAGTTGCCGGGATTGATCGAGGCGTCTGTCTGGATAAAGTTCTCATAGATATTAATGCCAAGATGAGTGCGTCCAAGCGCGCTGACAATACCTTGCGTGACAGTTTGTCCAACGCCGAAAGGGTTGCCGATCGCTAATACCACATCGCCGACACTTAGTTTGTCAGAGCTGGCGAACGTGATTGCCGGCAGATTTTCTGCGTCCACTTTGATGAGAGCCAGATCGGTGTCCGGGTCAGTGCCAACCACTTTTGCCGATAGCTTGCGGCCGTCCGAGAGTGCCACCTCGATTGCATCAGCTGTTGCAATTACATGGTTGTTGGTCAGAATCAAGCCTTTTGCGCTCACGATAACGCCGGATCCCAGGCTGTTTTCCGGTTGTGACGGGGTTTCCATATCATCGAACTGGTCACCGAAAAAATGCCGGAATACCGGGTCATCCAGAAACTTTTCATGTGGATTGGCGATGGGGGCTTTGCTGGTGAAAATGTTGACCACGGAAGGCATCGCCTTTTTTGCTGCGTGGCGGTAAGAACCAGCGGGCGTTGCCTCTGGTGATTGATCATGCTGATTTACCACTAGCGCATGTTCTTTCTGATTCAAAAAATCGGGATTGAAAATGCGTAGTACAAATAGTAATGCCATGCACACGGTCGCCGTTTGTGCAAAAATGAGCCATACTTTTTTATGCAGCTGATTATTCATAAGTTAGATGTAAAAAAATTGAGTAGTTTGGATATCGGGTCGCAGTAATCAGAAATCAATAGCACAACATTTTTAGGTGATAGTTTATGGTGAAAATCAATGAGTTAATACATTATACCCAACAACTCATGCATGTAGAGCGTTTCAAGGATTACTGTCCGAACGGGCTGCAGGTCGAGGGGCGTCAGAACATCGGCAAGATCGTATCCGGAGTGACTGCGAGTATGGCCCTGCTGGAAGCTGCCCATAAGGCCAATGCCGATCTGGTGCTGGTGCACCATGGCTATTTCTGGCGTAACGAAGATGTCAGAGTCATCGGGATGAAGCGTAATCGGTTAGCGTATTTATTGAAAAATGATTTAAATCTGATGGCCTATCACTTACCTCTCGATGCACATGCGGAGTTCGGTAATAATGTGCAGCTGGGCAAGTTGCTTGGCTTGAATGCTGTCGATTATGCAGGTGACGAGAGTCTGGTTGCTTATGCCGAGCTTGAAACTCCGGTAACGCTGGACGATTTTCTGTTGCGAATTGAAAGTAGTCTGCAGCGCACGCCGATGCTTGTGGGCGACAGAAGCAGGCTGATCAAAAAAGTCGCCTGGTGCACAGGGGCTGCGCAAAGCTACATTGAAGCAGCGGAAGCGCTAGGGGCTGATGTTTTTATCAGTGGCGAGATTTCAGAGCAAACCACGCACCAGGCGCTTGAAATGGGGGTGGCTTATGTTGCAGCAGGGCATCACGCAACTGAGCGTTATGGGGTTAAAGCGCTTGGGGCGCACCTTGCGGACAGGTTTAATCTAGAGCATGAATTTATAGATATTGATAATCCTGTTTAGTTGTTTTACTTCAGTCACTTATTAAATAAAGCTTTAATTGGGTTGTAAACAAATGTATAATTCGCCGATTAAAAATCGCTCTATTTCAGGCTGTGCCATCTGTGAGTAATGCTCTTATAGCTGGCGCTATTTTAATGTATATGATGGCATTGGTCTCAAAAGGACCTGATGCTGAATTCGGTCAATCCTTTCATGCATGAGGAAAACATGTCAGACAACCAAAGTGACAAGCAGCAGGCTGGCTCGCAAGCTAGCGAGTGTTCTCAAGTAGATTTAGATAAGCGTAACTTCCTAATAGCAACTTCAGCAGTGGGTGCCCTGGGCTGTGCAGCAGTCGCGGTGCCTTTTGTTAAGAGCATGACGCCGAGTGAGCGTGCGAAAGCTGCTGGTGCGCCGGTAGAAGTTGATATCAGTAAAATTCAGCCGGGCACGATGCTAACGGCGGAATGGCGCGGTCAGCCGGTGTGGGTGATCAGTCGCACCGATGAAATGGTAGCAGAGTTGGCGAAGCATGATGATCAGTTGTCCGACCCTGCCAGTGACGTAACTTCCCAGCAGCCTGCATATTGCAAAAATCAAGGCCGCTCAATCAAACCTAATGTTGCGGTGGTTGTAGGTATCTGTACACACCTGGGTTGCTCACCTACTGAGAAGATGAAGTCGGGTGGCGATATGGGTGAGAAATGGACTGGCGGTTTCTTCTGTCCTTGTCACGGTTCTAAATTTGACTTGGCGGGCCGAGTGTTTAAAGGTTCTCCAGCGCCGATTAACCTGGTGGTGCCTCCACACAAATATCTAAGTGAGAGTGTGTTGCTGATTGGTGTTGATACTGAAGATAAGGCTTAATCATGACGAACAAAAATAAATCTCAAGATAAATCCCAAGATAAGTCAAAATTAGCTGGTGTCATGAATGACACTTTGAATTGGGTGGATGCTCGCTTCCCTTTGACCAGCAATATCAAAGCGCATCTGACTGAATATTACGCACCAAAAAATTTCAATTTCTGGTATTTCTTTGGCTCGCTCGCACTGCTGGTGCTGGTGCTGCAAATCGTGACCGGTATCTTCCTGACAATGCACTATAAGCCAGATGCAGAACTGGCGTTTGGTTCTGTGGAATACATCATGCGTGATGTGCCATGGGGCTGGCTGATACGTTATATGCACTCTACAGGTGCTTCCATGTTCTTTGTTGTGGTTTATCTGCACATGTTTCGTGGCTTGATTTACGGTTCATATCGTAATCCGCGTGAATTGATTTGGCTGTTTGGCGTGGCGATTTTCCTGGCGTTGATGGGTGAGGCTTTCTTTGGCTACCTGCTGCCTTGGGGTCAGATGTCATATTGGGGTGCGCAAGTGATTGTGAACCTGTTCTCTGCAATTCCGTTCATTGGGCCAGATGTGTCTCAGTGGCTGCGTGGTGATTATCTGGTTTCAGATGCTACCTTGAACCGTTTCTTTGCGTTCCATGTGATTGCCTTGCCGTTTGTGCTGGTGGGGCTGGTTGTTGCACACCTGATTGCATTGCATGAGGTTGGTTCAAACAACCCTGATGGCGTGGAAATCAAGAAGCACAAGGATAAAGCAACGGGCATCCCGCTGGATGGTATTCCATTCCATCCTTATTACACGGTGAAAGACTTGGTCGGCGTAGCGGCATTTCTGATCGTGTTTTCAGCGGTACTGTTCTTTGCACCGGAAATGGGTGGTTATTTCCTTGAGGCGAATAACTTTGTGCCTGCAGATCCGCTTAAAACGCCTGCGCACATTGCGCCAGTGTGGTATTTCACGCCTTACTATTCAATCTTGCGCGCAGTGCCGCCTATCCTGAATTCTCAATTCCCGGGTGTGGCTGCAATGGGGTTGTCAGTGGTTGCTTTTGCATTCCTGCCTTGGCTGGATAGAAGCCCGGTCAAGTCAATCCGTCAGCGCGGCACGTTGTATAAAGGCTGGCTGGCTGCGTTTGTGGTGAGTTTCCTGATTCTGGGTTATCTGGGTACGGTGCCTTCAAATGTGTGGGGTCAGTTCGGTGCGTGGATGGGTGGCGCGGACCGTGCTACCGTAGTTGCGCGATTCTTTACGGTTGTTTATTTCTTGTTCTTTGCTTTGATGCCTTGGTATACCAAAAAAGACAAAACTAAACCAGTGCCAGAAAGAGTGACAGGATAATAGCCATGAAAACTATAGATAATATGAAAAATATTTTATCAGCAGTATTGTTAGCGCCATTGTTTGTTTTATCGCTTGCAGCGGCCGCGAATGAGGAGTTGCCGTTAGATAAGGCGCCGGTGGATGCTTCTAACCATGAATCGCTGCAACGCGGTGCGCGTACATTTGTTAACTATTGCCTCAACTGCCACAGCGCTAATTACATGCGCTATAACCGTCTGCTTGAAATCGGTCTGACGGAAAAGCAGATCAAGGACAATCTGCTGTTAGCCGGCGAAAAAGTGGGCGACACCATGAAAGTGGCGATGAACAAGAAGGAGGCGGCCAAGTGGTTGGGTGCTGCACCGCCTGATCTGTCAGTAGAGGTGCGTGCACGCGGTGCAGACTGGGTATATACCTATATGCGTGGTTTTTACCGCGACAGCTCACGTCCAACCGGTTGGAATAACACTGTGTTTGATAAAGTGGGTATGCCGCATGTGCTCTATGAGTTGCAGGGCGAGCAAGAGCTTAATCATGAAACGCATGAGTTGAAATTGGTGAAGCCGGGCCGTCTCTCAGTTGAAGAGTATGACGTGCTGGTTGGCGATCTGACTAATTTTCTGGCTTACATGTCTGAGCCTGCAAAACAACAGCGCAACCAGCTTGGCTGGTTTGTTTTACTGTTTTTGAGTGTGTTGTTAGTTCTAACTTACAAACTCAAAAAAGCTTATTGGAAGGATATACACTAAATTATGATGACTTTATATTCGGGGACAACTGATCCCTATAGCCACCGCTGTCGCATTGTATTGTTCGAAAAGGGCATGGATTTTCAGGTGATCGATGTTGATCTGGCAAACAAGCCTGAGGATTTGGCCGTGATCAATCCATACAATCAGGTGCCGGTTCTGGTTGAGCGTGATCTGGTGTTGTCCGAAGCTAACATCATTAATGAATACATTGATGAACGCTTCCCGCATCCGCAGCTGATGCCGCCTGATCCGGTGATGCGCGCCCGTGCCAGATTGTTCTTGTACAGTTTTGAGAAAGATTTGTTCAGCCACATTGCCGATATTGAATCAGGTGACGAGCAGAAAGCTGATAAAGCGCGTGCGACTATTCGTGACAACCTGACGCAGCTGGTACCTATCTTCTCCAAGCAGAACTACCTGCTGGGTGATGATTATTCAATGCTGGATGTTGCAGTAACGCCGTTGCTGTGGCGTTTGGGTCACTATGGTATTGAATTGCCAAACCAGGCGGCGCCAATTCTCAAGTATGCGGAGCGTCTGTTCTCAAGGCCTTTGTATTCTGATGCGATGACGCCATCTGAAAAAGCGATGCGTAAGTAATTACGCGTTTTTCGGTTAACTTGCGATTGTAAATTTGATAGTAAGGTTGTTTTAATGGCGCAATTGATTTCTACCAAGCCTTATATGTTGCGTGCCATGCATGAGTGGTGCGTTGACAACAACCTTACGCCGCATCTGGTGGTTGCAGTGAATAGCCGCACGCGTGTGCCGATGGGGTACGTTAAAGATGGTGAGATTGTATTAAACATCAACTACGGTGCAACTAAAGACCTGCATATGGATAATGAGTCTGTGGTATTTTCGGCTCGTTTTGGGGGTGTTTCTCAAAACATCTATGTACCGATGGATGCGGTAAGGGGTATTTTTGCGCGTGAAAACGGGCAGGGTATGTTTTTTGAGCTTGAGGATGTTGCTAGTGAAGAGGCGCAGGACTCAGATGAAGAGCTGGCTTCATCCGCCGGTGATTCGCCTGAAGATAGCTCGAAAAACAGAAATAATAAAAAACCTACACTAACAATCGTAAAATAGCTTTGCATTTTTAAAAATCTCAGTATAATACGCAACTCAAATTTAACGCCGGATTAGCTCAGTTGGTAGAGCAGCGCACTTGTAATGCGAAGGTCGTCAGTTCGATTCCGACATCCGGCACCAAATTCTTAACAAATTCCGTTATGCATTTGACAGCAAGTCAAATTGTCAGCATAATTTCGGGTTCGGTGAGGAGGGGTGGCCGAGTGGTTAAAGGCGACGGACTGTAAATCCGTTCTCTCAGAGTACGAAGGTTCGAATCCTTCCCCCTCCACCAAGTTTGTAATAAATGTGTAAGTGTGAGTAATGGGCTTGTAGGCGTTTGTGTTATTTAGACCGGTCGCGGGTGTAGCTCAGCTGGTAGAGCACTTGCCTTCCAAGCAAGATGTCGCGAGTTCGAACCTCGTCGCCCGCTCCAACGACTGGGTAGATTGGTTTAGCGCCCATGTGGCTCAGTGGTAGAGCACTCCCTTGGTAAGGGAGAGGTCGCGGGTCCGATTCCCGCCATGGGCACCATGAAGTTTGAGTTGGTGGCAGCGCATAAAAGATTGTAAAGCGGCCAATGTTTTGATGTTGGACGTGGTTGTACTAGTGGTTAAGTGATGTTTAGCAGCACTTTGTAATGTGAATAGGTTGAAATTTGAACAAGTTTTATTAATTCTAATAAAACTTATAGTTAATAAAATATTGTAAAGGACTAATGCAATGGCAAAAGGTAAATTCGAACGGACCAAGCCGCACGTAAACGTAGGCACGATTGGCCACGTTGACCACGGTAAAACAACATTGACAGCGGCGATCACCACTGTGCTGACAAAAAAATTCGGCGGCG
>Ga0208758_100144_pt1 | contig 34727 bp, 32 predicted proteins | sample LakWasM116_HOW13_2_FD_183930 | JGI IMG/M metagenome (GOLD analysis project Ga0208758, IMG submission 183930) | Freshwater sediment methanotrophic microbial communities from Lake Washington under simulated oxygen tension - Sediment Metagenome... | ecosystem: Environmental > Aquatic > Freshwater >...
CAAGCCGTAAAGCATTAGCCGAAAATGAAAATAGACTGTCCACAACGCTCCACTCTATTGGAGACGGTGTAATCGCGACAGATACCAATGGATGTATCACCCGCATGAATCCCATTGCAGAGCAATTAACTGGCTGGCATTTTTCTGCCGCAGAAGGCCGCCCGATTGAAGAGGTGTTTAAAATATTTAGCGAGCTTACTGGCCGACCTTCTTCTATCCCTATCCAAACCGCCATTGAAACTAAAGCGGTGCAAGGCTTAGAAAAGAACACCGTACTAGTTGACCGTCATGGTATTACGCGTCCAATTGCCGACAGTGCGGCGCCCATACTAGATTCCTCTGGAGTGGTGGTTGGCGTTGTACTTGTGTTTAGAGATGTCAGCATAGAGCGTGAGGCCGAGCGTGATATTCAAACGCAAAACAATCGGCTTGAGAAAGAGGTTGAAGCACGCACAGCTGAGTTGCAAGCTAGCGCAGAAAACCTACGTAAAGTGACGGACAATGTGCCTGCGCTCATTGCTTACGTGGATGCGCAGCAGCGATATGTCTATGCCAACCAAAGATATATTGATCGGTTTTTTACACCAGACACGAGTAACATTCAAGGGTTAAGTGTAAAAGAAGCGCTTGGCGATGAGCGTTACCAAAAGGCAGCCCCGCATATAGCTCAGGCGCTACTAGGTAAATCTATTCACTATGATTGGGAGCCGTTCCCGAATGTTTGGCAGATGGTTAACTATGTACCCACCACCAATATGGATGGCGTGATTGGCGGCTATTATGTGCTCATTGCTGATATCACCGATAGAAAATTAGCTGAATTAGCGTTTTACAAACTGACGCATTTTGATGCCCTGACTGGCTTACCCAATGAAACTCAGTTTACCGACCTGCTCATTGAAGCCATCGAATCAGGAAAACGCACGAATCAGTCTTTTCCGCTCGTGCAGATCAATATCGAAAAATTAAGTGAAATCAACGATGCGCTAGGGTTTAGTAAAGGCGACCAAGTACTCCAAGAATTTGCAGAGCGATTAAAGCAAGTAGCACCTGCTACAAGCAACATAGCCAGACTACGCGGTGATGAGTTTGGGATTTTATTGCACAATAGCAGCGCCGATGATGCAGTGAGATTGGTGAATCAGCTTGAATCTTTATTAGCGCAGCCGATTGTGATCTCGGACATTGCACTCGATATCTCTGCAAAAATCGGCATCGCCATGTTTCCAGCACACGGGTCAACACCTCATGATTTATATCGACATACCGATTTTGCAGTACGTCAGGCTAAGAAAAAAGGTGTCCGCTACCAAATGTTTGATCACACGCAGGATTCAGACAAACCGCATCGTTTAGCACTGGCAGCAGAACTTAGGCGTGGCATCGATCAAAACCAACTCGCGCTTTACCTGCAACCCAAAGTGGAATTCAACACGGGTAAGACATGTGGTGTTGAAGGACTCATACGTTGGAACCACCCTGAACGTGGTTTGATCTCGCCCAGTGAATTTATTCCACTGGCTGAGCAAATCGGGTTGATTAAGCCCATCACTCAATGGGTCATCGATACGGCGATGCAATTGATGCATACTTGGGAAAGCGCTGGTTTTGTAATGCCGATCGCCATCAATCTCTCGGCACGCAACTTACACGAGGAAGATCTAGTAGAGAGAATCCGCGACTTAAAAACCAAGTGGAACATAGGCGCAAATCTTTTGGAGATTGAAGTCACGGAAACTTCCGTCATGGATGACGCGCAGCATGCCTTGGAGATATTGCACCTATTACGTGAGCAAGACATTCCCCTGAGTATTGATGATTTTGGAACGGGCTATTCATCGCTCAGCTACCTGCAACGACTCCCGGTGCAGTTCATTAAAATTGATCAATCGTTTGTGAGCAATATGTTGTTGAGCAAAGAGTCTTTGATGATTGTGCGTTCCACTATTGATTTAGCGCACGCGCTGGATAAAAAAGTAGTTGCAGAGGGCGTGGAAACACAGGAACAGTGGGACAGACTCGTCGAGTTAGGCTGTGATATCGCGCAAGGGTATTGGATTGCCAAGCCGATGCCTGTTGATACGTTTTTGCGTTGGATTAATACTAAAAAGCCACCTAAAAAGACTAAGTAACGCAAGCGTTTTAACTGAGTTGATTGGCAAAATCGTGGTTCACATCACGATGTCCGGCTTCATCATTGCGGACAACTATCACTACATCCTTCAAGCGCGCATCTGGCGCAAGCTTCCAATAATCAATAGCAATTTGTGGTGCCGGTACATTTTCGTAAGTGCCATTTTCAATACCCGCTAAATACTCGGTATAGCTGATCACTGCTTCTTCTTCAAAATACCCGACGACGCGATGTGCGGTTTTAGGCGAAAACACATACAGCACAAAGAAGAAATTGTAAAAAACACCTTGCGCCAATATCACTAAAAAACGCTCAAATCCATTGGGCTTGGCAATCTCAATAAACGTCATCAAGTGCATACGTTCATTTTCAGCTTCATCTAACAATGTTTTTATCCAGCCACGATCCGGCTGCATGGTGCGTAAAGATTTTAAATGTTGCAGCGCACCCCCTACCATACCTGGCACGGCGGCTACAGTTTCTAGTACAACGGCACGGTGACCATAGCGTCCACTAAAAAACGTGTCTGCAAAATAGCGTAAAAACTTAGTGAAACTAAGCGCGATATGGTCACGTAGATCTTCAGGTGTTCGGTGCTTTTGCAGTTCCATCAATCAATATCCTAGCTATATAAGTCAGTGTAGATGAATCAGATACAACTTAGGCATATACTTTTAGAATTAATTCATCCTCTATTCGATCACAACATATAGAGATGTCCGCTTTAAACACCAAGTCCCAATATTCAGCTTGAATTAAGTTTCTGGCGTTAACATTAAGCATCATCCCTAAACCTTCTCGCGTTGTGAACAACGGTCTAAAATGGCGTTATGAATACTGACAATTATTACTTTAACAAATGCGTATCTGTATGCGCCAAGGCGCTATCAGTGCGCGTGTTACTCGTGATAGCACCGCTAGCTATCGCGTTAGTATGGTTTACCGTTCAGCCCATCAGCGCTGGAGAAAGCCCGGCGACTGCTCGTAAGTTGTCAGCCTCCGGGCAAATTCTTTCGCTTGAAAAAATCACCAAAGCAGCCAAAGCACTCAAGCCCGGGGAGATTTTGGAAACCGAGCTTGAACGCAAACATGGCGCATATGTGTACGAGGTAGAAATACTCGATGACAAAGGGCTGGTGTGGGAGCTGAAACTTGATGCCAAAACCGGCAAGCTGATCAAGATGGAGCAAGACGACTGATTATGCGTTTACTCTTAGCGGAAGATGACCCTACGCTGGGCCCACAGCTACAGGCTGCGTTGCAAAGAGCCGGCTATGCTGTGGATATAACCACCGATGGCGTAGAGGCAGAAATACAGGGGACATTAGAGCCCTATGACTTGATTGTGTTGGACCTAGGTTTGCCAAAGCGTTCAGGGCTAGAAGTCCTTGGTAACTGGCGCAACGGTGATTGCCGCATACCGGTCATTATTTTGACCGCGCGCGGCAGTTGGCAGGAAAAAGTGGCAGGCTTTAATGCAGGTGCAGATGATTACATTAGCAAGCCTTTTCAGATTGAAGAACTATTAGCCCGTATCAGTGCCGTGTTGAAGCGCAGTGCTGGTGTGGTCAGCGGAGAGTTGCAACATGATCACTTTAGCTTGGATGAACAATCGCAAGCGGTTGTACTGGAAAGCGGTGAGCGCCATGACCTCACAGGCACAGAATTCAGATTACTACGCTATTTTATGATGCACCCTGGCCATGTGCTATCCAAAACCGCACTCACTGCCCATGTGTATGAGTATGATGAAGACAAAGACAGCAATGTGATTGAAGTGTACGTGAACCGTTTACGCCAAAAAATCGGCAATGATTTGATTCAAACCAAGCGTGGCCAAGGTTATGTATTTGGGGCCAAACGCACATGATTTCTCTCAAGCGCCACCTCTCTTGGGGGCTGATTATCAGCCTAGTTGCATTGCTGACATTGCAATGGGCCATTGTGACTTATGCCATCAATAAGCTTACAGAGGACCAGCTGGTCGAGCGCTTACAGCGAGAGGGCGAAAGCTTGCTGGCTGGCACAGAATTCGATGCTTCAGGACAGTTATTGCTGGATGCAAAACATGTCAGTGCGGTGTATCAGCGGCCTTTTTCTGGTCATTACTATGTGATATTTTCTGGTAAGCAGCGCCATACCTCTCGCTCATTATGGGATGTCGATTTGCCTATCCAACCCTTAACAACTGGCGCCCATACCAAGCGCTATATCAATGGCCCTGAGCAACAACCTTTGCTCGTTGTCGTGCACGGTTACCAAAAACAACAAGGGGTCATCACCATTGCGGTGGCAGAAAATCTGGCATCACTCAAAGCTGGCGTGATGCGTTTTCAAATACTGTATGCCGTCGTTTCTTTATTAGGGTTATTTGCTTTGCTGTCCATACAACGGCTGGTAGTACTTAACGCACTGCGACCTTTGCAGCAAATCAAGGACAACATAGCCAAGCTGACCAGTGGCGAAGAAAGTCAGATTAACAACAATGGCCCACAAGAAGTAGCCCCGTTGATTGAAGAGATGAATCGCCTTTTAACTGCTGTGCAACATAAATCCAGACGTTCCAGAGAATCGTTAGGCAATCTTGCACATGCGCTTAAAACCAAGCTGACACTGCTAAATCAGGCGGCGGAACGACCGGAGATGGAAATGCTCCCGGAAATACGCAACGACATTTATCGCACAACCACATCCATTAGCCACACTATCGAGCATGAACTTAAACGTGCACGTTTACTAGGCGATACGCACCCTGCACGCAGAGTAGATTTGAAAGCAGAAATTGCACAGCTGGTGCACACCCTACGGCAAATTTATCAGGCCAAAGCGGTCAATATCATGTGGGAAATCACACCGGATGCACGTTTTCATGGTGACCGGGAAGACCTGTTAGAAATATTGGGGAACCTGCTCGACAATGCATGCAAATGGTGCCGCAGCAGCGTATCGCTGACCATCAGCGGGAGCAATACCACGATTTTTGTCATTGAAGATGATGGGCCGGGATGTGCCGAGCATGAGCTCAATTTACTGACGCGCCGTGGTTTTCGTGCAGATGAATCCATACCAGGCAGCGGTCTTGGATTGGCCATCGCACACGATATTGTCGATAGCTATGGTGCGCACTTGAGCTTTGGCAGATCGGCCGCACTAGGCGGCCTACGGGTGGAAATTAGATTTAACGCGCATGAAGGTTGAGCGTTAAAATGTTCGGCTAGAACCAATCGCGTTTGATGTTGCGCACTTTACCGGTTTTTGCGTCCACATTGACTTCCCACTCCTTACCATCTGCATCGACCACTTCAAACTCATAATCCCAGCCTTTTTCAAAGGTGCGGTTCTCAAGTTCAGCATCTTTAATCACACCTGGCTTGGCTTGTAATGCAGTCGCTTTGGCTTGCTCTAAAGGGATCAAGCCAAATGATTTTGATATAGACTCCATCTCTTGCAAATCATCGTCATCCGCATGGGCGGGGCCAAACATGGCAAAAGAAATGGCGGTTGCCATCAATAGGGTTTGCACTGATTTTTTCATACTAGTTCTCCATTGAGTGAATGTGAGACCCACTCTACGCCCCCAACCTGAATACAAGCTTAAAATTGGCAGCTGGCTGAGAATCTGTTGTTAGCAGACTCCGTGCGTAAGCATTACTCTTTATCCCAATATGGCTCCGCGCCAAAGCGCTCTATTAAAAAATCAATCAACACACGAATTTTCAACGGTAAATTACGCTTGGGCAGATACATCGCATAGACATGCTGCTCCACCGGAATATATTCGGACAACACCGACTTGAGGCGCTTGGCCTGAATATCTTTACCAATAATGTATGTAGGCAGTAACGCTAAGCCGAACCCACCCAACACGACTTGCGATAAGGCTTCATCATCGTTGATGCGCAACCTGCCAGAGACAGGCACAGACACATCGCCATCAGGGCCACGTAAGCGCCACAGCCCCCTATCACCAGAGTGAATATAATCCAGACAGTTGTGATGCACTAAATCTTGCGGGAAAGTAGGCACACCAAACTCATCAAAGTAAGTAGGTGTTGCGCAAATTTTGCGGCGGATTGGCGCTAACTTTCTCGCCACTAAGGCCAAAGGCAAATCGCGCGTCACGCAAATCACCACGTCATATCCCTCTTCTGCCAAGTCGACGACTCTATCGGTAATCGTCATATCAATGGTCAGCTCCGGATAACGCCGCATAAAATCCCCGACTGCCGGTGCGATATGTAGCGTGCCGAAAGCAACTGAAGCGGCTACTTTCAGCACTCCGCGTGGCTGCGCATTCAGGCTTTCTATCATTTTATGGGCTTGATCCGCCTCATAGTTAATGCGTGTGCAGTAATCAAAAAAGGCTGTGCCCACCTCGGTCAAACTCAAGTGACGCGTGCTTCGGTTAAGTAAACTTGCACCCAGTGCATGCTCTAGCTTTGCAACCGCTTTGCTGACGGACGATCTGGAAACACCCAGCTTTCTGGCGGCCGCAGAGAAGCTTTGCTCGTTCACAACCTGCGCAAAAATAATCATTAAATTTAAATCATACATAGCGCTATTGTAGCGCCATAGGAAACAATTATGTGCGATTGCAAGGGCTAATTATATTGATGTAAACGCATTATGATTCAGCCATCACCAACCCATACGGGAAATTGCTTGTAACACAACGATAGAGATGACAATGGAACCAGAAGATTTAATCATTTCAGATAAAGACTATATCCGCCTGGCTAGGCTAGAAAATAGTGCGCTATTGGCCTATGAACTCAGCCGCGCCTATGTAGTGCCAGCGGATCAAGTCCCCACCAACGTTGTTAGCATGAATGCGCGCGTGACCTACTTGGATGAAAGCAACGGCCTTAGGAGAGAGGTGGAACTGGTGTTTCCAGAAGATGCCAATGTGGAGCATGGAAAAATCTCTGTACTTTCACCAGTCGGTCTTGCGCTATTGGGCTTAAGGGAAGGCCAATCCATCGATTGGTCATTCCCAAATAATCGATCCAGAAGTTTAAGAGTGTTAAGTGTTGCCATACCCAATCAAAAGGAAGCGTAAACCATGAATAAAGCATTCGCCAACAATACAACATTTGTCGTGTCATACATTTTGTTGATGTTACCTACCTATTATTTGCCGCTGGCCAGCGCAGCATCTGCCTCACACTCGCCCAATATATTGCATATACAGTGGATGGTGGTGCTGTGCGCATTGCTAGCGCTGTGTTGGATATGCGTAATAAGAGGCGCACTGATTGGCAAGCAGTGGCTGGTAGCGTTACCTGCGGTTGCTATCGCTTTTGAATTCATCCCAAGGTTAAGCGCGATCCCATACGTATCTTCCAGCTACCATCTACTCGCCATCATCATTGGCATCGCATTTCCTGTGATTGCAAGGCCACAGTCCGCATTGACTAAGGCTTGATGCAAAGCGCTTCTCGCCACGCCGTGATTTTTTGCGCTAAAGTCAGTGCGGCATGGGCTGGGCTTGATGAAGGAAGGCGGACAAAATGGATACCGCTGACGTTTAATTGAGGCAATATATACACGTTAAAACTTTTTTCTGCCTCTGCACCGTTAAACCCCACCAGCCTGATATGTGGGTGCTGTTGGAAAAATGCCGCAAAGTCATTCGGTACGCGCGACCCCTCTTCAATCGCACTATCAAGGCTGCCGGGGCGCACGCAAGTATGCAGTACATCCCACAGCGCAATATCCGCGGCTTGCAGCTGCTCTACCCGGTGCAGGTATGGCAGCTCAGGGCTGAATCCGCAAATACTGGCCATGATGGGCCAGAATGCGTTACGCGGATGGGCATAATATTGATTGGCCTTGAGAGAAAGCACGCCGGGCATGCTCCCCAAAACAAGAGTATGTGCAGACGGCACTGCTATTGGCTGAAAACCAGTGATCGTGCGCATTGAGTTGCTGGCTTTTATGTCTCAATATTTGGCAAAACAGGGCGTTGGTACCCACCCACAATACCCTGTTTAGACAATACCCACTGCCATAACTGAATATCACGCGCGCGGAAAGCACCTGCACAAGATAACAAGTAGTAGCTCCACTTTCTGTAAAACTCATCCCCATATTCGGTGTTGAACTCCAGCCAATGGTGATTAAAATTGTCAAACCAAGCCATCAATGTCCGATCATAATCCGCGCCAAAATTATGTAAGTCTTCCACCACAAACTGGCCTTCCACTGCTTGGGCAATCTGCTGAATAGAGGGCAAATCGCCATTAGGAAAAATGTAGCGATCCAGCCAGGGGTCTGGCATTAAATGGGTGAGGTTTTTACCAATGGTATGCAATAAAAACAATCCATCACTTTTTAGGCAACGATGCGCCACCTGCATAAATGTGCGGTAATTCTTTCTACCCACATGTTCGAACATACCCACGCTGGCGACCGCATCAAATGGCTCATCCATTTCACGATAATCTTGCAATCTAAACGCTACCGGCAAATGTGCGTAGCGTTGCTGACCAAACTTCATTTGCTCTGATGACACGGTGATACCTACGCATTCCACACCATATTTTTCTGCGGCATACCCCATTAAGCTACCCCAGCCGCAACCAATATCAAGCAAGCGCATGCCAGGTTGTAGTCTTAATTTCTGGCAAATCATCTCTAGCTTATTTTCCTGCGCCTGATCAAGATCCAGTGCATCCTGCCAATACGCACAGGTATATGTCATGCGCTTATCTAACATGGCCTGATAAAACGCATTGCCGAGGTTATAGTGATATTCCCCCACTCTCCAAGCACGCCGACTATTTTGCTTATTCATCAGCGTGTGTTGAAGGGTATGAAACCATAAGCCTATCGGCTTCACTTTCTCATGCAGTTGTGCACGCAGCAGGCGATAGAAGAACGCATCCAGCTGCGCTGCGTCCCAATCTCCCTGCATGTAGGATTCGCCCAAACCAAGGCTGCCCTCTGCCACAATCCGCTGAATGGCTGCGGGATGATGGATTTGAATATCCCAAGGGTTAGGGCCGTTGAGGCTAATCCCTGCTTCATTCAATAATTGATTAAACCATTTTTCTAATTGAGTGAGCTTCATTGCAAAACCAATCAATTTAAAAATCTAATAAATTTAAAAAGTTAAGCTTAGCTACTGCCACTGCTGCTTAGTGACGATTTGTTCGCACTTGATACTATGTACTATCCACTGTGCACCCTCATTAGACCGTTCACCAAGCCGGAGGTGCGTTTTGTCTGTGCACCTCGCTAGTCCAAGTCTGCCGAAAATTGATATTGATTACGCCCACCCATTTTAGACCGATACATAGCAGCATCTGCCTGCGCAAGCACACTGGAGACATCTTTGGCCTGATGATCAAACAGCGCAATGCCGACGCTAGGCGTGATCTTGTGCATGTGACCTGCTAAATCTGCCGGCTGATTCAATTCAGTTAGGATTTTTTCTGCCACCATACGTGCAATATGCACTGCCTGCGCTTGCACACCAGGCAGCCCTTCCAGCAAAATCACAAACTCATCTCCACCCAAGCGTGAAACTGTATCGCAGTCTCGCACACATCGCTGCAAACGCTCTGCCACTACTTTCAGTAACAAATCACCCTTATCATGGCCCAAGGTATCATTGAGCGATTTAAAGTTATCCAAATCAATAAACAGCACGGCGCCCGCATTCTTTTTACGACGGACAACTTTAAGCGCTTTCTCCAGATGCTCGATCAACAAACGACGGTTAGCAAGATTGGTAAGCGGATCATAAAACGCTAGTCGCCTAATCTCGGCTTCTGCAAGCTTACGATCCGCAATATCAGAATGAATCGAGAATACAGAAACCGGATGACCTTCTTTGTCGCGCACCAAGGTCAGTCGACTTTCAATCATTAGCGGGCTGCCATCCTTGTGTCGTTTGGTCATTTCACCCGACCACTCACCATGTTTGAGCACGTTCTTTTCGGTCTGACGAACATCGGACGCCACATGTTTGAGGAGCTTGTGAATATCCTTGCCTAGCGCTTCTGCGGCGGTCCATCCATATAAGGTCTCTGCTGCCTTGTTCCAATAAGTGATGCGACGATGCATATCTCGGACGACAATCGCGTCACGCGTTTTATCTAACAGAGAGGCTTGCTCAGAAATGAGCGACAAGGCCTTTAACCGCTCCAGCTCATTTGCGGTGCGGGCTGCAAAAATTGTTAATATAGAAGAAATCAGCGCGATCGCATCTTTTGCAATCGTGTCTTCAAATAGCACAAACAGCAAGCCTATCGGGTGATGATTAGAGTCTATCAAACGCAACGCGGCAAATGCCTGGTACGGGTGGTAGCGCATCATGACAAGCTCAGGGTAATCTCGCGCAGCAAAGACTGGCACTATCCGCACCTCTGCACTCGAAAATAAAGTATCTGCAATCGTACTTGGAATGGCAAAGTCAAAATTTTCGATGATCTGCTGATTCACCTGTACCGCGATGGTTTTAGCGGCCCAAGGTTTTTGGCTGGTAAATTGACCGATATAACCGGCTTGCCCACCAATAGCTTGAATCATCTTACGCAACAGCTCGGGGAAAAACGTCTCGCTGCTATGCAAACTCACTGCGGTTGCCACCGCTAGCATAGAGTTATGTAGCCGTTGCCGCTCTATTTCTGCACGGATTTTAATAACCCCTGACGCAAGGTTATCTGCGATTTCTTGTAGCAACCTGACTTCATCGGCAGCAAATGTACGCATCTCCCCTGAATACATCGCTAACAAACCAATGGTTTTACCTTTATATTTAAGTGGCAAAGACACCAGGCCACGGTAGCCCAAATCTGTCAACAAAGCTTTTAATGCAGGATCCAAATCCAATGTTGCCATATCTTCTACGGTAATCGGCTCACCGCTGCGGATGGTTTTGCCGGCCGGGCCTCTGCCTGCTTGCATTTCTTCAGACCAGCTGAGCGCTACGTCTTTCAGTGCATCGTGTGTTTTACCAAAGTAGGCTCTAGGCGTAATCGATTTTTTCTCATCATCGTTGGCATAGCCCACCCATGCCATGCGATAACCTCCAACATCGACCGCAATGCGACAAATCTCGACGATCAATCTCGATTCATCTGCCACATGAATCAAAGTCTCGTTGCACTTGCCCAACATCATCAGTGCACGATTCAGCCAAGCCAGATCCAGCTGTGCCAGTTTGCGCTCACTGATGTCTTGAAACGTGCCGAATAGGCGCTCGACTTTTCCATCTACCGTTGCCGTCATGCCCACGGCGCGCACCCAAATAGAACGGCCTGTGGCAGTAATAAACGGTAACTCCAAATCCCAGCCGGAGCCATCAACAATTGCACGCTCCACAGCTGCTTGAACCACAGGCCGCGCTTCTGGTGCATAAAAGTGAATAGCCTCCTCCAGCGTAGGTAAATGTGGTGGTGTCAATTCATGAATATGGAACACCTCTTTTGTCCACTCAACATGCGTACCGTTGACATCCATTTGCCACCCACCAATTTTAGCTATTTCACCAGTGCGTTCGAGTAACTCGGATGCTTGTAGGGCTTCTTGTGCAATAAGACGGCTCTCAATCAGCGAGACCACCTGACGCCCTAAGGCTTTGAGTGCATTGCGCTGACTTTCCGTGAGGGCTTTCGGAACCGAATCAATCACACATAAAGTACCCAAGCTAAATCCAAGCCCAGTGATTAGCGGCGTACCAGCATAAAAACGAATATTAGGGTCGCCTGTAACGAGTGGATTATCAAAAAAACGAATATCCTCTGTCGCGTTTGGGACTTCAAATAGTTCATGGCCAAGAATGGCATGGCCACAAAAAGAAATATCTCGTGATGTTTCTGTGGCATCAATACCGCGTATGCTCTTGAACCATTGCCGATGCGCATCTACCAGCGTGATAGAGGCAATAGGTGTTTCGCATATTTGTGAGGCCAGTAGGGTGATATCGTCAAACAAAGGCTCAGGCAACGTATCCAGAATACGGTACTGGCGTAGCGCCTCAATGCGCGCTTGCTCGTTATGCGGGATGGGAGCTGATTGCAATCTTATCTAGCCTTCTATTCAACGTAATATCAGGTCGACACAAAATTTCATCTTAAATTATCGCTACACGACTTAATTCTACTCAAAAAATGCAATCTATTCATCCTATTACCCTTTCAATTTAGGCAGTTATTCACGTATATATCATTAATACATACTTTATTTGTATGGCATGGTGCAATGTAGATCACTTATGCCGCTCTTTTTCTTACATGTTGTAACGCCCAGCGTGTAGGTTTGGCAGCGTATTCACGCGTTGTGCAAATTCGCACATTGCGGCTTGCGATGCCATCGCATCAATTTAAAATCCTGTGTACAATCTAATGCATCCAGGGGACATCATTTTGAGCCAATTCCAACACATTGAAGCCACAGAATTACCAACACTTATGACGCAGCACCGTGTGCTGTTGGTCGATGTACGCAATGAGGATGAGGTGATGCGTGGGCGAATTCCTCACGCCATTCATATTCCGTTGTCGATGTTACCGGTGCAATATCAACAATTAGAAGATGCAAGCCATGTAGTCTTTTACTGTCATAGCGGTGTACGCTCAGCACTGGCAGCAGATTTTGCCGCAAGCAAAGGGTCTGCACATGTGTACAATTTGACTGGTGGTGTGATTGCATGGGCAAGAGCGGGCTATGATTTCGTCAACCAATAAAATAACAGGCACAAAATATGGACTTTGATAAAGAAGTAGACGCGAAAAACTTAAATTGCCCGCTCCCTATTTTGCGATGTAAAAAAGGGCTCAACGAGCTGCAGGCGAATCAAGTGCTCAAAATCATGGCGACTGACCCAGGCTCAGTCAAAGACTTCGAAGCCTTCTGTAAGCAAACCGGTCACACACTATTGCAGCTGGACCAAACCGACAAAGTGTTTACTTTTTATATTAAAAAGCGCAACGACGCGCTTTAAATCATGGCAAAGAAACTTGCCCTCATCGCCTCCAAAGGTACGCTCGACTGGGCTTACCCACCTTTTATTTTAGCCTCTACCGCAGCAGCCCTTGATTATGAAGTCTGTATTTTCTTCACTTTTTATGGGCTTACCCTACTTAAAAAAGACATTTCAGATTTAAAAGTCTCGCCCCTTGGTAACCCAGCTATGCCTATGCCTGTACCCATGCCCAATATTGTGCAAATGCTACCGGGGATGGAGAGCATGGCCACCAAGATGATGAAGCAACAGATTGCAGACAAAGGCGTGGCCTCGATTGAAGACTTACGCCGCGCTTGTTTAGAAAGTGGTGTCAAGCTGATTGCCTGTCAAATGACAGTCGATTTATTTGATTTTAAACGCAGTGACTTTATTGAAGGCATTGAAATCGGAGGCGCCGCAACGTTCTTTGAGTTTGCCGGCAATTCGGATGTCAGTTTGTTTATATAGGAGTAATCCATGGGCAAAGGTGCAAGACTTTCAGAAAAATGGTTTAACCGTGCATTATGGCTAGTCGCGTTCGTATTTGCTTGGTTTTTGCTGGGTTTAGGCTCAGCCGTCATCCACGATTTACCACATGTAGAGCACACATATTCAATAGAGGATTTTGTCGACCACGCGACAATTGATCCACTGCGCGCGCAGTTAGATGCGCTCCAACCACAACATAGAGAAACCAGCGACAAATTAGACCAAGCGCAGCTCACGCTGAATACGCGTCGCAATGATTACCAATCGACCAGACGTACCTTTGAAAACTGGCTAGCCACGCGTGATGTCACCCAGCAAAACCAGCAGGATGACGAGTTAGTCAAACGCACTGCAGCACTCGACCAACTCAAAGCACTGGAACGTGATGCTGAAAAAGCCGTAGAAGCACTCTCCAAAACACAGCTAGACCAGAACCAATCCGAATCAAAAGTGCGCGATCAAGTAAAAGCACTTGAAGACACCGCCTATCAACAACTGTATGACGCCAACCAAAAACAAGCGACGCGCGTATTTCTCTATCGCCTATTACTTGCTTTGCCGCTGCTTGCGCTTGCCGCATGGCTCTTTGCCAAAAAACGTAAAACGCCTTACTGGCCATTTGTATGGGGCTTTATTATTTTTGCGCTGATTACTTTCTTTGTTGAGCTTGTGCCCTATTTGCCCGATTACGGTGGTTATGTCCGCTATTTAGTCGGCATTATCATGACGGTGCTGGGAGGCAAGTACGCGATTTCTGCCCTACAGAAATACTTGGAAAAACAACGGTTGGCAGAAGCGCAGCCACAATTAGTGCGCCGTGAAGAGTTGAATTACGATACCGCGCTGACTTTGCTGAATAAAGGTGTATGCCCGGGGTGCGAACGCGGCATTGATTTAAAAGATGCTAGAAATGATTTCTGCCAGCACTGCGGTATTGGCCTGCACAATAAATGCAGCAGCTGCGGCACACGCAAAAGTGCATTTAGCAAGTTTTGCCAAGGCTGTGGTGCAAGCGCTAATCTTTCACAGGCAAATAATTAGATAGCGCATTTTCAAGCGATTCGCTTCACTTGAAAGTGATGAAAGTGACTCATGAAGTCACTGATTATGTTTTTTGCTGCTCAGCAAGAGCTTTTAAAAACTGTGCGACATCCCACTCACATCCGGCACATCCAGAAAGTGCGCCTGTCCGCCTTGAGATAGCCTCTTGATCAAGGCCCTGCATAAACAAGTCATAGATTTGACCACGGGTGGTGCCACTACAGGCGCACATCACCTCATTCGTGATATCGTCGTCTGTACTCATACGCTAGTCAGCACGGGCTGGTGCTGCGCCAGGAAACCATTCGGTATGCTGCTCGCCATCACGCCCCCAATAGGTGACGCGCTGACCACGTAAGAAAGCCATATAACCTTGTACGCCAGCTTCCATGGCACGTCGGGTAAAGTCGCGATAATGCTGATGATTGTGCTGACTATCAAAAATGGCTGCTTTTAGCCCTGCCAAATCAAAATTGGCGGCAACAGCCGGTAGATGCTCATAACTAATCGGTGTGGTGACTATATCTCCACTCGCACTGTAAAAAGACTTGCTCCGGCTAACGTAGTCCACGTGATAATACTCAACGCCTGTTTCCATCAACTGGCGCACCACCTCAGGGAAAGCAATTTCACCAGCTAGCGTTGCACGCGCTACATCAGCTACGATTTCTGTGTTCATGCAACCCTCCTTTTGCTTACGCCTGCGTTGCGCTGCCAGCTACTTCAGTTTAACCAGCTGTGTCTCAAGCTTTTGCAAACTTGCACTGAACTCAGCCACACGTGCTTTTTCTTGCTCCACCACTGCGGCAGGCGCCCTTGCCACAAAGCTTTCGTTATTCAGCTTACCGTTGGCTTTGGCAATTTCGCTTTGCAAACGCGCAATCTCTTTACCTAAACGCTCTTTTTCAGCAGCGACATCAATTTCTACTTTCAGCATCAACCTAAAATCACCCGCAAACATCACTGGCGCATCTGCCTCTGGTAAGTCTGCCACTACATCTACGCTCTCTAACTTAGCAAGCGATTTGAGATACGGGGCATAAGCAATTAATTGCTTAGCATCACCCGCCGCAATCAACGGCACTTTAGATGCTGGAGAAATTCCCATTTCACCACGCAGACTTCTACAAGCTTCCACCGCTATTTTAAGTGTTGCTACCCACGCTTCTGCTTGCTCATCCCCTTTTTCTAAATCCGCTTTTGGATAAGCCTGCAACATAATACTTTCAGTTCCGCGCGACTTGTCTTTAAGCTCAGTCATCGGGGCAATCGTTTGCCAAATCTCTTCGGTAATAAACGGAATAATCGGGTGTGCCAAACGCAAGATAGTTTCTAACACACGTAACAAGGTGCGACGCGTAGCACGCTGTTCAGCTTCATCGCCTGTTTGAATTTGCACTTTGGCAATTTCCAAATACCAATCGCAATATTGATCCCACACAAACTCGTAAATAGCTTTCGCGGCTAAATCAAAACGGTAGTCTGTAAAGGCACGTTCCACCTCTGCCTCTGTGCGTTGCAGTGCGCTCACAATCCAGCGATCTGCCTGACTAAACTTACGCCCACCCGCCTCACAACTTTCTGGCCCAAAACCGTTGTCTTGGCCTTCTGTATTCATCAACACAAAACGTGTGGCGTTCCACAATTTATTGCAGAAATTACGATAACCATCACAGCGCTGCAAATCAAACTTAATATCACGGCCAGGGCTGGCCAAAGCTGCAAAGGTAAAGCGCAACGCATCCGTACCATACGCAGAAATGCCTTCCGGAAACTCTTTACGCGTGCGTTTCTCAATCTTTTCCGCATCTTTCGGATTCATCAACCCCGTCGTGCGTTTTTTGATTAAATCGTCCAAGCCAATGCCATCAATCAAATCAATGGGATCCAGCACATTGCCCTTGGATTTAGACATTTTTTGGCCTTCGGCATCACGAATCAAGCCATGCACATAGACATGTTTAAACGGAATCTGACCAGTGATGTGCTTGGTCATCATCACCATACGCGCCACCCAAAAGAAGATGATGTCAAAGCCCGTGACTAATACGCTAGATGGCAAAAATTGTTTCAATGCTTGGTTTTGTGCATCAACCGCTTCATCACCCGTCCAATCTAACGTGGAGAATGGCCATAAAGCAGAGGAGTACCAAGTATCCAACACATCATTATCACGCACCAGCTTACCAGTGTAGCCATCTTTGGCGGCCAAAGCCTTGGCTTCTGTTTCATCATGCGCTACATACGTCTTACCGCTATCGCTATACCAAGCAGGGATTTGATGCCCCCACCATAATTGGCGTGAAATACACCAATCTTGAATATTGTTTAGCCATTGGTTGTAAGTGTTCACCCAGTTTTCTGGGTAAAACTTAATCTCACCACTCGCCACCACATCTAAGGCTTTTTGCGTGATGGATTTTCCATCGGCAGCAGGCTTACTCATGGCTACAAACCATTGATCCGTGAGCATAGGCTCAATCACCACATTGGTACGGTCACCACGGGGTACTTTGAGCTTATGTTTCTCGGCTTTGACTAAATAGCCTTGAGCTTCCAAGTCAGCCACCACTTGTTTACGCGCAGCAAAACGCTCTAAGCCAATTACATTTTGAGGCAAGTCGATAGACTGCTTGCCTGCACCATCTGCGCCCCAAACTTCTGCTGCTGCTGGCACAATCCCTTGCAGATCGAGGATCACAATCTTATCTAAGCCTTGACGCTGACCGACCATATTGTCGTTAAAATCATGTGCCGGCGTCACTTTTACTACACCCGTACCAAATTCTTTATCCACATAATCATCAGCAATAATCGGGATTTCACGGTTGCATAATGGCAAACTGACCTGTTGACCGATTAAGTGTGCATAGCGCTCATCTTCAGGATGTACCATCACGGCCACGTCACCCAGCATGGTTTCCGGGCGCGTTGTCGCAACGGTTAAGCTGCCTGAACCATCCGCAAGCGGATAGTTGATATGCCACATAAAGCCGTCTTCTTCTTCCTGCACTACTTCCAAATCAGAGACTGCCGTACCCAGTTTCACATCCCAATTCACCAAGCGTTTTCCACGGTAAATCAAGCCTTCGTTATACAAACGCACAAAGGTTTCTGTCACCACTTTGTTCAACCCTGCATCCATGGTGAAACGCTCACGTGACCAATCTGGCGAGGTGCCTAAACGGCGCATTTGTTTGGTAATGGTGCCGCCGGAGTATTCTTTCCATTCCCACACTTTTTCTAGGAATTTCTCACGACCCAAATCATGACGCGACACACCTTGTGCATCTAACTGACGCTCTACCACAATCTGCGTGGCAATACCGGCATGGTCTGTGCCTGGTTGCCATAACGTATTGTCACCACGCATACGGTGGTAACGCGTGAGCGCATCCATCAATGTTTGGTTAAAGCCATGCCCCATGTGCAGCGTGCCTGTGACATTGGGGGGTGGCAGCAAAATACAGAAATTATCGTTCACTTCTGGGTTTAAACCAGCAGCGTAGTAGCCTTTGCCCTCCCAAAATGCATACCATTTACTTTCAATAGTTTTGGGATCAAATGACTTAGCGAGTTCGGGGGTTGGTGTGGTTGTATTCATAGCCGCCATTTTAACATAGGCGCGCTAAAGTCTTTTATGCAAGCTTCATGTAGGCCGCAACAAAAAATGTAAGCAGCGAGATAAACACGCCCAACCATTGCAGATGGTTTTTACGTAGCTGTAATGGAGATTTTGCAGAAATTAAAAACAATTGCTGGCCTGCTGGCTTGGCCAATTCAAAACCAGCGGTATGCGCTTGCATGGCATGCGTTGACTGCACTTGCCGGATCGCATCTTGCCGCGCCAGCTCCCACTCGTGCAGATCGATCTCACCATTTAAATCATGGTCGTATAGGTTCAACAGGCGTGATGGCTGCTGTTTTAGCGCCTTTAAGTGTGCGCTTACTTCCTTATTTAGCTTCGCTGAATCTAGCATGTCTTTTCGTGTGTCTAACACACCGATCACATAAATAGACTGGTGGGCGGGCAAGTACTCTTCCACATAGCGGTGATTATTTTTACGCCACGTGCGCGCCTCGTAATAAATGACCTCAGCACCATCAGGGTTTACTACACATTGACCACTCTCATCCTCTAATACAAAAGGAGAGCGGCTTTCTTGATAATCAAGCAGGCGATTATCCAGCAGTTGATGGGATTGATGGTTGCCCTGCTGATTTGAAAATACCCAAGCACGAAACCAGACACAGGGAATGCCATGATAAGGCGTCTTCAATGGTTTTTCTGTACGGGCTTGACCGTATAGCTCAACATAGCCTTGTGCGGCACTGGCGATACTTGAAATTGGCGCTTCGCTCATCTTAAGAAAGCGCCAATAATGAAACACACTGGCCAACATACAAACCAATATGCCAAAGAGCGCGATGTACAGCCAATAGATACGCGGCACATGGTTGACATAGCCTAGCATTGCCACGGCTAGCATCAACCCTAGGCAAATCAAATTGAAACGTTGGGTTTTAAAACGCTGAAACACTACAAATTAACGCCTGATGTTAGGCGTTAAAACGTGCACTGACATCGACATCTTTCAGCTCATCTGCCGCAAACTGCAATAAATCAGCACGCTGGAAGTTGAACAATCTTGCCACGATTAAATCTGGAAACTGTGCGATACGCACGTTATTGACATTCACAGAGTCATTGTAAAACTCGCGTCTGTCTGCAATTTGATTTTCTAGGCCTGTAATGCGCTGTTGTAGATTGAGAAATGTTTGATTGGATTTTAAATCTGGATAGTTTTCGGCCACTGCATACAACCCACCAATGCTAGAAAGTAAAGACGATTCTGCCTGACTTAACTCCGCTGCCGAGTGTGATTTGAGCGCTTGAGTCACACCCATACGCGCTTGCACCACTTTTTCTAGCGTTTGAGATTCATGCGCCATATAGGCTTTACAAGTATCAATCAACTTAGGCAGTTCTTCGTTACGCTGCTTTAATAGGACATCAATATTCGACCATGCTTTTTCCACATTGTGGCGAATGGTAATCAAACTGTTGTACACCGTAATAATATACAGCAGCACCATCACACCAATGACCAGCAATACAATCGGCATCCCGAATCCCCTTTATGTTAACGATTAAGCAGTTTGCTCGCCCAAGATATCCGGCTGCACTTTTTCCCAATAGCGGGTAAATCTGGCTAGGCGTTTTAAACTGAGCTCTACATGCGTGAGCTTTTCCTCTTCTTGCCAGATAGGATTAAACGGCGCCAATAACGCTTTGACCTGCAAGTTGGGCGTATTTTGTGAAATCACCTGCCCTACGCCCAACTCTTGCAGCACCGTGCGCGTATCGCCCAGCCAAACATCCACATTGGGCATTTCACTCAGGCAATCTGCCATAAATTGAATGCGCTTGAGGGGCCAATGGTCATACAGCGCCTCATCAAAAACAAAGACTTTAGGCATGGCTAATTTGGTCAGCGGATTAGTGGACGAAAGCATTTCATCGTGCACATACACACTCACCGAGGAGTGTTTAGAAATAGGCGCCTTCTCTGGCATGTTGACCGGATAAGTTTTGGTGACGATAGGCCCATCATCGCTAAAAATCCTTTGATGAAGATTTTCGTAACTATCATCAAATGGACACTCTATTTTGCAAGTAGCGCAGTATTTTTCACCAGTAAATCGCGCTAGGTTTTCTTTATTAAAATAATAAGGTTTTGAGCTAAACGTGCTGGCTACCCATTGCCAAGACAAGTGATTCGAAGCCTTATCACCATCCAGCAATTGTGCTTCAAACCAATCGGCAGCTCTACGCCAATCTACCTTTAACCAGTGAATAATATATGCGGCAAACCACATACGCCCGTGGTTATGCACATAGCCTTCGTTGAGCAGTTCACGGACCACTTCATCCATACAGGGCAAGCCGGTGATCCCCTGTGGAATAAACGCGGGCAGCATATTATTTCCAAGCGCAACTTTCGGCTCTTCCATATCGCTCATGATGGCATTGCCATGTCGGTACCAGTTTTGACGCCAGAAATCCCGGTAGGCCAACTCCTCCACCAGCTTGGCACCCTGCTTACCAAAGTGCTGCTGAATATGGTCCACAGTTTCTTTTACCGTTAAACAGCCATGGCGTAAATAAGGGGATAAACGGGTGACGGCACCATTGATAAAATTGCGGTTACGCCCGTAAGCACTGGCATTTACTGCTTGTAGGCGCGCGAAAGCTTGCTTTCTACCGCCTTGCCATGCATCAATCAGGTTCCTACCTTTGGCTTGTGGAAACATGCGTCGAATGTACTGTAGACGCTCAATTCTATCGTCGGGCAATATAAGCTTGAAAGAAGTCGCCATTAATTTTTTATTCGTTATAAATGAGTGAGTTATATCGAGAATCTTATCCATTGTCCACATATCGTTCGTAATTTGCAACCATTTCAAATTAATTCATTAAATAAACCTGCATCTCGGCAAGCCTATTTAAAATAATGCTAAGATTCATGTGCTTTTACTGCTGAAAAGGAATGTAGCAATGGAAACAATGTGGATATGGGGAGCACTGGGCCTTGCACTACTTGCCGCAGAAATGGCTACAGGCACTATCTATTTATTATGGTTTGGCATTTCCGCCTTATGTATGGCCGTTGCAGTTTGGGCATACCCTAACTTGCATTATGGTATTCAATTTGCCATGTACGCACTGCTTTCCGTCACCGCGCTGGTCATTTGGAAGCGCTATTATAAAAAAACCGAAACACACTCACGTGTGGGACAATCTCAGGGCGAAGAAATCGGACGGATTGGTACGATTACACAAGCATGTGGCCCAACCCAAAATGGGGTGATTCAGTTTACACAAGGTGTGATGGGCAGCCGTGAATGGACTGCCATTAGCACTGTGTCATTAGAAGTCGGCCAGCAAGCGCAAGTCACTGCGGTTGAAGGCAATATGCTCAGAGTCATCGCACATTCGTAACCCATTACTGCATCTCTTATAAGGAATCTCGTCATGCCAGAATTTAGTATTATTCTTATACTTCTAGTGATTGTTGCCATCATCAAAGGCGTACGCATTGTGCCCCAAGGTGAAGAGTGGGTAGTAGAGCGCTTAGGTAAATTTGCCGGGGTACTCAGCCCAGGCTTACACGTCATCAATCCGTTATTCAGCAAGGTAAGCTACAAAGTCACCACCAAAGACATCATTTTAGATGTGCCACAGCAGGAAGTTATTACGCGCGACAACGCTGTGATTTTGGCCAATGCCGTGGCGTTTATTAAAGTATCGAGCATTGAACGCGCAGTCTATGGCATTGAGAACTTTCGCGAAGCCATGCGCAATATGGTGCAAACCTCTTTGCGCTCTATTATTGGTGGCATGGATTTAAACCAAGCCCTCACCTCGCGTGATCGCATTAAAGCTGAATTAAAAACGGCGATTGCAGATGAAGCATTGGATTGGGGACTCACAGTAAAATCTGTCGAGATTCAAGACATTAAACCCTCACCCAATATGCAAGAAGCCATGGAAAGACAAGCAGCGGCAGAGCGTGAGCGTGTGGCAGTCGTGACAGAAGCCGAAGGCGCAAAACAATCGCTGATTTTAAATGCAGAAGCGCGCTTAGAAGCAGCGCGTAAAGATGCGGAAGCACAACTAGTGGCAGCTAAAGCGTCCTCTGAAGCAATCCGACTTATTACTGACGCTGTCAAAGAAAACAATACTTCGGCGACTTTTCTATTGGGCGACCGCTATATTCAGACCATGCAGAAAATGGCGGAATCCAACAATAGTAAACTGGTTGTTGTCCCCGGAGATATCATCAGTGCAGTGAAAAATCTAGTGGGTGGCGGTAAGTAGTAGCGCTATAAGGTGTGGCTAAACATCTAGATTTAGCCACACACTGTACAAGTAGCATCGCGTGCTAGTTTAATCGTACGCCATTCCGCCGTCAGCGCATCCAATAGCAACAAACGCCCTTGCAGCGATTCACCAATATTCAGCAACAACTTTAATACTTCTGCCGCTTGCGCGGTACCTATCATACCCACCAGCGGCGCAAATACACCGTTATCGGCACAACGCATTTCCTGATCGCTGCCTGTATCCGGATACAAACAGTGATAACACGGGCTTGCAGCATGACGGAAATCAAACACAGTAATCTGCCCTTCAAACCGAATGGCTGCACCAGATACCAAAGGTGTTTTGTGCTGAAAACATAGACGATTGAGTGCGTAACGCGTAGCAAAATTGTCTGAACAATCAACAACAACATCGGCTTGTGCAACTAGTGCCGCCATTTCAGATTCCGTGGATTTTTGCTGGACAGTGTGCACCAACACATCCGGATTTATTTCAAATATCGCTTGTTGCGCAGACACTGCCTTATTGGTACCCACAGACTGCGTGGTGTGAATAATCTGCCGCTGCAGATTGGTTAAATCCACCGCATCAAAATCACAAATGGTGAGTGTACCCACCCCACTGGCTGCCAAATACATGGCCACTGGCGAGCCTAACCCGCCGGCTCCCACAATCAACACATGACTTTGCGTGAGCTTGTCTTGGCCATCATATTCAATTTGCGGCAATAGAATGTGACGGCTGTAACGTAGTAGTTGAAGATCATTCATGATTATGGTTGTATCGGCTGTCCTGCAGATAGCATCCTGTTGATATAAAGGTTGGCGGGAATCCAAATTGTTAAATCATCAAACTCGCCACCTAGCAAAGCAGGACTCCTGTTAATGTCTCTAACTACAAAGTTAGTTCCAACCCCATTCCCATTAACATCTTCATCAATATTTGTTGCTGAAGTGTCTGCAATTTGAACACCATTATCCTGAAATGCCCAACTTGCACTACTGCCGTGCGACAGCACTACCGCTGGTATGTTTTGAATATTGGATACTGCTCCATTAATATCACGTGCAGTAACTGTTATGTCTCCCAAACTACCCAATAAAATCATGATGTCAGATCTAGAATAATTATCACTTACGCTATAACGATATAAATGTCCCCAACTATCTAACTTGGGATAACCTAGCTCTGCCCAAGGTAAAAATCCAATTCGGCTATTACAACGACCTGTTCCTGCATTTCTATTTTCCGCTCCATTCACATTAGATATAGCAGGACATGGGAGATGTCCATGTGAAAGTCCGTAGCCTAATAAAGCTTCCCTTATTTCGTCTAGCTGACGTCTACTTTCTGAGAACAATGCTCTTTCTTGCATAGTTAATAAAGGCAAGATTGTTGCCCCTAACAAGAAACCAATAATTACTAAAGAGATTGCCAGCTCTACCAATGTAAAACCTGCATTTGCTTTTGAGGCATTACTCATCATGGGATACTCATTGCTCTATCATTAAGTAAATTGTTAGTTGCAATTGCTCGGTTATATATAAAGTCCGATTGACTTAAATTGTCAGCTTCATAATAGTTTTGTAATTGAGTTGTAACCCCTCTGTTTTGTACCCCTATTGCCCTTCCTGCAGAAATAACAATTACATTTTTGTTGTTTGTTGGCATCGTTGTAGCGTTGTTTAATGTCAATTTCTGTGTTGTCCCTGTGCAACCTGTGTTTGAAATATCACAGTCTGGCGCAATGGCATAATAAATTAGCTCACGCCATAAATTCTGCTGAAACCAGTTACCTAACCTTGATCCCATTAAAATTGATGTGCTTGATGTCTGAGACGTCGGGTTAGGCCAACTTGTACCAGCTTGGTCTACGTTTGACACGGGTATTCTGCCTTCATGATTTGTTGCTAATGAATTGCAACCTACAGTAATGTCCGCATTCACTGTACTGATACAACTTACATCATTGAATAAAGCTGGATAAGGGTAGTATGCAAAAGAGCTATAGTACTCCAGCAATTCTTTTCTTACCTGTGTTAAAACATAAGTTTCCATGGCAGCTGCCATCTCATCTCTAGTAATGATTATTAATCTGTCGTTTAAAATTAAATCGCCATTTCCATTTTTGACAGGCCCAAATATAAAACCATTTAGACCTCCATCAACAAAAACGTCATTATCTTCACCATTTGCATTATCTAAATAGTTACTCGCTACATTCAGACCTAATCCTGACCTGTTTTGAACGATGCCGTCCTGCCGCAAAATTGTATTTCCTGCCGACAAAATAACTGCTACTACACCCCCGCCAGTTGTTGCGTCATAAACCACGCGTCCTGCAGAATCTCTTACTGTGATTGTACCTACAGTGTTACTATTTAGCGGTAGTGTACGGGTATTGTTCTTATAATTATTAGATACGGCATACCACAAACGCTCGCCATTTCCATCAGTTAAATCACCTAAATCCAAAGTGCGCCATGGCAGTCGGTTTAATCGTGTTGATTGGTTACTACCCGTGACACTGCCACAGGATGTTTCTGCAATACCATCATTCGTCTCATCAGGACAAGGGAGATCGCCAGGCCTAGCGCAGTTTGTATTACTTACACATACAGAGTTTAAATACTCATTTCTGAGTGAGTAATAAATTAGTGCTTCTTTGGCTTTTTGTAAGGCTACAGAAGTTTTACTCTCACGCATCCGTGCGATTGTCTGATCTGTGTATTTAGTATAAATTGTGGTGAAAGTCATCATCGCAACAATCACTACAAATACAATAACAGCAACACCTCTTTGTGACTTACGGTCAGAAATCATCACTGAAGCTCAATGTGAGCGAATAATCATTGCGTACTCTCATCACCTATACTTCCACTCTCGCCCTGCACGCCTCTGCGTATTTCTCTCACGCGATTAGATTCAGGATCATAAGTTTGCCCGGCCTTTAACGACAGCACTTTGCCTGTGGCATTGATTTGGATAGGAATGCGATTCTGCTGCGTTGGTAAATGCCCAACCGTCACCTCATCATTTTTCGTGCCTTCTTGCACTGCCTGACGGTTTACCCATACCGTGCCTTTTTTTCCATCGCTACGTTTGACATACCCTTGCACCTCTACCGCGTTTGGCGCAACCGCAGGCAGCATTGTATGCGTGGTCGGTGTTTCCACTTTTTGCGGCACAATTTCTTTTTTGGTTTGACGTAAACGATCTAAATTTATACGATCACTTGGTGTGCTGAATAAACGCCCTAGCCCAGCATCTGCGGCCTGTACATGCCAGCTAAACAGCAACATTAAGAGAAGAAGTAGCCTCATACCGGCGTCCTTAGCTGTGGGTCTCGCAACGTAATCCAATCAATATCACAACTTGCATCCAAGTAATCGGTGAGCATGGTGGGATTGATTTTTGCCCTAGAGAGTTTCGTCACGGTACATTCGCGTACGATAAAGCCAGTGGATTGCGCGCGTAAGTTGTCCAGCAACGTCAGTAAATCGCCTTCGTGCAGCAAGCCGAAATTTAAACGCATGGTGGAACTATGCAAGATAAAACTACCCAGGTTAGACAAATAGCTAGGGTGCGTTGTTGCTTGCTGGCTGATGTTGTAATCAATGCTAAACAGTTTGTGTTGCAGATGAATCTGCCTTAACGCTTCTATCCATTCAATTCGTCGCTCTTCTCCAATAAATCCTGTAGCGATCAACTGCTGATACAGCGGAAGATACTGCACAATCATTTCCCGCTCTTGCCCAGATGATAAGTATTTTTGGCGTGCTTGATTTAGTTGAGTGCGTTGCTGCTCAAGTGCAACTCTTTTTTCATCATGATAATTCTTGGCATAAAACGCCAGTAAGCCTACAACGACTAACGCAACCCCTAGCCATAATATTGGAGCTTGTAAGCGTTTCCAATCTTGTTGATTGAGCATCATCTGGCCACCCCTGTTTCCACCATTGGCTTTAATACCACTTTCAACTTAAACATGGCGGGCACTTGTTCGGATGTATTTTCATCCAGCGTGCTCCCTTGCAAACTGGCAAATGAACTGGCATTGACTGGTTCTTGCAACACCATTACCTGCTCTACTTTGGGGTTGTTTTTAATCTGCGCAACAAATTGATTCACACTGTTGAGCGCACCACGGTAGTCCCCGTTAAAGTTACTGAGCGATGCACTGACAAATGCAATTTGACGTAACGTTGCGGCCTGAGAAGTCGCATTGTTGGCGTTAGGCTCACGCGCTTTCTCTGCATCCTGCACCTCCACGTTGTCAGTTTGCATCCAACGCAGACGTTCGATGGCAATTTCTGGCGACGTTTCTAGCGCCCCACTCAACACACGCATCATTTCTTCCGGCGTAATGTTGTATTGCTTCACGCTTGCAGCCAAATCCACCGCCGTTTTTAGCTCGGCACTAGGGATAGGCGTGGTGGGAAAATTACTCGCCACTTCCTCGTAGCGCTGCTGTTGTGCATGTGTCTGTAGTGCAAGCTGTTCAGTTTCACGCGCATCCCAATTGGCTTGCAGAAAACTATAGCTGGCAATGCCTATGCCAATCAGCGCCACTGCAGCGGCAGCAATATAAATCGCCTGCCGTAACTTGTTAAGATGATAGGCCTTGGTTAATTGATCTGGTGCTAAATTGGCGGGAATGTTGCCATTGGCCAACAGCTGCATGTGCAGCAGCTCTGGGTGTTTAAGTACGAGATCTGGCGCAATATTGATATGTTTGGCATAAGCCAAAGAATCCACAATTTTGCATTCCATGCCCTGCTCTTGGCTAATGCTTCTACCGATTACCTCACTCTGATTATCCGAAGAAGGCATGACCAACTGTAGCTCGGTGTGATCGGTGATAAAACGCTGGCTAAGCAAATACAAACGTGTTTTTTCTATCTCCACCAAGTAGAAATAAGCCATTTGATTAGGCTTCACATCCACAATTGGCGCCAAACGGCTCATGCGCAAATGCCCATTGTGCAAATAGGTTTGGCGCAGGCCAGAAGACAATCGCTCGCATAGCAAAATATTGGGCGCCATTAACTTCATTTGCTGCACGGTGTATTGGCTAATCATCGGCAGCAAATACAGGCCCACCAGCGGCACTTGATTCCCTTGAATCACACCCATCCAACCTTGTAAAAAGTCGGCGTTATTCAGTGCAACAAATAGGAAGTTATCATCGCGTCGCTTGTCTTTATCTTGGCTGATAAAGTGGGCAGTTCTAAACAGGTTATTACGATTAAACTGATTCAGCTTGCGCTCAAGCAGCTCGGCTCTAGCGCCACCAGTGGTATGCGGCAGACTCTCTAGGCGATACTCCTCTTCAATGGCATCCGCGATCAAATACACATTCATTTTTGCATTTTTTTTGATAAACGCATCAAATGCTTGATAGCCATCTTCGGTGTTGGCAAAGGTCTCGTAGTAGTGCAGGCGCGTGCCAAACCATACCCCTGCTGTCAGGTGGTGGTTAGATGCGCATAAAATCAATTTAGAAATAGCCATTTATATCTTCATCGCACTAAATGAGTCATACACCGGCAACAATACGGATGCCATGATGAATAATAATACTAAGCCTAGAATAATGGTCAATGCAGGCTCTAGCAATTTGAGCATTTTTTGCATCATGTCATTGACGTCACGGTCATAAAAATAGCTCACGTTCATGAGCGATTTATCTAGAGCGCCCGTGTTCTCGCCAATTTTAATCATACGCACCACCAGCGGTGAGAATAAGCCTGCATTCTGAAAGCTTTCACTCATGCTATCGCCCGCATTGATTTGCCCATGCACCCGGTTTAACGAATCGGCAATGACACGATTGCCTACAATTTTTTCGCAGGTTTTAATGGCATCCAATACTGGAATGCCGGTTTGATACATCAATGCAAAATAACGCGAGAATCTGGCCATTACAATCTTATGCAAAATCTCACCCGTTAACGGCAATTTCAATTTCAGGTAATCAAATTGATAGCGCGCACTCTCACTAGACTTCAATAAAGAGAACACACCAATGACTGCGGCCGCTATGAGCAGCAATATCAGCCACCAATAATGCACAAATGCGTCGGAGATGGCGATTAATAATTTGGTATTCCAGGGTAGCTCTTGCCCCAAGCTATTGAGAAACTTCACCATTTCCGGCACCAAATACACCATCAGTATAATCACCGCTGCCGATACTACCACCAGCAAAATCAATGGGTACATCAATAAACGCTTGGTTTGCGCAAACAGCTCATCCTGCCACTTTAAGGTATCGCTTAAGTTATTGAATACCAAAGGTAACTGCCCAGTTTGCTCACCCGCCGCCACTAAGTTAACAAACACCTCGCTAAACACATTGGGGTAGTCTGCCAGCGCTTGCGATAGCACTTTACCGCCTTCTACATCTGCAACCAAGCCGCCGATGACTTTTTGAAAATAAGGGTTAGTGGTACTTTCACGCAGGTCATTCAAACCTTCTAACAGTGGCACGCCGGAACTGGTGAGTTGTTCTAGCTGAAAACAAAACATCACCAAATCGCGATTACTGACACGATTGCCAGACAACACTTGGCTTGATTTACTGGAAGACTTAAACGTGATGAGATCCAAACCCATCCGTTCAAGGCGGATTTCCAAATCCACCTCATTGACCGCATCCATTTGACCACGTGCGTAGCGACCAGACTTATCAATTGCTTTGTAATTGTAGGTAGCCACAGTGCGTTAGCAGTTAATGCTTAATTCTTGAAGTTAAGTCAATCACACGCATCACTTCGTCGATGCTGGTGTAGCCCTCTAAAATACGACGCACGCCATCATCCGCTAATGTGACAAACCCTTTTTGCAGCGCAAGTTTACGCAACTCATCCAAATGTGCGCGTCGCGCGATCAGCGCATCCATATCGCTGTCTACACGCAATAACTCAATAATGGCCATGCGGCCTCTAAAGCCAGTAAAACCACAGCGTTTACAGCCTTTGTGCCTAAAAATCTGTACTGCCTCAGACTGGCTTACGCCCAAAATTTTGCGCTCATCATCACTGGGCTTTACTGCCTCTTTACAATGCGGACAGAGCACACGTACCAAACGTTGCGCCACTACACCAATGATATTGCCTGCCATGATCTCCGGCGAAATACCAATATCCAGCAAGCGCGGGAAGGTGCCTAAGGCAGAGTTAGTGTGCAAGGTACTGAACACTTGGTGACCAGTCATGGCGGCACGAAACGCCATGGTGGCCGTATCCTCGTCACGAATCTCACCCACCAAAATAATATCCGGGTCTTGCCGCATAATAGAGCGAATGCCGTTGGCAAAATCTACTTTATTCACTTCCGCCACCGAGGTTTGACGCATCATGGTCACCGGATACTCCACCGGGTCTTCCAGGGTCATGATATTCACGGCTTCGGTATTCAAATGTGAAAGCAATGAATATAGCGTAGTGGTCTTACCACTACCGGTCGGCCCTGTGACAATGACGATGCCTTCCGGGCGCGTCATCATGAATTTGAGCTCATCCAGCGTATTGGTTCTCAGCCCCATACGCTCTAACGGGATAATGGATTTTTCGCGGTCGAGCACCCTTAATACAATATTCTCGCCATTGATGGTGGGGTGTGTGGACACCCTGAAATCAATCGGACGGCCGCATAAATTCATATTTAATCGGCCATCTTGCGGTGAGCGCGTCTCAGCAATGTCCATACCGGACACCACTTTTAAGCGCACCGCTACCCCCGGCCAGTAGGTTTTATGCAAACTACGGACTTGTTGCAGCACGCCATCCACGCGGTAGCGAATACGTAAAAACGCATACTCGGGCTCAAAGTGAATATCCGATGCGCCACGCTTCACGGCATCCATAAGCAAGGCACCCACTAAACGCACCACTGGCTGTGTGTACTCGTTGCCATTTTCAGACAAGCTTTGATAGTCAATCTCGCCAGTTTCAATTTCCCGCAGAATGCCATCTACCGAAAGTTCGTAGCCATAGAACTGGTCTATAAACTCTTCCAGTTGCGCTTCTGCTGCCAATACCGGTTTGAGCTGAATTTGCCCACCAAGCATCGCTCTGAGCTGATCTAGCGCTACCACGTTAAACATATCAGCCATGGCCACCACCATGATCTTGCTGGCGTCGTCATAAGAGACGGGCAATACGTGATAACGTCTGGAGAAGTCTTCCGGCACCATGCTAAGCGCATCGATATCGGCCACCACTGCACTCAGATCAATACTTTCTTGCCCGATGGTATGTGCCACCAAATCACGTACCATGGATTCAGACACAAAACCCAAGCGTACCAATTGCTTACCAAGCGGCAAATTATTTTGGTCTTGCTCAATCAAGGCAATGCGCAACTGATCCTGAGTAATCAGGCCTTGTTGCACCATTAAATCGCCTAGTCTTAATTTACGTCTTTGTTCTGCCATAGTTGTTTATTGCGCTTGAATTGCAGCCATGCGTGCTTGTAATGCTGCAACATCAATCGTACTTGACTGAGAGGAGGCCACTAACGCCAGTGCTTGTTGATAATAAGGGAGCGCAAGCATTGGCTTGCCCATTTGATCTAAACTCACTGCCAAATTCAATGCATTTTCTGCACTGGCATTTAATCTAAACGCTTCAAAATATGCTTGTTGTGCCTCTGGCCAGAGTGATTGCTCTGAAAAATAAGCGCCTAAGTTAGCATAGGCATTTGCGTCGTTAGGGTGCTGCGCAATTAGGTTCTTGAGTTGTAATGCTTGCGTTTGGCGATCCGCCGTATTGCCTGCGGTAGCGGTCAACGCAATTGTATTTTTAGGGTCAGCCTCTAATACTTTTTGGTACCAGCCCAGCGCATCGTCCATACGATTTTGACGCTCTGCAATGGCCGCCATGCCAAGTAGCGCATCTACATTGTGGGTTTCACGTTGTAATACACGTTTGTACAAAGCCTGTGCCTCACTATCATTGCCGGCAACATAAGCGTTATAAGCATTCATCAACACAGGGTTCACGGCGGGTGCAGAAGCACTCCGAGAGACTCTAATCGAAGCACTTTCTGAAGCAATTGTCGGCACCGACTGTGGCACTGTAGAACGCCTAATCTTGATATCACTGCTGACTACATTGATTGCGCGCGGCTCTGCAGACTGTGCCTCCGGCTGCTGTGTAGCAGTTGCAACATGCGTCTTGCTTGCTACGGATTTTGCTGGTGACAGTTCCACTGTTTTTTCTTGTTCAGTTAAAGCTGGGGCATCCGCAGGAGGGGTTTCCGCAACAGGTGGCGCGTTTGCAGTAAGCGGTTGAGCAGCCGCTGATGGCGTTGGGCTGACCGTTGTATTTTGTTGACTCACCACAGGCGAAGCAATAGGGGCTTGCATTTGGTTGAGCTGGTAATAAAAATAACCAGCAATGGATAGCATTGCAAACAACCCAAATAACACAATCCAAACAATCGGCTTGATCTCTGTTGTGGGCGCAGCTTTAGATGCAAATACATTATTTGCACGTTCTGACGTGTGCTCTTCTGAGTAATTGGTACGTGCAAATGCTTGTGTTGCTTGAGCTTGTGCCTGCTCTGGCTCAGTCAGCTCCAGAATAAATGGCGCATCAATCGTGCTTTCCGTTTGCTCATTGGCAATATTACCTGCACTTCTTCTGCTTGTATTTTGCGGCGAAGTGGCAGCTTCTTGCGCAAGCTTCTGCTGCTCAACTTTTTGCTGTTCAGCCTGCGCTTTTTCAACTTGCGCTTTTTCGGCTTTATCCAATGCTTTTATTAATAAACTCATACCAATATGGGTGACGATTACTTATTTGCTTCGTCAACAAGCACTTTTTCTAGTTGTTGTGCGGGCAAATACTGCTTAAATGTTTGTAGCTCATCGCTTTCTAAACTGGCATTAAAAATCACCGTTGGACGCAGGAAAATCACCAACTCAGTTTTCTTATTGGCATCATCGCGCCCTGTAAATACTTTGCCAACTCCTGGAATCTCCGACAACCCCGGTACCTTGTCTGAGTTGCGCTGAATGTCATCTTGCATCAAGCCACCCAACACAGCCGTATTGCCGCTATTAATTTGCAGCATCGATTCCATTTCGCGCACTTGAATTTGCGGGATCTGACTTGGGATGACCAAAGCGCCATTTGCACCATTTAACTGCGGATTAGGATCGCGTACAAAGCTAAGCACACGTGAAATCGTTGGACGCACATTGATATTGACCGTACCAGCCTCGTTAATCTGCGGCGTCACACTCATCACCACACCAACAGGCACAGTATTGGGCGTGGTCGTCACTGTAGACAAAATACCACCACCTACTGCCCCTTGAGATTGTTGCGCTTGCACCGTGAAATACACTAAGTTATCGACCACCTTAAGCACTGCTGTTTGGTTATTCAACACCATTAATTTAGGGCTAGACAACACTTTAGTATCGCCAAATTGCTTTAATAAACTTACTGAGGCTGCAATATTGCCCAACACACTAGTAGGATTAAAATAGCCAGCAATCAAGCCGTTACCTGTGGCACGCGTGGTTAATCCGCCCGGAGAGAAATTATCGCTATTCAAATTTTGACTAAACGTGAAACCACTGCTTGCGCCAGCATTGCCAAGCCTGCTCCAATCTATGCCGGCCTGAAAGCTATCGCTTAATCTCACCTCTACAATAGTCGCCTCAATCAACACTTGGCGTTTGGCACTGCTCATGACTCGATCAATAAATTCTTGTACTTTTTCATGTTGCTTATTGGTTGCGCGCACGCTGATCACGCCTGTTTCCGGGTTAGCAATCACCGTGGCCGCAAGCAAAGTCTTATATTCGGAGCGCTGTTCTTTACGTTGCTCCAACTCTGCTTTGGTACTATCAGCCTGCGCTTTTGCATCTTCGGCAGACAACTTGGCGCTTGTATCTTTTTCGCCCACGTTACCGTAGCGTGACACAATTACTTCCTTGTCGGTTTCCGCTAGTAATTCTTTGATATTCTGAATCAACGATTCCCACAAATGATTTTTTGAAGCACTTTCTACTGCAGTGCTTGAGCTATTTTTTGTACCGTTACCGCTAGTATTGGTGGTGGTCGTGCTGCCATTTGCACCAGTACTTGCACTCTGGCCTGTGCTAGAAATCTCAGCTGCCGCGCCAATAAATCCCTTGGTATCGCGGTTCATGTTCACGTAATCCACCTTGTAGGTTCTGAGCACTGGCTGGTCCGGCGTGATATACAGCACATTGCCATCCATGCGATACGTCAAATCGACTTGCTTGGCTAAGCGCTCCAATATGGAAGGCAACGTTTGATCGACCGCATTGAGTGTTGCGCGGCCTTGTATAGCAGGATGAATGTCAATATTGATTTTGCTTTCGCGCGCCAGCGCAAACAAAATCTCTTTCACCGGCACCTCATTCACCACCACGCTGTAGGTTTGTGATTTGAGAATGGCTTTAGGCGGTGGCAACTGTGTTTGGCTTCTTACCGGCTTGGGAATAGGCGCCTGTGCAACTTCTGGCGTGGATTTTGGCGCGTTGGAAGATTCAATATGCCCGGTAGACGGCGTAACTTTGGTCTGATGCGCACATGCCGATAGCATGGTCACCAGCAAGCAAATAAAATATTTAAACGGGTGATTATTATTAAACACGTTTGACTAACCCCATCACTTAATTTAACTAATAATTTCTCTTGGAGTTTATCGCACAATGGGGGTTAAATTGCAATACTAACTTATTGAAAGTTCTGTTAATTTTCCTTATGCATCCCTTTTGCCAGCTACTTTGTTATCTTTACTAAATTGCTTTGCAATTAATTTACTAAGTACTTTTGTTGGTTTCTTCCAATATCCCACCAATCGTGCGTAATTGTGGCCGGTTTTTTTGCAAACTTACTGGCAATTGCTTCAGCGCCTCGTTCGCTGAAAACCTGTCCACAAAGCCACCATACAACACCGTATAAAACGTTTGCTGATTGACTTTGGTTTGGTACACATAAATCTTATCCCGCTCAATGGTTTGGGCCAATAGCGTCAATTGATTTTTTAATTGCGACTCATCTGATGCCCCCAGTATTTGAATGGTGACCGTATCCTTGGGCTGCATGCGCATCCACTGCTGCGTGGCTTGCAACCGTGCTTGTAAAAGATCAGTGGTGACATCAGATGCAGGCACAGCAGCCACTTCGGCCGTAATCGCCTGCGTATCTGTAGCGGCCTGTGTATTCACAGCT
>Ga0208758_100146_pt1 | contig 34257 bp, 34 predicted proteins | sample LakWasM116_HOW13_2_FD_183930 | JGI IMG/M metagenome (GOLD analysis project Ga0208758, IMG submission 183930) | Freshwater sediment methanotrophic microbial communities from Lake Washington under simulated oxygen tension - Sediment Metagenome... | ecosystem: Environmental > Aquatic > Freshwater >...
CTAAAAATTCTGGCTGGGGAAGAAGGATTCGAACCTTCGCATGCCGGAATCAAAATCCGGTGCCTTAACCAGCTTGGCGACTCCCCAATATTTAATCAGCATGATAATTAAACTAAAAGTCCAATTAGAGGGTGCTGATTCAACCCTTTTGCAACAAATCCACGCACTGAGGCAGGTTTTTCATTGCATATTCTGTTTGCAATTTCTTCATTGGCTACTTCTAAAAAAACAGAAGCGCCTGAGCCGCTCATTCTAGCATCACCGTATTGTTTAAGCCAGCTTAAGCAGTCAAAAACTTCAGGATAAAGGCTACAAACAACTTTTTCCAGGCTATTTATAAACTCAGGTTTGATGTTTCCATCACCTGAATCGGCAGCGTTTAATTGCGCTACCCCCGAAAAGGTCGACATTATCTGGGGATTCGAGTCCTTTGTCAATTGCTTATTCGCAAAAATTTGAGCGGTTGATACATGGGCATCCGGGGTCAGCACGACATAATAAGCATCATGCAATTGGATAGGCTGCAGCTGTTCGCCGACACCTTCTGCCCAAGCATTTGTTCCGTATATGAAAAACGGCACATCAGCCCCCAGTTTCAGCCCCAGTTCCAGCAGCGTCTGGCGTGGCAGCCCTAATTCCCAGAGCCGGTTCAGCGCCAGCAGCACGGTGGCCGCATCGGAACTGCCGCCGCCCAGGCCGCCGCCCATCGGGATGTTTTTCTGCACCATGATTTCCACGCCGCGGGTGCAGCCGGTGTGCTGCTGCAATAGCTTTGCGGCACGGATGCAGAGGTCATCATCTTCAGGCACGCCGGGTACATTATTGGCGCGCTTTATTGCTTTATGATCGGTAGGCTTTAAATAAATGGTGTCGTAATAATCAAGCAGGCGGAATACTGTCTGCAGCAGGTGATAGCCGTCGGCACGCTGGCCGACAATATGCAGGAACAGATTGATTTTTGCCGGCGCCGGAAACGCTTGAAAGTCTTGCATGGGTGATATTGCGCAGTCTGGATTGGGTTGGGTTGAAATGGACACTTAATTTTAATGTAATTTTATTTTAATGTGTTTTTCTCAGGCGCCGGCTTTAAAGGCGGCATTGCTTGCCTATGGAATGCATTTCAGTGTGCGGGTGTATTCCAGGTTTCTACCAGCAACTTTAAATTCAATTGCTCGCTTTTCAGGAAAATCTTACCCGGCAGCATGTAGGCGCCTTGCTGCCGGTAATTGTCATATTCAATTTTCCAGCCATCCTGCTCCAGGCTGGTCAGCAGGCCTTGTTCGTTCCAGGCGCTTTGCTGCACCGGGCTTTGTGTCGGGCGCCCGATGGACCAGTCGGCAAGGCCGGTTAGCGGCAGTTTCCAGCCCAGGGTTATCTGGGTGAGGGTCTCTGCGTCTGCGGCAGAATAATATTTTCCGCTCGAATCGGTGAGTGTGACCTGTTCCGGAGTCCTTGTGATGCTTGCTACCTGGCTGCCCAGCGGTGAATACAGGCTGATGTCATCTCCGCTGAGGCTGTGCTGCCATTGCAGGCTGCCTGAAAAACCTTTGCTGTTGGTTTGTACGCCGATACGACCCTGCAGCGAGAATTGCTCTATCGCAGCGAGCTGCGCTAAATGCTGTGTTTTGAGTGCTAGTGCCGCGCTGCTTTGCCCGGTCTGGTTGACGGCCATGGACGTACAGCCGGTAAATGCAGCCAGCAAGCCAGGCAGGAGCAGTACACGCACTGCCGGTATTGGATAGATGGCAGCCCGAAAAACCCTGGTAAAGATGCTCACGGATACAGTCTTCTCAAGCTCAGGATTTGAATTTATTGGCAGTCGTGATTAAAACTTCGTTGTCCGGGTCTATGCTTAAGGCATCATTCCATATCTTTTTAGCCTGGTCATGGCGACCTTTGAGCCATAACGCTTCACCCAGGTGGGCTGCGATTTCCGGATCCGGATTGATGTTGTAGGCCTCCTGTAAATACTGAATGGCTTTATCCAGATTGCCTTTCCTGAAGTGCGCCCAGCCCAGGCTATCCAGCATGTAGTGGTCGTTAGGTGACAGTTCCAGCGCTTTTTCGATCAGTGTGATCGCTTCGTTCAGCTTGATGTTACGGTCGGCAAACGAGTAACCCAGTGCATTATATGCCGCTGCAAAATCAGGTTTTTCGGCAATCGTTCTGCGTAGTTCCGATTCCATGAGGTCGAATTTCTTCAGGCGTTCCGCTGCCAGTGCATAGTCGTATACCAGCTCCGGCGTGTTGGGCAGGTTCTGAACCGCTTTCTCAAGAAGCTCGAATGCCTCCTGGTCACGTTTGGCTCTTGCCAGTATAGAGGCTTGCGATTGGATGACGATGATCTGCTGTTCTGTATTCAGGTCGGTCAGTTCATCCAGTATATCGATCGCTTTGTCTGCGGATTGCGTGCGTGCCACCAGATTGGCAAGGCTCAACTGTGCTTCAAGGTAACGCGGGCCCAGTGGCACTTTTTTATACCAGTCGGCTGCGGCCTCATTCTGGTTGAGTTTTTCTGAGGTCTGACCCATGTACAGGCTTAGTTGGTCAACATCTTTGAAATCCATTGCCAATGCCTGCTGGAAGTAATTCTGTGCCGATACGTAATCGGCAGCCTGGTAGGACATCAGCCCCACAACTGCAGTGACGTCGGCAAGGTTTTGAGATGCGTTGCTTTTGGCCTGCTCGATAATGACCGGGAACTCTTTCTTGGCAGCTTCAAACTGTTTCTGGTTGACGAGCAATTTGGCCAGGTTGATGCGCACCTCGTTGGATTTAGGGTGCGATTTCAGGAATTCATAATAGTAGTCAATGGCAGCCTGTGGCGATTTACGGTACAGGATCTGGCCTTTGAGCAGCGCGGCAATATCCCATCCGGCGTGCAGGGTCTCGGCTTTGTTGATGGCGGCCAGGGCGGTATCATCTTTATTCGCGATCCATGCGGCCTGGGCTACGGCAAACTGTGCTTCAGCCGAATCCGGGTAGGGCTGCGCCAGAAACTGCACAAGCTCCAGCACCTCGGCTTTGTTCGGGCTGCGGTTTAGCAAGGTGTTCATGTACAAAAAGCCGCTGGCGCGGGTTTCATCTTTTGCCAGCAGTTTTGACAGGTAAGGTTTTGCGTCATCCAGCCTGCCAGTTGCGATCAGCATTTCCGTCATGGCTTGCTGTGCTTCTGTAGAGTCCGGATCAAGCTCTGCCCAGAGCTTGATGGCGGGCACCGCCAGGTTGGTGATGTTGCCGTAGGCGGCTATTTTTGCGGCACGCTCGGCCAGGCGTGCGTCTCTTTCTGATTTTGCCAGGTCGTAGAATATCGCGCCGGATGTGCTGATGTCGCCGCGCTGGCCAGCTACCTCGCCTACCAGGTATCTATAGATGAATTCAGGGTTCAGTACGGATTCCGTGTCATCGGGCGTCTGAAAGCTGCTGTCGGATGCCATGGCGATTGAACCATCATCAATATGCCTGTTTGCTGCGCAGCCGTTCAGCACCAGCAAGCCAGCCGATAAAAGCATCCATAACATCGGGGCTGCCAGCAGGGTGCTCTTTTTGATTGAAGTATTTGCTTGTTTTGGTTTGATCATCGGGAGCATAGGGTGGGTTCGGGTAGGTAAGTTGTTTTTAATATTATTGGGTTTGCTGTTTTCAGTTTCAATGATGTATATGGGTATCAAAGATTCAAAAAGTTGCTTTCAATGTAGCGGTTTTTTAAAATGCGGCAAGCCAGCCTGCTGCGCACTATTTAACATGCTATTTTAAACACATCATGCATTCAGAGATTTCTCTATAACACTGTATGATGCGCTGGTATTTCTTAGTCCGTGACAGCAGTCGCAAGTTCCTACATAATTATGTGTTGACTATAACGCAAGTCGGGCGAACTTTCCAATAGACTTGAAGCCCATAGCTTAAAGTGTTGCCGATAGGCTTGTTGTTGGGTAATGGCGGCCTTCCGGCTTGTTTGTATATATATTTTAGTATTTAAACCAATGTTTCAAGATTGAGTAGCTATGAATAATTTTACAGTAGAGGCAATCGAACTTACCCGGCTTTATGGCGGCAGGGAAGCGGTAAGTAATGTGAATTTCACCTTGAGCAAGGGTGAGGTTCTTGGTTTCCTTGGCCCGAACGGCGCCGGCAAATCAACCACAATGAAGATGCTTACAGGTAATCTGGCACCCAGTAATGGCAGTGTAAAAATCTGCGGCATAGATATGATGGAAAATCCTAAGGAAGCGAAAGCGCTGATCGGCTACCTGCCGGAAATGCGCCCGCTGTACAAAGAACTTACCGTCGATGAGTACCTGACGATGGCTGCCCGGCTGCATCGCGTAAATTCAAAACATATCAAACAGGCTGTCGAGACTGCAAAAGAGCGCTGTGGTTTAGGCCACATGAGCAAGCGCCTGATTGAAAACCTGTCTAACGGCTATCAGCAGCGCGTAGGCATAGCGCAGGCGATCATTCATCGCCCGATGGTCGTGATTCTCGATGAACCTACCGTTGGCCTTGACCCGATCCAGATCCGCGATATCCGTGCCTTGATCCGCGAAGTTGGTGGTGAACATAGCGTGATTATTTCTACGCATATCCTGCCGGAAGTGGAAATGGTCTGTGACCAGGTGCAGATTATTGATAAAGGCAGGCTGGTGTTTAACGGCTCGATTGATGTGCTTAAGCGCCAGCGTATCGGCAATAAGCTGCTGGTAGGCTTGCACCGCGCGCCGGACACTGCGGAACTGCTTAAAATTAACGGCGTATCTGAGGCTGAAGTTTTACCGAGCGGCCTGATCCGTGTTCGATTTGAAGATGGCGCCACCCCTGCGGAAGCGATCGTGCAGACTGCGGTTCAGCAGGGCTGGGGGCTGCATCATATCGCTCCTGACCAAACCAGCCTGGAAGATGTGTTCATGCAGCTGACCTATCAGGAACAGCTGGTTTCTCCAGAGCAGACCACCGCTTAATCTCAGGCTAAATGATGCAATCGGATATTTAAGGCTTATTTATGATTATCAATGTAGCAAGAAAAGAATTAAAAAGTATGTTTGCCTCGCCTATGGGTTGGGTGATCCTGTCTTTACTGATGTTTGCTTTCGGCACGCAGTATCTCAACGGTGTGAATGATTACTTTGCGGTGATGTCAGGCGCGATGCGTCCGGCCGAGCGTACTGGGGTGACGCAGTTTGTAGGCCAGTCTGTTTATGGCCTGGCTTCGTTCATCATGCTGTTTGCGGTGCCGCTGCTGTCCATGCGCCTGATTTCTGAAGAGCGCCGCAGCCAGACGCTGCCGTTTATGTTCAGTGCACCAATCTCGCTGACTGAAATTGTGGTGGGTAAGTTTTTAGGGCTGGTGGCTTTTTTAAGCATACTGATCGTGTTTATCGGCGTGATGCTGAGTACGCTCAATATCTGGTCGGATATCGATTTCGGTTTCCTGCTGGCTAACTCATTGGGCTTGCTGCTGATGGTGGCGGGTTTTTCAGCGCTGGGTATTTATTTCTCAGGCATGACCCAGCAGCCGGTGATTGCTGCGATCCTTACCTTTATTGCCTTGTTCGCGCTGATGATGCTGGATCGCTTTTTTGCAGGTGACCCTAACAATATCCTGGGCAGCCTGTCCCTGATGAAGCACTTCCAGTCATTTTCGAATGGCCTGATTGATACTGCCGATATCGCTTACTTTATTTTATTTGCCGTGACATTTTTAACCTTAACCGTGCGTCGCTTAGATGCTGACCGCTTGCGTGGTTAATTGGACCTTTCGCTATGAACATCAATCGTAAATTACGTTTTCAGTTATTAGTACAAAACTGGTTTTTTGTTGTGCTGTTTTTGATGCTGGTTGTGCTGCTGGGCTACCTTGCCAGCCAGTACCATTTTGCCAAAGACATCACGCAGGCTAACCGCAATATCCTGACGCAAGGTAGCGTGAATGTGCTTAAGCAGATGAAAGCGCCAGTCAATATCACGGTATATGCAACCAAAGATGATGCATCGAGCGGTGACGTGTTCCGTAAAGGCATCGTGGATTTCTTTGCACGCTACCAGCGCGAGAAAAAGAATATCCATTTAACTTTTATCAACCCGTCCGAAGAGCCGAAACTGGCGCAGGATGCCGGTGTTAAAACCGACGGCGAAGTGGTGATCGAGTACCAGAAACGTGTGGAGCATATTGTGCCGCCATTTGCTGAGCAGGAGATCACCAATCTGCTGGTCAGGCTTTCGCGTACCAACCAGCAAGCCGTGATGTATCTGGATGGCCATGGCGAACGTAACCTGATTGGCGTGAAGAACCACGACATCGGCGAATTCGGCAAACAGCTGGAAGCCAAAGGGTTTAAATTTGCCAACCCGGATCTGACCATTGCGCAGCAGGTGCCGAGCAATGGCGCCATGCTGGTGATTGCCAGCCCGCAGGTGGATGTGAGCGAAGTTGAGGCTAAAAAGATCAAGGCCTACCTTGAAGCCGGCGGTAACCTGCTGTGGCTGCTGGATGACGACAACCTGCGCGGCTTGAAAGACGTTGCTGATTACCTGGGCTTGCAGGTTTCACCGGGCATGGTGATGGATATGGCTTCTGCGCAATATGGTGCCGATGCGCGCGTGTCCTTTGCCAGCTTGTATGGTGAACATGCCATTACCAAGAACTTCATGCTGCGTACCTTGTTCCCTGAAGCGCATGAGGTCACGGCAAGAGGAACCGATGAAAATGGCTGGAAGGTCAGCAACCTGGTTGAAGTAGCACCCAATGGCTGGCTTACTTCTACCAAACTCGCAAAGGATGCGAAGCCTGAGTTTAATGAAGCCAAAGACAAACGCGGCCCGATCAACATCGGCGTGGCGCTGGAGCGTACCTATGGCAAAAAAGGTCAGCGTATCGTGGTGATGGGTAATGCCAACTTCTTATCCAATACTTTCATTACCAATGGTGGCAACCTTGATCTTGGTGTGAATGTGATTAACTGGCTGGCCGGTGACGATAGCCTGATTACCATTCAGCCTATGCCGCTGAAAGACATCAATGTTTCGATCCCGGATACCAGAATGGGTGTGGTCACTGCCTGGACCGTGTTCCACAGCTTCCAGTACTTTATTCCGCTTGGCTTCATGATTGCCGGTTTCCTGCTGTGGTGGAAACGCAGGAGAGCCTAAGTTTTACGGATGGTCCGGATACTCAATCGTAGCTTTATTTGAAGGTGTGGCATGAAAAAACGTTGGATACTCAATTTAATTCTGCTGGCAGTGGTAGCGGGGCTGGTTTCATTTTTATACTTGCGCCCAAAGCCAGATGCTGTCAAACAGGCTGCTTATGAGGTCTCTAGCTATAAACTTGCCGAGTTCAATGCCATTAAAGTAGAGTTTCCGGCAAAAGCTGCGGTGACTTTTGAAAAAGTGAACGGATTCTGGAACCTGACTGCGCCATACAAAACGCGTGCAGATCAGGCTTCAGTGCAGCGTATCCTGGCAATCATAGCGGCCAGCAGCAGCCAGAAGATCGTCACGGACGATTTGCAGAAGTTCGGCCTGCACCAGCCTTCTATCAAGCTAACGCTGTACAGGGATAAAAACGATTCCGAAGAGTTCCTGTTCGGTACCTATAACCCGTTGAATGATGAGCAGTATGTTTCACATCGGAATACGGTTTACCTGATTTCGAATGATTATGGATCGGCAGCTTCATCGCAGGTGATCGAACTGGTTGATAAAGCACCCCTGAAACCAACCGAAAAAGTTGTCGGTTTCGACTTCAGCCATCTGGAGCAGTGGGAAGCATCCAGGCTGAACCTGGATCTGGTTGATGGGCAATGGAAAGTTTCTCTCGACAAAGCCAAACCTACGCAGAATGAAATGAACGAGTGGGCTGATTACTCATGGATTCATACCCGTGCTAAATCAGTAGAACTCTATACGCCTGATCGTAAAGTGACGCACCCTTCATTTGAAGTGAAGCTGGCTGATGGCAGCAAGGTACATTTCGACAAGATTCAGGAATCGCCGGAACTGATACTGGCGCGTCCGGATGAAGGGCTGATGTACTACTTCCCGCAGGATGAAGGTTTCGTGATGCTGAATCCGCCGATTAATTTGCCAAGTAAATAACTATTGCTTAGGTATGGGTAATTCTGGATTGCCACGCTTCGCTAGCAATGACGTCATCGCGAGGCCGTAGGCCGTGGCGATCCAGCCGGCAAGCTTCACACAAATAAATCATGTCTAATCTATAGTTAACCTGCAATGATTGTGACGCGCTATATTGTGAAGGCGAATTCTGGCAATATAGTTTTTTTGCTTTGTGAGTTTTGTACAAGCGTCTCATCTTGATAAACGATCTGAATATAGGTTGCCATGCCAGAACTCCCAGAAGTCGAAACGACCAGACTTGGTCTAATACCATTAGTTAATCAAACAGTAGCTAATGTGGTGATCCGCAACGGCTCACTGCGCTGGCCAATTCCACAGTCGCTGCCAGAGCTGTTGCATGGCCAAACCCTGCGCGCGCTCACGCGGCGTGCCAAATACATTCTGGCACATTTTGATCAAGGTGTTCTGCTGCTGCATCTTGGCATGTCTGGCCGTATCTGCCTGCTGGCGCAGGATGAGCCGCCGCAGAAACATGACCATTTTGACATCTGTTTCACCAGCGGCCAGGTACTGCGTCTGCGTGATCCGCGCCGGTTCGGTGCCGTGCTGTGGGCAGGTCAGCATCCTGAACAGCATATGCTGCTGAAAGTACTGGGGCCCGAACCGCTGAGCGAGGCCTTTACCGGGCAATACCTGCATCAGCAGATGCGTACGCGTTCGGCAGCCATCAAGATCACGATTATGGATAGCCACCTGGTGGTTGGCGTCGGTAATATCTATGCCAGTGAATCGCTATTCCGTGCGCGTATCCACCCGGAAAAGCCCGCTAAAGCCCTCACGCTCGTTGAGTGTGAGCGACTGACAGCAGAGATTAAACACACGCTTACAGATGCATTAGCGGCCGGCGGTAGCAGCCTGCGTGACTTCTTTGGCGCTGACGGCAACCCCGGTTATTTCCAGCAGCAGTATTTCGTTTACGCGCGAGCCAATGATAAAGGCGGTGAACCATGTCGTGTATGTAATGCGCCGATCAAGATGATACGCCAGGGGCAGCGGTCTACGTTTTATTGTGGGTGTTGTCAGGTATAAACTTTTTAGCCACAGCTAAATCAGGTGCCTGATTTTATTTTCTGGATATCTGTGGCTAAATTACGCCATGGCCAATTAATGCTGATGCGGCCTGGCCGCGTGCTCATGCAGGTAGCCATGCGGGGCGCTTGGGCTGCCGCCGATTTTCTGCGGCATCAGCGAACCTATGAGCATGCCCAGGATGCTTACGCCCAGGCCGATCAGCTGGGCGGGTACCAGGCTTTTTTCACCCACTAATACTTCAACCAGTACCCAGGTGGTGATGCCGCCGATAATCGCTGCGAGCGCGCCCTGTGAGGTTGCTCTTTTCCAGAATGCACCGAAGATTAATGGTACAAAAGCCCCTGCCAGTGTGATCTTGTAGGCGGATTCCACCATGCCGAAGATCGAGCGTTCTGAGTTAAGTGCGTAAAGCAGCACGCATGAGCCAAACCCGAGCAGGCAGATACGCATGACGCGCAGGAAGCCTTTGTCACTCAGGTGCGGGATATAGCCGCGTACGATGTTTTCGGCAAATGTAACGGAAGGCGCGAGCAGGGTAGCGGATGAGCAGCTCATGATTGCCGATAATACGGCGCCGAAGAATATTGCCTGCGCAATAAGCGGTGTGTGCTGCAAAACCAGTGTCGGCAATACTTTCTGTGAATCTTCTACGACCAGCTTGCCGAAAAGCGCAGGGTCAATCAGTGTTGCGGCATACGCGATGAACATGGGCACAAAGGTAAAGCAAAAGTAGACCGAAGCCCCCAGAATAGAGCCCCATAATGCGATCTTCGCGCTTTTGGCTGAGGTGATACGCTGGAATACATCCTGCTGCGGTATCGAGCCCAGCATCATGGTCATCCAGCCGCCGAGGAATGTAATCCATACCCAGATGTCTGCGCCTTTGGGGAAGAAGTCCAGCTTGCCGGCAGCCTGTGCGTGTTCTATGACCGGGGCGACGCCGCCTGTCATGCCCGATACGATATTGCCGATGTAGAGCAGGCCGCCGATGACTACAATCATCTGCACGAAGTCCAGTACCGCCACGGAAAGCATGCCGCCCAGCGTTGTATACGTAAGCACGATCGCGGTGCCCAGTATCATGCCGGCTTGTTCGCTTACCGCGCCATCGGTAATCATGCTGAATATGAGCCCCAGCGCCTTGATCTGCGCGGCGACCCAGCCGAGGTAGGAAATCACGATGGCTATCGTGGTGAGTACCTCAACCGAGCGGTTGTAGCGCATGCGATAAAAGTCACCCAGTGTCAGGATGTTGAGTTTATACAGCTGTGTGGAGAAGAAAAAACCCGCAATGATCAGGCACATGCTGGAGCCGAAAGGGTCTGCCGCCACGCCATTCAGGCCTTCTGTGACAAAGGTCGCGGAAACGCCGAATACCGCTTCGGCGCCAAACCAGGTGGCGAATACCGTGGCCATTACCACCGGCAAGGGCAGGTGACGGCCGGCCACGGCATAATCTTTAGCATTTTTAACGCGCATCGCCGCAACAAGGCCGATGCCAATAGAGATGGCTAAATAGATAACAACAAACCAGATCAGCATGGCTTAAAACTCAAAAAATATTCAGGGTTGCGGACCTTATTCAACACGTGTCCAGATTTGTGAGCGGCCGATCAGTGCAATACCGATAAACCCGCGCACCTCAAGCTCGTTGCCGGTGCTGTCCAGTTTCATGAGGCAGCGATAAGTCTTGCCGTTTTCCGGATCCAGGATTTCACCGCCTTCGTAATGGCCATCTTTAAGCTTGATGCCTTTTACGATGGTCATGCCTACAATGCGCTGGCCTTTGCGTTCGTCCTTGCATTTATCGCAGACGGCATCCGGGGTGTCGGTTGCCAGCAGGCCTTTTTCTATCACAGCGCTGTATTCACCATTGGTTTCGCTGATCCTGACCAGTGAGCGCGGCTTGCCGGAGTGATCGTCTACGGTTCGCCAGAGACCGGCCGGGGTGGCACCGGCAGCAAATGCCGCAGTAGTAAGGCAGGTTAAGAAAAGGCTCAAAACAATCATCAGTTTGGATTTCATTGTACGTTCCTTTATGTCAGTGGATAAAAAAGGTACTGGCTACTAATACGATTTCTACAACGGCGAGCAGCACAATTGCGATGACAAGCCGTCGCTGCCAGATGGCTTGCTGCTGCTGGGCTTCAATCAGTTTATCAATCGAGCTGCGCAGCGGCACATCCTGTTCTGCCTGGTTGGTCTGTGCTAAAAACTGATGCGCTAATCTTGGCATTTCCGGCAGTACTTTTGCAATATGCGGCAATTCTTTTTTGACGGTTTTTAAAATCGCGCGCCAGCCGATCTGCTCGTTCATCCAGCGTGTCAGGAACGGCTGCGCACTTTTCCATAGATCCAGGTTCGGGTCAAGCTCGCGGCCCAGGCCTTCAATATTGAGCAATGTTTTCTGCAGCATGATCAGCTGCGGCTGGATAATCACGCCAAAACGACGCGCCATCTGAAACAGGCTCAATAAAGTGCGCGCAAACGAAATGTCTTTCAAGGGCTTATCAAAGATCGGTTCGCAGATGGCACGTACCGCGGTTTCGAGTTCTTCACGCTTGGTGTCAGCCGGCACCCAGCCGGAATCAATGTGAGCCTGTGCCACATCGCGGTAATCACGGTTGAAGAATGCCAGGAAGTTACGTGCCAGGTAGTATTTGTCGGTATCGTTCAGGGTGCCCATGATGCCGAAATCAAGCGCGATATATTTGCCGTCATCGGCTACCTGAATGTTGCCCGGGTGCATATCCGCATGAAAGAAGCCATCGCGGAATACCTGCGTGAAAAATATATCGACCCCATCTACGGCAAGTTTGGGAATATCAATGCCCTTGGCAGTAAGCTGCTCGCGCTGGCTGATCGGCGTACCATGCATGCGCTGCATGACCATCACGTCTTTACGGCACCAGTCCCAATGCACATCCGGTACGATCAGCATGGATTTATCCGCAAAGTTACGTCCCAGCAGGCTGCAGTTGGCGGCTTCCAGCGTCAGATCCAGTTCACTTTCCGTGTGGCGCGCGAATTCGGCAACGATTTCACGCGGCTTCAGCCTTTTGACTTCAGAAGATACGCTTTGCAGCAACCAGGCCATAGTGTCCATCAGGCGCAAGTCATGCGCGATGGTTTTTTCAATATCGGGACGCAGTACTTTTACGGCAACCGGCTCGCCGTGCGGTAAATGTGCAAAATGCACTTGCGCAACAGAGGCGCTGGCAATCGGTTCTTCGTCAAATTGTGAGAACAGGGCAGTTAACGGCTTATTAAAGGCACTGCTGATGATGTTTTCAACGACAGCAAACGGGAATGGCGGCACCTGATCCTGAAGTTTTGCGAGTTCGTCTGCAATGTCCGCCGGAATCAGGTCGCGGCGGGTAGACAGCATCTGCCCGAATTTAACAAAAATCGGCCCCAGGTTTTCGAGCGCCAGCCTTAATCTTGCACCACGTGGGGCTTCTTTGCTGCGCCAGAACAGCAGGCCATTCACCAGACTTTGCAGCGGCTTTAATCGGGTATGGCTCAGAATGAACTCATCCAGGCTGAAACGCAATGCGATGAAAATAATATAAAAAAGCCGGAAAATGCGCATAAATGATCGGACGCTATCTAGAAAACGGGGTTGTTGGGGTAGGGCGCTGCATTAACGGCGCTTTTATCAGTATTTTGCGAGTATCAGCCCCGCTGGTGATATGTTTAAGCTGCCTGGACATGAAACTAAGTTGCGTGTTACCCGCAACTTTGCCGTATATTGCATACGCTCTATGGTTAATTCTGCATCTTAAACTCTGCATAGATAGAGGTGCCCTAAGGGTTTTTGGCCAGTTTGTTCAGCCGCTTTTCCAGGCGCTCAACATCTGCGCGCAGTGTATCGACTTCTGCATTGAATTGTTCAACATGCCGTTTTTTAGCCAGCATGGGCTTTTCTTCCTGCCAGTATTCACTCAGCATGTCCGCCAGGTTGGTCACGGTGTCTTTGGCGCTGCCGGCAGTTTGGCGCGCAAATTCGCCGACTTTATTGGCAGGCACATCGCCAACCAGCCTGCTCAGGTCATCTTCATAATCCCAGCGCACGTGTGATAGCACTTTGGCCAGCGCCGTGGCCAGATGCGTGTCGCCGTCTACCTTGATCTGCAGCCTGGCAGCTTCGTCTTTTGCCATCAGGCGCAACAGCAGGCTGGGCGGAATGGTGATGGTGGCATCAGCAGTAGCGGTTTCTCCGGCGATAGCCAGACTGCCATTTTCGAGTATCACCAGCGCGGTCTTGAACAATACAAAATTCAATTGCACAGCCTGGCCGGCAAAAGGCTGCAGCAATGGCGCAGACCAGGCGTTCTGCGCTAGCAGATGCTGGATTACATGGGTCGAAACTTCTTTCAGCATCAGGTTTTATAACCTTTGTGCAGGGCAACCACGCCGGCGGCAAGGTTGTAGTAATCCACCTTGCTTAAACCTGCGTCGGCCATCATCTGTTTGAGTGTTTCCTGATCCGGGTGCATGCGGATTGATTCAGCAAGGTACTGATAGCTTTCAGCGTCTTTGGCCAGCAGTTTTCCCATCAGCGGCAACAGTTTGAACGAGTAAACGTCATAAGCCTTGGATAATGGCTGCCATACTTTCGAAAACTCCAGTACCAGCAACCGGCCGCCGACTTTAAGTACGCGCTGCATTTCAGCCAGGGCGCGGTCTTTATGCGTCATGTTGCGCAGCCCGAATGCCACAATCACGCAGTCAAAATAGTTGTCAGGGAATGGTAGCTTCTCTGCATCGCATTGCAAGGCGGGGACGTTCAGGCCTGCATCCAGCATGCGGTCACGGCCTACGCCCAGCATGGAAGCGTTGATGTCCGTAAGTATGACCTGGCCTTCAGCACCGACTTTCTGCGCAAACAGTTTGGATAAGTCACCACTGCCACCGGCAATATCCAGCACCCGGTCACCGCGGCTTACGCCGCTGATATTTACGGCAAATCTTTTCCAGCTCCGGTGCAGCCCTGCTGACATGACATCGTTCATGAGGTCATATTTGTCAGCTACCGAATGAAAAACCTCAGCCACTTTCTTTGCTTTTTCAGATTCGGCAACCGTTTTGAAACCAAAATGCGTATCGTGTTCTGTCGTCATGCTGTTTTTCTCTTAAGCTGTATTTTTTCTGGTGTGGCCTGCTGCACTCAGTTTGCCCAGGTACTCCAGCCATAGTGCTTCATAATTGCTGGCAATCTCATACAGGTAATCCCATGAATATAAGCCTGTGTTGTGCCCGTCGGAGAACACAAGTCTGACCGCATAATTGCCAACCGGTTCTATTGCAGTGATGTTGATATCTTCTTTGCCGATCTGCAGTACTTCCTGCCCAGGGCCATGCCCTTTGACTTCGGCTGAAGGTGAATATACACGCAGAAACTCGCAGGAAAGCATGCATTCCGTGTTGTTATCGAACTTGATTTCCAGCAGACGTGATGCCTGGTGCAGTTTAATGTCTATCGGACGCGGTGAATTGGGGGTTAAACCACTCATAAATATATCGGTTTTTTTGTAAAAATAAGATGATAACAGAATGATCGGCATTGCAGATATATAGAGGTTATTGCCGCTTATGGCAGGAAAATAACCGCTTATCAGAATTCCATTTGAAATGAAATATTAGCCAATTGATTTTATTTGCAATTTAAATAATGGGTGATAAAGTTACGCTACAAAAGAGCTGTATAAGGTCCGTCATGACACAAAATAATTTAGCAAAACAATTCGCGGTTTATTCAGAATGGCGCAAAGGTCTGACCCAGACTATCTGCGATTACCGTAACTGGCTGAATGAACAGGAATTGAATGATGCGCAGGTGGATCAGCGTATACAGCATCTGCTCGACAGGCTGCGTGAGGATAAACTCAATGTCGCGTTCGTGGCGGAGTTTTCACGCGGAAAATCAGAACTGATCAATGCGATATTCTTTGCGGGTTACGGCACGCGCCTGTTGCCTTCCAGTGCCGGCCGCACCACGATGTGTCCTACCGAATTGCTGTATGACAAGTCCAAGCCGACTTCTATCATGATGCTGCCGATTGAAACACGGCTGTCTGATGCTACGACCTCTGAATACAAGCGCTATCCTGATGAATGGAAAACCGTCACATTCGATGTGGATTCGAATGAAAGCATGGTTAAAGCCTTTAAAGAAGTGAGCAGTACCAAACCGGTCTCCGTACAGGAAGCCGAAAAATACGGCTTGTATGACCCCAACAGTGCCGATGATGCGCTGAACCTGAATAAAGACGGAACGATTGATGTGCCGTGCTGGCGCTATGCCATGATCAATTTCCCGCATCCATTGCTGGAGCAGGGGCTGGTGATTCTGGATACACCGGGTCTGAATGCAATCGGTACCGAACCTGAATTGACAATCAACATGCTGCCTAATGCGCATGCGGTATTGTTTATCCTGGCTGCAGACCAGGGCGTGACCAAGTCTGAAATCGATGTCTGGCGCCAGTACATCAGCGGTACACGCTGGAAACAAAAAGGCCGCCTTGCAGTCATGAACAAGATTGACGGCCTTTGGGACGAACTCAAGGACGAGAAAGAGATTCAGAAAGAACTGACACGGCAGATCAAAACCAGTGCAGAGCTGCTCGGCCTGGAAACCAATCAGATATTCCCGGTTTCTGCTCAAAAAGGCTTGCTGGCCAAAGTGAATAAGGATGATGCCCTGCTCGCAAAAAGCCGTGTTCTGGAGCTGGAAGCTGCGCTTTCTAACCAGCTGATTCCATCCAAGCAGGAAATCGTGCGCGATAACACGCAGAGCGAGATTGATGACCTGATCACCAATTCAAGGATTATCCTGGATGCACGTTTTGCCGGCATCAACGAGCAGTTGGTTGAGCTGCGCGGTTTACGCGGCAAAAACGAAGATGTCGTCGAACACATGATGAACAAGGTCAAGGTTGATAAAGAAAACTTTGAAAAAGGCCTGCAGCGCTTTCAGGCTTTACGCAGTATTTTTTCTCAGCATACTAACCGCCTGTTTACGCTGCTGGGCATGGAGTCACTCAAGGTGCATGTACACAGCACACGTGAAACCATGATTAACGCCAGCTTTACCAAGACCATCCGTGAAGCCATGGATAATTTCTTCAACGAGCTGAAAAACCGGCTGGTTTCATCTGATTCGCAAATTGATGAAATCAAGAAAATGATGGATGTCATGTACGAGAAGTTCTCGAAAGAGCATGGCTTGCGCAAGTCCGAGCCACCGGCTTTTTCAACGTTGCGCTATCAGAAAGAGCTGGCAAAGCTGGAGCGTGCATATAAAGAGCAGTTCAATACCGCTTTTAATATGATTGCCAATGAGAAAATGACCCTTACTACCAAGTTTTTCGAAACATTGGCTAGCCGCGTGATTCATGTATATGAAGTGGCTAACCGTGATCTTGAGAACTGGCTGAAAGCCGTGATTGCTCCGATGGAGTCTCAGGTGCGTGAGCATCAGCTGCAATTGCGTCGCCGTCTGGAAAGTATCAAGCGCATTTACAAGGCAACCGATACCTTGGAAGATCGTATTTCAGAACTGGAAGCCATTGAGAAAAGCATTGATGCCCAGCTGGAGCAGCTCAATCAACTGCGCGAACACCTGATGGCTGCGCTGGCTTTTGAGCCGGCAGCCGAGGCGGTTGCTGCGGCTTAGTGATACGTTGCTGAAAATGAAAAAGGCTGCATGAGCAGCCTTTTTCATTTTGGAACTATTATCTTTTACTCACTGTTGCTATTTGCTTCCTGAAGATTTTGTTTTCGCTCTTTAATATCGCTTATTAACGGCTCGCCTGCATCAGGCTTTTCATCTTTTGCATTGCTTTCTGCTCGATCTGGCGAATGCGCTCTGCAGATACGCCAAACTCATCAGCCAGTTCATGCAAGGTCTTGCCGCCATCTTCCTGCAGCCAGCGCGCTTCAACTACACGGCGGCTTCTTTCGTCCAGGTTTTGCAGTGCGTGTGCCAGGCCGGTGGTTTCAGCGGTTTCAAACTGCTTGGCTTCCAACGCTTCAACCGGGGTCAGGCTTTCATCCTGCAGATAGGCAATCGGGCTGTAGTGCTCATCGCTGTCGTCATCAATATTGGCTTCCAGAGATATTTCATGCCCGTTCAGGCGTGACTCCATCTCCATGACCTCTTCAGGTTTTACATTTAATTCGCGTGCGATATGCGCAATTTCATTGGGCTGCATGGTATTGATGCCGGATTTCATGCTGCGCAGATTGAAGAAAAGTTTGCGCTGCGCTTTTGTCGTCGCGATTTTTACCAAGCGCCAGTTTTTCACGATGTATTCATGAATCTCGGCTTTGATCCAGTGCATCGCAAAAGAAACCAGGCGTACGCCACGCTCGGGATCGTAGCGCCTTACCGCTTTCATCAGGCCGATGTTGCCTTCTTGAATAAGGTCAGCCTGCGGTAAACCATAACCGGTGTATCCACGTGCAATACTTGTCACTAAGCGCAGGTGTGACAATACGAGTTTGCGAGCCGCTTCCAGATCATTTTCTTTGTTAAACTTTACGGCCAGAGAAAACTCTTCTTCCGCAGAAAGAATCGGGTAGGCTTTAATCGCTCTTGTATATTGTTCAAGGCTGTCAGTAGCGGTGAGTACTGGAAGTGTTAAAGCAGTGGTCATTGGTTTTACATCCTCCTTAAAATACCATTCTAGCACTCACCGTTCGAGAGTGCTAGTGGTTAAAAGTTTCATTAATATTTTTAAATATTCTCAATAATTTAAAGAATGTTTATATACAATCCAATGTCGGATGCATGGTCGGCATAGATGCGCATGTAGTCGTTTACAATGATTTTAAAAGTCTTAATATTCAGAATGAGAGCGATTCTGTCCTTATTGGATATGGCTGAACCTAAAGTTAATGATCGCTATAAGATTTTGATAATATAAGATTATTGGATACCAAATGCGAATTTTGGTGCTTTGAATATTCATATGATTATTAATAACCATGAACAAACATAATCAAGAACAACGTCTTAGAAACATTCTCGATACAAGCTTTGATGCCTTTATAGGTGCAGATCACAATGGACTGATCATCGAATGGAATCAGCAGGCCGAAAACATTTTTGGCTGGAGTCACCGTGAAGCCATTGGCCGTAAAATGGATGAGTTGATTATTCACGAGCAATCCAGAGCTGCCCATCAGCATGAAATACAGCGTTTTACTGAAAGTGGTCACGCTAAAGTATTAAATCGCCGTATTCAGCTTGAAGCTATCAGAAAAAATGGTGAGTTGTTTCCTGTAGAAATGGCGATTACCTATATTCCTAATGCCGGCATGCATGAGCTCTATGCGTTTGTTCAGGATATTTCTAGCCGCAGAACTGAGGAGCAAAGGCTGCTGTTTTTGGCATCGAATGACACACTTACAGGCTTGAGCAATCGATCACATTTCAACACCAGCTTGCCGGAAGCCATGGCAAGATGCAGGCGCAGTGATGCGAATCTTGCCTTGATGTATCTGGATATAGATCACTTCAAATCCATTAATGACTCTTTAGGGCATGAAGCCGGAGACCGGCTGCTTCAGGAGTTTGCCGCCAGACTTAAAAATTCATTACGCGAAGTTGACATTGTTTCCCGGCTTGGCGGTGATGAATTCACAGTGATTATTGAGGGCGTTGTTTCTGATGAGAGCGCAGGTAAGGTGGCAGGCAATATATTGCAAGAGCTCAATCGCGCCGGTTGGTTAGGCGCCCAGGACCTGAAAATTACTTCCAGCATAGGTATCGCAATTTATGATGGCCGGATAATCGAGGCTGATAAATTGGTGACCCTCGCCGATAAAGCCATGTACAAGGCCAAGCACTCAGGCCGCAATAATTTCAAAATATTAAGGTTTGAGGATATTGAAAAATCTGATGAGCATAAATCAGATGTATTTAGCCCTGAAATCCTTAATAGCACGCAGCAGCTATTGAAAATGCCCGAGAAAACAGACGGAGATTTTTTACAGAAAACCTTATCTGCGCTGCGGCGTCATCTTGATATGGATGTTGCATTTATTTCCCGCTTCCATGATGGGGTCAGGGAATTTGAAGTCATCGATTCAAAAGATATGAACCCACCCATTGCCGTCGGAGATAGCGGCTCTCTTGAAGACAGCTATTGTCAAAGGGTTGTGGACGGGCGCTTGCCTGAGATTATCAATGATGCTTTTGAACTGCCCGAAGCCATGAGCCTGGAAGTTACCGCACAATTACCTGTCAGGGCGCATATGAGCGTGCCGATCCGACTTGCTGACGGGAATGTTTACGGCACCTTTTGTTGCTTCAGTTATAAACCCAACCAAACGCTCAATGAGCGTGACATCTCTGTAATGCATGTATTTGCAGACCTGATCGCGCAGCAGTTATAAATTCTTGCCGCGCATCCGCTGATTGGCTGCGCGCTGCGGAATTACTCTGGCTAAGCCATGCTATTTGCCGGCTATATCGATGCCTTGATCAAGGTAATGGCTGCATTTTTTGCACGGGTGGCCGCTCCTGAACCGGGGCTCAACCTTTCTATCAAGGCACCGCCTTCAAAAATAATCGTTAATTGCTGGCCTAAGGTTTGCGCATCTTTTACGCCGGCTATCTGCGCCAGTTTGGACAGGTATTGCTGCAGCTCATTGGATAATTCGACTGAATAATGGTGTACCGGATGTGACGGGTCCGGAAATTCCACGGAGCCGATATGGAAAGGCAGGCCATTGAATTCCGGTGTGGTAATCCACTGCTCGTATAAATTGCATAATTCAAATAATACCTCTTTAGAATCCGCTTTTTTATCTGCGAGTTTTTCGTTGATCCAGGCATAAAAGCGCTTGGATTTCTCTTTCAGGTATTCAATGATTAATTCATTCTTGCTCGGGAAGTATTTATACAGCGTGGCCTTTGCGACGCCTGACTCGGCAATGATGGTGTCTACGCCGGAGGCGTGAATGCCGCGAGTTTCAAATAAAAGTGTCGCTACCGACAATATCTTTTCACGCATATTTTTCATATCAGGTTCCTTTGATCATTCTTTTGTATTCACGGCGTTACAGCGGGCTGTTCATCAGCTTCTGCGGGTACAGGCAATTGGCGTAAGTGAGCGCATTCTTCAGGCTATCGGCCGTATTGATGTCCACCTTGCCTTCGTTCACGAATGAGATGAATGCTTCACGTTCCTGGGGCTGCAGCATGGCAGCCTGCGGGAGCTGACAGTCACCTTTTTTCATGGCTGTATACAAAGCCACAAGGTTGGAAACGGTATTACTGCCGGCCTGGTTAATTGAAGCATTCGTCGTGGTATCCAGTGGATTCATCCCGTCGTTTGTTTTGTGATTGGTGCGCGGGTTAAGTAAAACAATAGCAAACCCGATCATGACGATAAAAGTCAGTAATGATAATGACATCATTAATTTCTGGTTCTGCCTGGGTGGGGTTAAAAAACTCGTGATGGATTGATTAACCAGCTGCCAGGGCTTTTCGGAATTGTTCTGCACCTGCAGCTTGATTGCGCCGATCACTAAAAAAAGAATCTGGTCGGCCACGATCCCGGCGTTGTCGAGCTTTAGCCTGGATGTTTCATTCTCGATCAGGTTTTTCAATATCTGAATATCGTCCATTGAAAGGTCGGCTTCTTTTCCGTTAACCACTTTACCGACGCGCTGCTTGTTCCAGGTGCTCAAAATGCCGGACAGGCCAATTAACCTGGCTACCGGGGATTTGCCGGTTTTCTGGAATTGCCTGTTAAAACTATCTGACTTTAGAAACTCTGTGGCCATGATTTTGAACATCTCGCACTATTTTAAAAAATTACTTGCAATCTGAAAACGGATATAGCAAACTAAAAAATGAACAGACCTGTCTGCATACTAAATGATTATTTTGCTAATCGCAACTATAACCCTATTTTTAACCCAATTTATTATTCTGAGGAATTTATGAAAACTGCAACGATTGATAATCAGCTTGCTGACTGGCGCGATAAAGCCCTGAAACTGGAATCGGAAGTCAAGAAGGTCATCGTCGGTCAAGATAAAGCGATCAAGCTGATGAATATCGCAATTTTTGCACGTGGCCATGTATTGCTTGAAGGTGGCGTCGGTGTTGGCAAGACAACATTGCTGCAATCGATTACACGCGGTATAGGCGGTGCCTATGAGCGTATTGAAGGCACGGTCGACCTGATGCCGAATGACCTGATCTATCACACTTTCCTTGGTTCGGATGGCCGTCCGCAAATTGATGAAGGCCCTTTGCTGCGTGCCGGTGAAAACCTGTCAGTGTTCTTTTTCAATGAAATTAACCGAGCCAGGCCGCAGGTGCATGCCCTGATGCTGAGGGTAATGGCAGAGCGCCATATTACGGCTTTCCGTAGGGAGTACCGCCTGCCTCACATGCTGGTATTCGCAGACCGCAACCAGGTAGAAAAAAATGAGACTTTTGAAATTCCCTCAGCGGCACGCGACCGTTTCATGATGGAAATCCCGATTGAAATCCCGGAGGACAGGGAGATACGTAAATCGCTGATATTCAATACCCGGTTCCAGCATGCGGAAAAACTCACGCAGCAGGTAGCCAGCGATATTCTGCATTTTGATCAGCTGAATGATTTTTCGGATACTTTGCAGGATCATATCCAGACCAGCGATGTGATTGAAGATTATGCACTCGACCTGTGGGAAGCCACGCAGAACCCGGTGAAATATGGAATCAAGCTGGATACCGTCGATGTCAGCAAGCTGATACAGGCCGGTGCAAGTCCGCGCGGGATGGCCATGCTGCTTAAAGCGGCACGGGTACACGCCTGGATGCAGCAGCGGGAAAATTTGTATCCTGAAGATATTCATGCCGTGTTCCATGAAATCATATCGCACCGGCTGGCTTTTAACGCCATGTATGAGAGCCGCAGAACTGCCCTGGCACGTGAGCTCAGTAGCCATATCCTGAGCCAGGTCGCGGTGCCGGCTCCTGTTGCTGTTGCCGCCAGGGCGTAACCGCGATGATAGCGGATTACGTAAAGCCTTTTGCTTATTCAATTCCATGGAAATCGAGCAGCGTACACTTCGGTGACCACCGCGGCACACAGCGTGGCTTAGGCGATGAGTATCAGGGGAATGTGCCGCTGGTGGATTACCCTGATGCACGGCGCATGGATTTGCGCCAGACCTTGCGTGACCCCTATGAGCAGATTCAGGTAAAAACGTTTAACCAGAACAATACTAGCCCTTTGTTTGCCATTTGCGACGTTTCCAGTTCCATGCAATTCGGCGGCAAGCAGCGCAAGCTGGACCTGGCCATGCATATTGCGGCTTCAATCGCTTATTCCGCTCATGGCATGGGCGACCTGTTCAGTTTCATTGCTTATCACGATCATGTCATTGAAGACCTGACACTGCCGTTAAGTCATCACATATTCCACAGCCTGGAGGTGATTGACCAGCTGGCAGTTTACCGGAGCAAGCTGGCCGGTTCCGCAGGGATCGCGGATGTACCGATGTATTTAAGCCAGCATCGATCCCTGGTGTTCTGGATTTCAGATTTTCATATACCGCTGGAATTGATTGAACAAACCTTGAATGCGATGTCGGCACATCAGGTGGTTCCCATCGTCTTATGGGATGACCGCGAACACCAGAAACTGCCGCAGTTTGGGTTCGGCAACCTGATTGACCCGGAAACCGGGCTGGCTCGCACCATGTTTTTCAGAAAGTCGCTGCGAGACCAGTTTATTGAAGCATTCAATAGGAGGCGTGAGGCTCTGGATCGCCTGTTTGTAAAGTTTGATTACCCTGCGCTATACCTTCAGGATACATTTAAACCTGAGGCTCTTACTAATTACTTCGAACAATATATAAGCATATGAAGAACTTAATACCCAAATTACTGCTATTCGTCACATTACTTTTGCAGGGTGCGTTGGCCTGTGCCGAGAATAATGCCATGCCGGTTGCAGATATCAGCAACCCGGCACGAAGTACCGGCATTCAAATCGGCGACGTATTGAAAAGAAGCGTGACGTTTGAGAGCGCCGCGCCGCTGAATGAAATCAGCAAGGCATTGCCCGCCAAGGGCTCGCGCTATGATGAAATAGAACTGGTCGAATCAAGGCTTGAGCGCCTGGAAGAAGGCAGTAAAAATAGATACAGGCTTGACCTGAGCTACCAGGTATTTGCCGGCGCCACAAAACCCAGGGTGATGGCTCTGCCAACACAAACCATCAGGATATCCGGCTCGGAACAATTCATATTGCCGGCATGGCACTTCTGGTACTCACCGCTGGTGGATACCAGCATTGCATACGCAAAGCCTAACGTACAGCCTCAGCAGAACCTTGCAGGGTTTGACCTCAATCAGCATGCGGTACGTTTGAAACTATTATCGGTCATGCTGGTATTGGTAGTGATCGGCCTGGTTTATGTCAATGCAGATACCCGCTGGCTGCCGTTCTGCAAGGGTAATTTCGCCCGTGCATACCAACAGATCAAGCGGCTCAGTAAGCATAAAGTACCTGATGCAAACAGGCTCAGAAACGCGCTGTTCAGCTTGCATGAGTCGTTTAATAAAACCTATGGCAGTAATGTGTTCGCGAATGATATTGAGGATTTTATCTCGCAGCACCCAAGGTTCAGGCCATTGCATCAGCAGATGCAGGAGTTCTTTACATTGTCGAATCAAACACTTTTCTCCCATGCACGCCAGGATGATCGCGAATTGCTGCTGCAGGTTCTCACTATCAGCAAGCGTTTAAGAGATTGTGAAAGAGGTGTTTGATGACATTGCTTAACCCATGGGCATGCATGCTGCTGCCCGTTATTTTTATTCCGTTCTGGCTTAAAAGCAGCCAGGGGCAGATGTACTCCTGGCTGGATATAGTGCCCCGCGACAGGTTTTCCGACACCGCCAACCTGGTGCTTAAAATCATTACGTCGCTGCTGCTGGCCTCTATCGTGATCGCGCTGGCATCGCCGCGCGGGCCAGACCAGAAAATCAACAAGATCGGCAAAGGTGCGCAGACGGTCATGGTGATTGACCGCAGTGTCAGTATGGATCATCCGTTTGCCGGGGATGCCAGCAGTGGCCGCGCTGCGGAGATCAAGTCGGCAGCGGCCAGAAGGCTGATCACAAAGTTCATTGATTCCAGGCCGGATGACATGATGGGGGTCGTCGGGTTCACTAACTCGGCATTGTATGGTGCCAAGATCACCAGCAACCGGGATGCCATTCATGCGGCGATCAATGCTGCAACCAGTTCTGCCATTAATCAAACCAATATCGGTTCCGGTGTGACTCAAGCTGTCAGCCTGTTTGATAACATCGAGAACTCAGGCTCACGGGCGATCATTTTGCTTTCTGATGGCGCAGGTAAAATCAGCCCGCGCGTAAAACACAGGATCAAACAGTCGCTGGAATCCAGAAAGCTCAGTTTGTACTGGATCGTATTGCGTGAACCCGATGACATCAGCATATTCTCGCCAACTAACAGCCAGTTTGCAGAAGGCGCTGAACCTGCGCCGATAGAACTGGACAAGTTTTTCAAGTCACTGCGCATTAAATACAAAGCCTATGAGGCCGATAACCCTGCCGCCTTGCAGTCGGCGATCCAGGATATCAATGCACGGGAAAAAAAGAAAATCCAGTATTCCGTTTCCATTCCCGGGCATGATTATTCAGCGGATTTTATTGTGATCGCTCTGTTCCTGGGCTTGTTGATTTTAATTGCTAAAAATTTAAGGGTGTATTCATGGCAAACCGAATAAATATAATCAATGCCGCATTGGCTGTCTTGTTGCTAGTTGGCCTGGCCGGCACCGGCTATGAGGTTTATCAGTACCGGAATATCCAGCGCATCAATACTACGCTGCAAGCCGGGCAGGTATTGAAGGATGATGCATACCCCTTACACGCCAAGTTTTCTGCTGCCTATTTCCAGGGCAGCAAAGGCGACTATAAGCATGCGGTGCAGTCTTACGGCCAGGCGCTGGAGCTGCAAGCTAAATCCGGCAGCCCCGATGCTGTGCTGCAGGGGCGTATTCAATTCAATATTGCAACCAACCTGTTCCTGTTCGGCCTGAACCGCGATCTGAATGATGATGGATCACTTAAGGAAGAAGCTAAATACAGCTTCACACAGGCCAAAGCGGCGTATGAGCAGTCGCTGCGCTTAAACCCAGAGGATCGCAGGGCCAAATTCAATCTGAGCCTGTTAAATTCAGTCATCCCGATCAACATGAAAAACGCGCCTAAAGACCAGTCTGGCGTGGAGCTGAGTAATTTGCCGGTGGGTTTGCCATGAATAAGTGCATATCCATATTGAAGAGTCACTATGAAAGCGTACTGTTGATCGCGGTTGTTCTGTTATTGCTGCTTGCAATCTACAAGCCGCAGATCCAGCTCAAGCAGGATGTACATAATTACCTGCTGATTGCCGATGTATCGCAGAGTATGAATGCGCAGGATCTTAAGCTGAACAATAAGGCAGTCAGCCGGATGGATTACACCAAACATTTGATGAAACGCGTTGTTGAAACTTCATCTTGCGGAACCTATATCAGCTTGGGTGTGTTTGCGGCAGAAAATGTCGGTTTACTGCTGATGCCGCTGGAGGTTTGTGCAAATTACGATGTGATTACGGATTCTATTGATCATCTGGAATGGCGAATGGCATGGCGCGGTAACAGCCGCCTCAGTTTTGGCATCAAATCGGCAGAAGGCATGTTTGATTACTTGAATATACCGGCAACCATGCTCTTTTTCACCGATGGTGACGAGGCGCCAAAAGTGAACGCGATCAATAAGCTCGATCTCAGCAGCGTGCAGATAGGCAAGAACTTATTGTTTGTCGGGGTGGGCGGGCATCAGCCTGTGCCTGTGCCTCGATACAACTCAAGCAATAAATGGGTAGGTTACTGGTCATCAGATACGAAGGAGAACTCGGCGGGTGCCGTCGGCGATACCTACAGCGATACCAGCAAAGATGAGCCGGACCCGATTGTGGCTTATGCCGAGTTTGACCGTTATCTATCCCAGCTGGATTCCGACTACCTGAAACAGGTATCGGTAGAAATCAAGGGCGGCTATATTGAAGGCCAGGATAGCCCTGAGTTCTATTCATATATTCAATCCCAGAAACCATCAGCCAGTTTTGTGACGGCATATTCACTGAAGTGGCTGTACCTGACATTGGCCATTTTGATGGTGCTGCTGATTTATGTACCCGACATGCGCTCGATCAAGCTACCCAGCCGGTTCAGATACGGCAGGCAATAGCCATGGAGCATGCTTGCGGACATCGTTAAAGGTTAAACTAAACGCATTCGGCAAAACAAAGGGAGCTGTAAGGCTCCCTTTGCTGATCTCTGTGGCGGATTAATTAATGCCATCTATAATCCGTTAACACTACATTGCCTGATCGCGCTGATGACTACCAGATGCGGTAAGTCTGGCCGGTCTGGTGGCCTTCCACACTTTTCCTGTATGCCAGCGCAACTTTCCAGCCCGGCGCCGGTACCGTACCGCTGAAATACGGCCCATAGACATCCCATGATTCTTCCAGCACGGTCGGGCTGACTGAGTTGATACGTATGCCGCGCTCCATTTCAATGGCGGCACCGCGAATGAACCCGTCTATCGCCGCATTAACCGTTGACGCGCTGGCACCGTACATGACCGGGTCATGGCTCAAACTGCCGCTGGTCAGGGTAATTGAGCCGCCATCATTCAGGTAATGCTGGCCGATTAATGCCAGATTCACCTGGCCGAGTAATTTGTCATGCAAGCCGATCTTGAATTGTTCCGCTGTCATTTCCCTGGCTGGTCCGAAATGCAGGTTACCTGCCGCGGAAATGATTGCATCAACTTTTCCGGTTTTATTGAATAACTCACGCACGCTGTTTTCACTTGTAATATCTACCTGATACTGGCCGCTGGATTTGCCGACCTCGACCATCTCATGACGCGGAGCAAGCTCCTTGATTACTAACTTGCCTATCGTGCCTGCTGCGCCTACCACTAAAATTTTCATAATGCCTCCTGGTAATTAATTTGATTAAGACTACGGATGCCATTGTGGGCGCACGATTAGATAAAATAAATACTATAATAATTAAAACATTTTTAACTGTGAGTATTGAATATGGACCGCTTGCTCAGTATGGAAGTCTTTGTTGCCGCCGTTGAAGCCGGCAGTTTTTCTGCTGCGGCCAATATTTTCAGAATTACACCTGCCATGGTCAGCAAACATATCAGCACCCTCGAAAAACGGCTGGGGGCAACACTGCTGGCCAGAACCACGCGCAGCCAAAAGCTTACCGAGATCGGGCGCAAGTATTACGAAAACTGTAAACAGATTCTTGGGCAGCTAGCCGAGGCAGAAGCGGGTGCCGAAGCAATGGGCAGCACCCCGAAAGGGCACCTGCGGGTAAGCGCTTCTATCTGGTTTGGCTCATTGACACTCGCGCCGCTGGTCTGTGATTTTTTAAAAGAGTTTCCGGAAGTCAATATTGAGCTGTCACTGACGGATCGTTATGTCGATATTGTAGAGGAGGGTTTTGATGTTGCGATCCGTATCGGCGAACTCAAGGATTCATCGCTGATTGCCAGAAAATTATCAGTATTTGAATACTGTGTGTGTGCTTCCCCGGATTACCTTGCTGAATTCGGAACACCGAAAGTACCGGAAGACCTCATGAATCACTACTGCCTGGATTTTTCAAACTGGCAAAGCCAGGGCGGCTGGCGGCTGATGCAGAAGCAGCTCAGGTCGAGTACAAGCCAGGCGCCTAAGCTGGAATCCAATAACGTACAGGTGCTGCATACGGCTGCGCTGAAAGGCATAGGCATCATCATGATGCCTAAAGAGCTGCTCAAGGCAGATATTGAATCCGGGCGGCTGGTCGAATTGATGCAGGACTATTTGCCGGCCTCGCGCCCGATTCATGCCGTATATCCGGGTGAGCGTCAGCTGGCGCCGAAACTGACTTCTTTTGTGGAATTTTTATTAACAGAACTGCGCCCATAGTTTAAAACAGCGTGCCAGCATGCTGCTGGCAGGCCATGACAGACAGGCCTCAAAATATCAGGCCTGGCGATGCATTTAACCGCCTGCATCAGCAGCCTTAATCATTGAAAAACCCCTTTATATGTAAGGGTTTACGCCCGCTAGGCAGGTGCAAAACCGGCAATTAACAGCCTGCTGGCGCTGAAGGTATTTTACCCATCCTTCTTAGAGAGTACCTCTTAGGTATGATTGTGGGTTTGATCCAGAAACGATTTAATACAAACACTTTCTAGTGAACCCTTAAGGAGAAATTCAATGAGTAAACCGTTTCAATTCAAAAAGCAGGCTGTTAAAGATGTGCAACCATCAATGAACGTAGCAGGCGTGCCAGCATTTTTAGGCGATACTTTTGTTTCACAAGACAAAGACAAAACGATCTGTGCTGGTTTCTTCCACCTGGATAAAGGCAATGCTCTGGTTTATGAGTATGACTACGAAGAAATGAAGATTGTTGTTGAAGGTACATTCGTTATTTCTGATGAAACTGGCCAAAAAGTAACAGCAACTGTTGGTGACGTACTTTACTTCCCATCAGGCTGCAAAGTTACATTCAACACACCTGACCGTGCAGTAGGTTTCTTCTGCGGTCAACGCGCACCTTTGTAAGATTAATGTAAGATTAATTACTGATTAATCTGTCATAAAAATGCTCTACGCTGCTATCGCAGCGTAGAGCATTTTCGTTATAGCCAGGCGCCCGCCAGACGCAAACCAAGTGCATCATACCTGCTGCCGGTGCTTATCCTGCACGCATCCTCCCCGTTAAATTTTTCCTCTTTTACCCAATTTCGCCTGCTACCAATTCTATGGGTTGTAATTGATAAAACAACTAATCCTAACGGAGTAATCCTTAGTGACGATTGTCACAGACTGCCGTAAGTCCGAAAATTCAGTTGTAAGTTTTGACTACATGTCATCTCCCAACTTACTACGAAGTTGAACTCCCTTGGGGGGCATTGCAATATTGCATATTTTGTAATTGCCCCTTTTTTTTCTACTATGGATCACTTCGTATGTATTGACCAAAGTTAAATTTAAAACCCTTTTGCTGCCAGTGAAGTGATTGAAGAGAGAAAATAATTATGAATTCGCCAATCGGTTTTTCAATAGAAGATGTACAAAATTTGGTTGATATACGTCAGCTTGCGATTGATAAAGTCGGGATCAAATCAATACGCCATCCGGTTAAGATCAAGGATAAAACCGGAGAGGCCCAGCATACGGTTGCAATGTTCAATATGTATGTGCATTTGCCGCAGCATTTAAAAGGTACGCACATGTCCAGGTTCATTGAGATTCTCAATGGCAACGCCCATGAGATTTCAATAGATAATTTTTACAAAATGCTAAAGGAAGTCGCGGTAAAGCTTGAGGCTGAATCCGGCCATATAGAAATGGCATTTCCGTATTTTGTGAATAAATCCGCCCCGGTTTCCGGCGTCAAGAGCCTGCTGGATTACGAGGTGACTTTTATCGGCGAAATCACTAAGGCCTACCATGATGTGAAAGTCAAAGTGCTGATTCCGGTTACCAGCCTTTGCCCATGTTCCAAGAAAATATCGGCTTACGGCGCGCACAACCAGCGTTCGCACGTGACGGTAACTGTCGCGCTGAAAGACTTGATGTGGGTGGAGGATATTATCCGCTTGGTAGAAGCACAGGCTTCGTCAGAGCTGTATGGCCTGCTGAAACGCCCGGATGAAAAGTATGTGACAGAACTCGCTTACGACAACCCGAAATTTGTAGAAGATATGGTGCGCGACATTGCGGCCGCTTTTTACAAAGACGCGCGTATCAAGAGCTTTACGGTTGAGTGCGAGAATTTTGAATCGATACACAACCATTCCGCCTATGCCTGCATAACAAGCCAGAATTGATAGCGAGCACATCATGAATAATTTCGTCAGCGCCAACTTATTAGAGCAGAAAAAGCCGATTCCTGGCATGGATCTGTATCTTAAACGCAGCAAATCCATCAGCCCGATTACGGAAATCATCGAGGAAATACGCCAGGGCCGCATGGTGGTGCTGCTGGATGATGAAGACCGCGAGAATGAAGGCGACCTGGTGATGGCGGCGCAGTATGTGACGCCTGAAGATGTGAATTTCATGGCCAAACATGGGCGCGGACTGATATGTTTAACGCTCACTGAAGAGCGTGGCAAGCAGCTGAACCTGAGCCCGATGGTGACCCGTAACGGTACCAAAATGGGCACAAACTTTACGGTTTCAATTGAAGCTGCGGAAGGCGTTACTACCGGGATTTCAGCGGCAGACCGGGCGCATACGATACAGACGGCGGTGCATGTCAATGCCCGCCCGATGGATATTGTCAGCCCCGGCCATGTGTTCCCGCTGATCGCACAGAAGGGCGGTGTGCTGGTGCGCGCCGGCCATACCGAAGCCGGCTGTGACATTGCCAAACTGGCGAATCTCGATGCTTCGGCAGTGATCTGCGAAATACTCAAAGATAACGGTGAAATGGCTCGCCTGCCGGATCTGCTGGATTTTGCGACCAAGCATGACCTTAAAGTCGGCACGATTGCCGATCTGATCAATTACAGAAGCCAGACCGAATCCCTGGTAAAACGTGTTGCAGAAAGGCAGATCGAAACGCCTTTCGGGCCATTCCAGCTAGTGGCCTATCAGGAGTCCATCGCGAACGAAACACATTTGGCCTTGATTAAAGGCGATATAGCTGCGGATAAGAGCGTTCTGGTACGTGTGCATGAGCCCCTGTCCATTCTGGATCTACTCGATGCCAGCAACAAGAGCCATAGTTGGAGCCTGCCTGATGCGATGCAAATGATCAGCCAAGCGGATGCAGGTGTAATTGTGATGTTAAGACGTGACGAGAAAAGTGAGGATGTCATCCATGCAATTAATTCAGCAAATTTCCCATCTAACAATCAATACACGCTTAAAGATTACGGAATTGGTGCGCAAATATTACGAGATCTGGGAGTGGTAAAAATGCGCCTGATGGCCGAGCCGCGCAAAATGCCGAGCATGACAGGCTTTGGTTTGCAGGTAACGGAGTTTGTTGCTGTCGCCTGATTTGCAAACCCGCGCAGCTGTAACTCCCGAAGCTGTGTATCCGTAGTTTACTTAGCGTAGCTATAGTTTTGGCTATATCCATAGCCTGGCTGTAACCACCGCCGATGGCCGTGCATGGTAGCGTTACGCTGCCGGTGATCCTGCACCGGTTCGGTTCGTCATCAATGCCTGTGTTACCTCTAGGCAGGCAATGCACGACCTGTAGCACGCTCGCTGTCTGGCTGACCCGGTACCGCTGAGTTACGCCCGCCGACACGTTTGATCAGGCATCTTCAAATATCAGAAAAGTAAAACCAGGTACTCAGTATTACCAAGTGCGTATTACCAAGTGCCTGGTTTTGTTGTTTGGATATATGGCTTAAGGTTTGTTGCTGAGATTTTTTCTTCAGCCGGTTTACTCGCCGGATGTAATCACAAATATCCGGGCACAGATCAGGCAAATGGCACTGGCCCCGCCAATCACTAGAAACGCCAGTACGTCAGCGCCTGCATAACCCCAAAAACTACTCATGTTCTACTCCTTCATTCATCTGTTTGATTTTCATCTGCCAGACCGGCTTTTACGTTGCAACCGGCTTTGCCGCCTACTGTTTTCAGCTCACTGTTTTTAGCCCACCGTTCTCAGCGCACGTTTATCCAGCCTGAGGTTAAATAGGGGCGTGCTGTGTTTAAAATGCGGCTTGTTAAGGCAGCAGTAGCCCGGTATCTACCATCCGCGAAACACCGAAGTCAGACAGCTTGTACTTGAAGCGCAGTTTCGATTGCTTACCGTCGGCTTCCAGCTTTTCTTCAATCCGGTGTATCAGCCCGGCTGCCGATAATTCATCGAGGGCGATGTTCAGGGTTTTTTCCCTGAACGCACCGGTTTCGCTGTATTCTTGCAGTGCTTTTCTGGTGAGCTCATAGTCCCAGAGTGATCCGGATTTACTGAGCGTGGTTAACAGATAGCCTTTTTGATGCATTTTCATTCATGTGCTCCTTACTGGTCGACATCACGTAGATTGGCAATGGATTCGGCGGATTCACTGAACATCACAAAGCTGCCCAATATGGTGAATATCAGTCCGAGTACAAAATACCATTCCGGCAGCTGCAAGGTAAATGCAGCAATAAAAATCAGCGCAAACACCGCGTAGAGATTGCCTATCGCTTCACCGCGCCCAACCCCGATCAGGCTGAAGCTCTTGTAGAATGCCGTGTAACAGTAGGCGTGGCATGCCGCCGCCAGCAATATCCACAGCATGGCCTTGCTGTGCGTAACGGTGTTGATCACGAGTTCTGCAATCGGTAAATCTGTGAACAGTGCCAGTGCCGGCAGTATCAGCATGCCCCAGAATAATATTTCAAAAGAAAAGCGGCAGTGGATACCTACGTCCGGGTCGGAAACATCCATTGCCCTGGCAGCGACTGCGCCTTCGGTTCCCCAGCCGATTGCGGACATGATGCCGCCAAGATAGCCCAGCCAGGCATTCGGGTTGGATGCGTTCATTTCACCGAACAGGCCTGGGCCGTAGATGATCATGCCGCCAAAAATGATGATACACATGCCAATCGCGGCACGTTTGGAGATTTTTTCCTTGTACCATAGCCTTGCGATAATGGCGCCGATGACCGGGTAAAACAAAGAGGAGATTGCGGCAAATACCGGCCCGATAAAGCCCATGGCCATATAAGAGCCGAAAATGGCCAATGGACCGCCGCACAGGGAAGCCAGTGCATACCATTTGGATATGGACTTGAACCTGACGATGGTGCGTCCGTAATCCTTCACTTTGCCCAATACCGTATTCCAGAGCAGTAAAAACAGGAACACCGTAATCGCATGGATCCAGGTCATGACGGCTGTTGCCGTCAGGCGCATGGATTGCTGGTCAACCGCAATTTCCGAGTAGGGGAATTCAGACCAGAGTGCGGTGCCCGGCACATACCAGGCGCCCCACAATATTGCTGTCCATAATGCCCACATGAACCCCCAGCGCTGATTGTGTGCGTAGTGTTTGTGTAGTGCGAGGCTCAAGCCTGCATCGGATGATATGTTTGCCATATTGAATTTACCGGATGCTGATTAATGAAAAATGTGCAATTCTGACTAATCGTCGGACTAATCGCTTCGATTGATGAGCGCGTTGGCAACGGTGGTAAAGTTTGCCATGAGTTTAAGTTTTAACTCGGCATCAACGCCTATCTGGTCAATGGCCATGTCCATGCATTTGAGCCAGATGTCTTTAGCTTCAGTGTTAATCTCTACGTGCTCATGCATTAACCTGACGTTTGAATGGCCATGTTTCTCGACATATAGTTTTGGCCCGCCTAAAAATCCCGACAGGAAATTGAATTGCTCTACACGGGAGTGAGCAATCCCGTTACCGCGCAGATGCAGTACATGCAATTTATTTGCTTCCGGATGCTGCTCAACCAGGTCATAGAAAATTTGCACCAGGTTTTCTACGCCATGCTGGCCGCCGATGGAGTCGTAGAGAGATTTTTTTTCTACTGCATGATGAGAACTTGTATGGTTTATCATGGTTTCATTCCAGTGTAGGGTTGGTTATCAATAACGCAAACACAGCAGCCTGTTCGTTTGTAGCCTGGTTACCGGGTCTGTTTATCCGCTTTATATATCAAGTACATACAGCACATACTAAACAGTATGCACAGTATTAAACATCACCTTGAAGGCGTAACACAAAAGTAGTATTGGCGCATGCCACCCGTATGCAAAGCTACGTATATATTGCCGTGCTAATGCAGATACCACTTAAAGAGTAATCCGTAGTGGTGATTGCGGTCGTTTAATGATTGCTATCAAATGGCTCGTGCATTAAGGAGTTTTGTAGTTATTCCGTATGTTCAGGTTGATTAAGTAGGCAGGTTGTTTAAGTAGTAAGTAGCAAGACTAGATTCTTTTGCTTTACCCGGTTGCATTGAGGCCATCACAGAGTATGTATGG
>Ga0208758_100149_pt1 | contig 33393 bp, 25 predicted proteins | sample LakWasM116_HOW13_2_FD_183930 | JGI IMG/M metagenome (GOLD analysis project Ga0208758, IMG submission 183930) | Freshwater sediment methanotrophic microbial communities from Lake Washington under simulated oxygen tension - Sediment Metagenome... | ecosystem: Environmental > Aquatic > Freshwater >...
ATTTGATTACGCATGAGCGCGTCAAAGCCTCTATTCAGCAAATTGCTGATATTCAACAAGACTACGTGTTTTATATTCCGGATACTTGGATGCATAAAATGCTGCATCGGCATTTTGGATTTTTACCAGAACGCGTGCGCGTTGTGATTATTGGTTTTTTAATGCACTTGATTACCCAATGCTACCAATGGAAATTGGCCAGAAAAATCATTCGCGAAAAGAAAATTGACGTGATTCATGAGCCGGCACCGGTTTCTGCCACACAACCGTCCGCTATGTTTGGGCTAGGCGTGCCGGTCATCATCGGCCCGATGAATGGCGGCATGACATTTCCAGAGGCGTTTGCAGATATGTCAGGCAAGTTTGAAAAAGTGGTGTACCGCTTGGTTAAGGTGGTATCAACCTTTTATAACTTGTTGATTCCTGGTAAGTTTTTTGCGGATATGTTGCTAGTGGCAAACCAAAGAACAGCCAATAGCCTGCCACGATTTAAATTGGGTAAGGTAGTTGAGCTGGTAGAAAATGGCGTTTTTACCACTAGAGACGTACCTATTGTGACGCATAAAGACAGCAATATTAATGTGCTGTTTGTTGGGCGCTTGGTGGATTGGAAAGCTGTGGATATCGTGATGGATGCTGTTGCTACCACAACGCAACAGGTGAACTTGATCATTGTGGGCGATGGTGAAGAGCGTGCATCTTTAGAGCAGTACGCCAAAGAGAAAGGCTATAGCAACATCCGCTTTGTCGGCTTGGTGCCACATGTGGAAGTGAATCGTTACTACGATGAGGCCGATATTTTTGTACTACCTAGCCTGCGTGAGTGCGGCGGCGCGGTGGTGTTAGAGGCCATGGCGCGTGGCTTACCAGTGATAGCAACTAACTGGGGTGGTCCAGCAGATTATATTACTGCTGATACAGGATATCTGGTGGAACCCTCCTCTAGGGAGGCCATGGTAAAAGCATTTGCGCATCATATTGATGTGTTGGCGGTGAATCCGACACTGCGTTATCAAGTAGGCGCAGCAGCCATTGCGCGCGTGAAAGCGCATTTTATGTGGGACAACAAAATAGACACCATGACGCACTACTATCAGCAAGTTTTATCATCAAATCGATCTTAGCCAATTTATCTATGTCACTTTTTAAAAAAACATTGAGCGAACATTGGCGACTTTTTGTCTTTGCATTGGTCGCTTCAGCTTTAGTGCTTATCTTTAACGATGCCATTTTGGAAATCTGGGTGCGTTGGGGAGAGGAACGTTATAGCCATGCGCCTATCGTCTTCTTATTGGCTATTTACCTAGCCTGGATTAAGCGGCATGAATTAAATGCAGAAAACACCCATGCTTGGTATGGCGTGGGGATAGTTGTCTTTTCGGCCATCATTTTGATGATAGGGGAGCTCAGCGCAATTTGGACTATCGTGCAGTATGCGCTGGTGTTCTTGTTGTTTGGCTTTGCTTGGACCATCCTCGGCGTGCAGATTCGGAAAGTTACCATCCCATTTTTGCATATTTTGGTGGTGATTCCTTTGCCTTACATGCTGGATGTGATGCTTTCCGGCAAGTTTCAACTCATGTCTTCAGATTTAGGTGTGCACATCATTCGCTTGCTCGGTATGTCCGTCTATCAAGAGGGTAATGTGATTGATTTGGGTATCTATAAGTTACAAGTGGTAGAAGCGTGTAGCGGCCTAAATTATACCTACCCGCTGATGACCATCGGTTTGATGATGGGGTATATGTATAAAGCGCCATTTTTTGCGCGGTTTCTGCTGTTTATTACCACCATTCCTATCAGTATCGTCATGAACAGTTTCAGGATTGCGGTGGTAGCTTTGTTTGTCAATCACTCTGGCATTAAAGCAGCAGAAGGCTTTATGCATTATTTTGAAGGTTGGGTCATCTTCATTATTTGCATTATTACCTTGCTGATAGAAGTGAAAGTGATTAACCGTGTGCTTGGTAAACGTGAGTCCTTGGCAGATTCATTTGATTACCTTGAAGCCAAGCATAGCATTGCTGCAGATGCATCCAAGGTCAGGATCAATAAGCGTCCAATCGTGATTGCCTTCATCTGCATATTGGTGACAACTTTATCTACGCTGACCATTCACCATCGCGAAGAAGTCATCCCAACGCGTGTCACGTTTGACCAGTACCCGCTAGAAATAGACGGCTGGGTAGGGCGTCGCCATGAGTTCCAAAACGGCGAAAATGACATACTTAAACTCAAAGATTATTTCTTGGCAGACTATAACCGTGCCAATAGAAACGTAGGCGTGTATTTAGGCTATACCGAATCGCAACGCCGTGGCTTTGTGCCGCATTCCCCCAAAGCGTGTATTCCGGGGGGTGGCTGGGAAATTACTGACACCAAGTTACATCGTATTGACTTGGATGCAAATAAGCATTTTGAAGTGACGCGTATGGTGATTGCCAAAGGCGAATCTAAACAATTAATTTACTACTGGTTCCATCAACGTGGCCGTGATTTATCGAATGAATTCCCCATGAAATTTGCGCTATTGTATGACGCGATTAAGCTAAACAGAACCGATGGTGCGATTGTGCGTTTTACGACGACAATTTATAAATCTGAAGCTGAAGCCGACCAAGTGCTAAGTGAGTTTGTGCGGTTGAGCTATCCGCAATTTCCAACATTTATTCCCAATTAATATTAGGCTTAAAATAGGGGGAGTGGATGGATGTCAACTTAACCGAAGCGTTGAAAACTTGCAAAAGGTGGAGATGGAAAAGCAGATGCGTTTAAATAAAACAAATAAATCAATCGAGTCTGACCCCATTGATTGCCATTTTGGTGAAAATGCCAAAATTGCTGTGTATCAGAACTCAGATACAGGGGTTTCAGTGGTCTTAAGAAACTATCAAAGTGGAGGCGCGCCTAATGTTAATTGGACGGTTCAGGTAAATAGCCCTGTTTTTACAACATCTAGAGGTAGAGCTGAAATTAAATTTCAGTAACATGATAAATGATAAGAATAACTGACACACTATTAGATGATTTTTCGATATCCCTTTTTGAAAGAGGTGTTGATTCAATCTATAGTGCTTTATTATGGGAATTTCCTGAATTAAAACTTGCTCCTGAAGACGCTAAAGAAGAATTTTTGTATGTATTACAAGCATTGCTGACACGTGGGCGAGTGAAGTTAGGTATGCACAATCAGCTCTTAGAAGGCAGTATAGCTGAGCAAATACAAGCATTTAAAGACGCTTGGCCCAACGAGGATAGGTTTGACCCCGGTTTGTTTACTTATACAAAATCAAATGTTGTTGGGAAAAAAGAATTGGGATTAGAGGATTGGATTCCGGGTGATTTAGTCTGGGTTGATGAAGATGGGAAGCACTGGTGGTCATAGCTTTCATTTAATTTTAAAGTGTGGGCAATTACAAATATTCTACGCTTTTGTTAACTTATTGCGTGAAATCAATGCAAAAGGAATAATAGGGGACAGACCACGTTAATTGCTATAATTTAGTCTATTTTATCCGTTGAGTAGATGCTTCTTATGCCCCGCCGTCCTCGCGTCATCCCCCCCAACGTTCCACAACACATCATCCAGCGTGGTAATAATCGCCAAGCTTGCTTTTATGCCGATGAAGATTATCTTTCTTACCTTGAATGGCTAAAAGAATACTCAGAAAAAACCGAGTGTAAAATTCACGCCTATGTATTAATGACGAATCATGTACATTTATTGGTTTCTACTGACAAGGCCGAAGCAGTTGGCACCATGATGAAAGCACTGGGGCAGCGTTATGTGCAATACATCAATAAAATGTATCAAAAATAATAGGGGACAGACCACAATTAAATGCTACCGTTAGCGCATCATTCAAACAACTATTGAGCGCCACATGCCCTGAGGTCCCCGCGTTATTCTAAACAATCAATGGGGTCAGACACCATTGATTGTTAGCTTGTGAGGTTCTATCTTTAATTTACTAGTCTATGTGCTTTTGAAGTTGGAGCATGTGTGACGGGTATTTCTTATTTCATACTAACAGATCATAGCAAAGTCTAATAGACTTAATATTAGCAAAGTAGGGTGGGTTCAAGAACCCACGCGAGAAAATAATTCTCGAATCGATGGGCTCAAACTCGATTGATCTTGTAATTTTCTAGGTGGTGGGTAGCAATTCAACCATTATGAGAATTGTTTTAATGGGATTACGCGATTTACGCATCATCAACACCAAATTCCATCATGTGCAAATTCAATGTACAATTCAAGCCATCAGCCGAATGTGTATTTGTAAGCAATAGAAGTTACAAATGAATGATTTGTATGAGATTTAGATGGTGCCCAGAAGAGGACTCGAACCTCCACATCTTTCGATACTAGTACCTGAAACTAGCGCGTCTACCAATTCCGCCATCTGGGCATCCTGTACTTGCGGCGCATTTTATAGAAAGCACAATTCTTGTCAATTAAAAAAAGTAAAAATAGTTCGCGTGAAAATGATCCATATGCCAAGCGTGAAGCTGCGCAATATGAAACGCCATTACCAAGCCGCGAGCTGATATTACAAGTGCTCTCTGACCAAGGCATCCCCTTGAGTACAGAGCAATTATACGTGTTGCTGGATATAGATACCAGCGAGCGTGAGATTTTTGGTAAACGCCTCAATGCCATGGAGCGTGAAGGTCAAATCATTCGCAACCGCAAAGGCGCGTTGTGTCTACCAGAGAAAATTCACTTAATCCCCGGTGTGGTGTTTGGTCACCCTGATGGCTTTGGCTTTTTAGTGCCGGATGACAAACTAAAACATCCTGACGATTTGTTCTTGGGGCCCCGTGAAATGGCGCAAGTGATGCACGGCGACCGTGCCATGGTGCGTATGGCTGGCTTGGATAGAAAAGGGCGTCCGGAAGGTAGAATTGTAGAAGTGCTTGAGCGCGCCAATAAAACGCTGGTTGGGCGCGTGATGCGCGGCCAAGGCGTCACTATAGTTGCGGCAGAAGATAAACGTATCAATCAAGACATTCTCATTCCCTACCATCTGGATATGGATGCCAAGGTCGGGCAAGTAGTGGTGGTGGAGCTCACAGAGCAGCCTTCCTCGCACGCCATGCCCATGGGTAAAATCGTACAAATTTTGGGCAATTATGCAGATAGCGGCATGGAAATCGAAATCGCGCTGCGTAAACATAAGCTGCCTTACGAATTCACGCCACAAGCCATCAAGCAAGCCGAGAGTTATTCTAAAACAGTACAACCTGCTGATTATAAAGGTCGTATTGATTTACGTGAGCTACCGCTGATTACGATTGATGGTGAAACTGCGCGTGACTTTGATGATGCTGTATTTGCCGAACCACAAGGCAAAGGTTGGCGCTTGGTAGTAGCGATTGCCGATGTGAGCTTTTATGTGAAACCAGGCGATGCGCTAGACAAAGAAGCGTTTGATCGCGGTAATTCCGTGTATTTCCCACGCCGCGTGATTCCGATGTTGCCAGAAGCGCTTTCAAACGGCCTGTGCTCGCTCAACCCGGATGTAGAGCGTTTATGCATGGTGTGTGATATGCAAGTAGACGGCTTGGGCGTAGTTAAACAATACAAATTCTATCCATCGGTCATGCGCTCAAAAGCACGCATGACCTACACCAAAGTGTATGAAATATTGCAAAACCCAGAAGGGGAGTTGGCACAAGAATACACTTGGTTAATGCCACATTTGCAGCACTTATATAGTGTGTATCAACTCATGCTTAAGCAGCGCGAAAAGCGTGGTGCGATTGAATTTGAATCCTCTGAAACTATGATGATTTTTAACGACAACGGCAAGATTGACAAGATTGTGCCAAGCACCCGTAACGAGGCGCATAAACTGATTGAAGAGTGCATGCTCGCAGCCAATGTCTGTGCAGCAGAGTTTTTGATGTCGCACGAGCATCCGGCTCTTTATCGTATCCACGAAGGCCCCACGCCAGAGAAGTTGGAAGCATTGCGCCTGTTTATGGGTGAATTTGGATTTGGTGTAGGCGGTGGTGAAAAACCACAAGCTAAAGATTACGGTAAGCTCATGGCACGCATTAAAGAGCGTCCGGATGCACAGTTATTACAAACGGTGATGTTGCGCTCTATGCAGCAAGCTGTGTATAGCCCAGATAACGCTGGCCATTTTGGCTTGGCATATGATGCCTATGCGCATTTCACTTCGCCGATTCGACGCTACCCAGACTTATTGATTCACCGTGCGATTAAAGCGGTGGTGAATGGTGAGAAATATAACGCCAAAGACTGGCATGGCTTGGGCACACATTGCTCCATGACCGAGCGACGTGCAGATGATGCGACGCGCGATGTGACGAACTGGCTGAAATGCTTCTACATGCAAGATAAGATTGGTGAAGTATTTGAAGGTACAGTAGCTGGCGTGACCAGCTTTGGCCTGTTTGTGGCGTTAGATGAGGTGTACGTAGAAGGCTTGTTACACGTGACAGAGTTGGGCAATGATTACTTTGTGTTTGATAAAGCACGCCACGAAATGCTGGGCGAGCGATCAGGGATGCGCTACCGCTTGGGAGATCGTCTCACCATCAAAGTCGCGCGCGTAGATTTAGAAACTAGCAAGATGGATTTTACCCTAGTGAGTAATGGCGGGCTGAGTAACGGTAAAACCAAACAGGTGATAGATGACACGCTAAGCGATATACCAAGCAACCAATCAACCGCTGAAGGCGAGTCTGGCAAAAAAACATTACGCGTAAGCAAACCATTGGTGGAACGTGTTGTGGAAAGCAAACCAAAAACAACACGTGCCTTAGAGCAGGCAAAAAAAGAGCGTAGTGTCTCTAATAACGCAAAGGCTAAGCAGCCCAATGCTGCTAAGTCTGCACACCAAAAGCCTAGTGCTGGTAAAGCCACCAAACCTCCGGCAAAGCATAAACAACGCCTAAAAGATCAAAAAAATAAAGGCAAGCCTAAACGTTAATCTGTTTTAAATGAACGTATTTTCTAATTGAATGAATAAGTGAGTAAGCAGTATGTCAGAGTCCCGAATTTTATTTGGCTTCCACGCGGTATTAAGCCGCATGCGCCAACACAGCACCAGTATCCAAGAAATTTTGATCGACCGTGATCGTGTCGATGCACGTATGAAAGATTTGCTCAATATGGCAGACAGTGCCGGCGTGCGTGTCATGCAAGTAGAGCGCAGCCGTTTAGATGGAATGGCAGGTTTAAATGGTCGTCATCAAGGCGTGATTGCACGTGTAGTGGATACGCCGATTCCATATAAAGACATCCATGATATTTTAGAGTCAGATCTCAAAGAGCCGCCATTTTTCTTGGTGCTGGATGGCGTAGAAGACCCGCATAACTTAGGTGCGTGTCTACGTGTGGCTGATGCCATGGGCGTGCATGCCGTGATTGCACCCAAAGACCGTGCAGTGGGCTTGAATGCAACCGTAAGAAAAGTCGCTAGCGGTGCAGCGGAGACGGTGCCATTTATTGCTGTGACGAATCTGGCGCGTACTTTGCGTGAGTTAAAAGACGCAGGGGTCACTGTAGTCGGTACCACCATGGATGCACCTAGCACGCTCCTCAATACCAAGCTTGATGGCCCGATTGCCATCGTTTTAGGCTCAGAAGGTGAAGGCATTCGCCGCTTGACGGCCGAAACGTGCGATGCGTTGGTGACAATTCCAATGTATGGTTCTGTTGAGAGTTTGAATGTTAGTGTGGCTAGCGGTATGTGTTTATACGAGGTGCGCAGACAGCGTAATTTAAACGCTTAATCAAGGGCTTGTTATATGCAATACATTTGGCTTCGCAGAGCACTCATCATGGTCTCTTTAGCTAGCTTGGGCTGGTTTATCTTCACAAGCCAGCAGTCTATGTTCATTGTTAAAGTCTATGCAGTGATTGCGGCACTGACATTTATTGCTTATGCGATGGATAAAGCAGCAGCAAAAGGCAATCGTTGGCGAATACCAGAAAGCACTTTGCATGTGCTGGCATTGGTGGGCGGTTGGCCTGGGGCAATATTGGCGCAATCAATATTGCGCCATAAGTCTGTCAAAAGAGAGTTCAGGCTGATCTTTTGGCTAACAGTGGGTATCAACCTATTTGTGCTTGGGTGGTTAGTCACACGCTAGCAAAAGTAGCGCGTATATTGCAGCTACATCAAACCTAACGTTTGATGCGTATGTTGTCTTACCCGTTTCAGTAACTCTGCATTGTCAACCAGCGATTCACCGTAAGATGGAATAGCAGCTTTCAACTTGTATTGCCAATCTGCTTCTGCTACGCGGTCTTTAAAACAGCGTTGGAGTACGTCCAACATAGCTTGTACGCTGACAGATGCACCGGGTGATGCCCCGAGTAGGGCAGCAAGGGTGCCATCTTTGGCAGCAACAATCTCGGTACCAAACTCTAGCTTGCCCCATTTCTCTTCGCTGTTTTTAATAATTTGCACACGTTGCCCGGCATTTTCCAAGGTCCAATCGTTAGCGTTCGCACCCGGTAGAAAATCACGTAAAGCGTTCATGCGCTGCGCATGGGTTTGCTTGGTTTCTTTAATCAAGTATTTGGTTAAATCCATATTGTGGCGGCCCACACTGATCATGGCCTTTAAGTTGTTCATCTTGAGCGATTTGGCTAAATCAAGCTTAGAGCCGCCTTTTAAAAACTTGGTAGTGAACCCTGCAAATGGCCCAAACAATAAGGCACGCTTGCCGTTGATAACACGGGTATCTAAATGTGGTACCGACATAGGCGGCGCACCCACGGCAGCTTTGCCATACACTTTGGCGTAATGCTGTGCAATGACGGCTTCATTGTGGCAAATCAGCCATTGGCCGCTGACCGGAAACCCACCATAGCCTTTACTTTCGTCAATATTGGCTTTTTGCAGTAAGGGTAATGCACCGCCGCCCGCGCCTAAGAATACGAATTTCGCTTTAACAGTTTGTTTATGTTTGGTTTGCAAATCTTGCAAGTGCACATGCCAGGTATTGTCTTTGGCGCGATTTTTCACTTTGGTCAGGTTGCTGACTTTGGTTTGTTTGAGTAAGGTGAAGCTTGGGCTAGATTGCAGATATCTCACCATATAGCGTGTGAGTGCACCAAAATCAATATCGGCGCCATGTCCAATATAGCTGGCAGCCAGTGATTCGCCATGATGTCTATTGGCCATCATCAATGGCATCCATGCTTGCAGTTGTTCGGGTGTTTCTGAATATTGCATGTCTGCAAATAGATGATGTTGCTTCAGTTGGGCGACCCGTTGGCGTAAAAACGCAATATTCTTTTCACCCCAAACAAAGCTCAAGTGTGGTGTCTTGGTCATAAAGCGGTTGGGTGAGGGGAGTGCGCCTGTTTCTACCAAGTGTGCCCAATATTGCAGTGAAACCTCAAAGGCGGCATTGATATTGAGCGCGCGCTGAATGCCGATGCTGCCATCATCAGCTTGTGGCGTGTAGTTCAGCTCACAATACCCTGCGTGGCCAGTGCCTGCGTTATTCAGTGCATCAGAACTTTCTAAGGCGACATCGGCAAGCTGCTCTACCATAGTGATGGTTAAGCTTGGGTCAAGCGCATGAAAGAGTGTGCCTAAAGTTGCACTCATGATGCCACCACCTACCAACAATATATCTGTTTCTATATGCGCCACGCGTTCTTTCCAAAGTTAAGAGTTAAGCAAAGCCTCTATTATAATAGTGAGTTATACGCTTTAAAAATAAAAAGCCAGCACGATGGCTGGCAAAAGGTTCTGCTAGGTTTGAACGCAGTTTTTAATATGAGCGTCGTTTTACCGGTGTAAAACTACCTTTGGATTCAATATGTCTAAAGGTAATGCGACCGTTATTGATATCGTAAGGTGATAGTTCTAGCGTGACTTTATCCCCGGCCAAAATGCGGATATGATTTTTCTTCATTTTTCCGCCGGTATACGCAATTAATTTATGTCCGTTTTCTAGTGTGACGCGATAACGTGAGTCGGGTAAAATTTCATCGACCACGCCGTTCATTTCAATCAGCTCTTCTTTAGCCATGTCTGCACTCCAATCTGTAATGAGACCCGTTTTACGCAACAATCTCAGAGGAGCTTGCAAGCAAATTGTAGTGTTTGTTGAGCACTACTTAGGGATATTATGTGAATATGTGCTATATGCACATTCAAAGTGGGCGAAGTATAGACCTGATGCCTCTATATAGCAAATTTGTTGCAATAAGACCATTAATGTGAAGATTATCGCAAAGAGTTAAAATAAAGCTTGACTCGGTTTTATATAGGGCGTACAAGGTGCATTAGGCGTTTTTAAATTTTAATTTGATGAGTCTTAATGACTCTTTTTTTTTGGAAAGTAAAAACTTTCAGGGTGCCTCCCTTTTTAAAGTAAGAAAGTAATATTATGGCAACAGGTATTGTAAAGTGGTTTAATGATGCAAAAGGTTTTGGTTTCATTACTCCTGACGCAGGCGGTGACGATTTATTCGCACATTTCTCAGCTATCGTTGATAGCGGCTACAAAAGTTTGAAAGAAAACGATCGCGTTAGTTTTGACGTGACAGATGGTCCAAAAGGTAAACAAGCTTCTAACATTCAAAAAGCTTAATTCACCTAGAATTCAAACTTGTGAATTCTAAACAATAGAATTCTTAAAAATGGCCCTTATCGGGCCATTTTTTTTACCCATAAGGTTTGCTTGGGCTACACTGACAGTGGTGGTCGCTGTAGTGAATATGCGCTTTGGCATGGTTCCTGCATTGCTATTCATAAAACAATCTTTAAATTAAGCTGTTGAGGGAATGAAGTGGCAATTCGCGTCGCATTACATCATAAAACCAGTTATCAATTTGACCGGCTTGTTAGCCTCTCCCCCCACGAAGTTCGCTTAAAGCCAGCCGCACACGCACGTACGCCCATACTGTCTTATTCCATTACAGTAAATCCGTCGCAACATTTTGTGAATTGGCAGCAAGACCCTTACGGCAATTACATTGCACGGTACGTATTCCCCGAAAAGGTGCGTGCGCTCGATTTTACGGTCGATTTAGTGGCAGACATGACCGTGATTAATCCATTTGATTTCTTTGTAGAAAAGTACGCGGAGCATTTTCCGTTTCACTATACAGAGCAACAGGCGTACGAACTTGGTGCATATTTAAAGCCAGAACCTACATCCATTTTACTAACAGAGTGGATTACACAAGCTAAACGCGACATTGTGCAACCGGAGTTAGGCATTGCAAATTTCTTGGTAGCACTGAATCAACACTTGCAGCGTGACATTGGTTACTTAGTGCGCATGGAGCCAGGTGTGCAAACGCCAGAAGAAACCTTGACTAAGCGCACTGGCTCCTGCCGTGATAGTGCGTGGCTGCTGGTGCAGATTTTACGCAATTTAGGGTTGGCAGCACGTTTTGTGTCTGGGTACCTCATTCAACTCACCGCTGATATCAAAGCATTAGATGGCCCCAGTGGTACTACCGTGGACTTTACAGACTTGCATGCTTGGGCCGAAGTGTATGTGCCTGGTGCAGGGTGGATAGGCCTAGATCCTACATCCGGCTTGATGGCGGGCGAGGGACATATTCCTTTGGCATGTACCGCGGTACCATCTTCTGCTGCGCCGGTAACAGGCTTCACCGATATTGCCGAAGTGACGTTTCAGCATGAAATGACGATTACCCGCATTCACGAAGACCCGCGTGTAACAAAGCCTTACAGTGAAGATGATTGGGCAAAGATCGATCGGCTTGGCAAAAAAGTAGATACTGACCTTAAAAAGCAAGATGTAAGGCTAACGCAGGGCGGTGAGCCTACGTTCGTGTCTATTGATGATATGGATGGCCCAGAGTGGAATACGCTGGCACATGGTGAAAAGAAGCGCGAGTTGGCAGGTAAGCTTGCATTGAAGTTAAAAACGCATTTTGCCAAAGGTGGTTTGCTACATTATGGGCAAGGCAAATGGTATCCAGGTGAACCGTTGCCACGCTGGGCCATTAATATGTATTGGCGTGTAGATGGCAAGCCTATTTGGCGTGATGCTAGTTTATTCTCCGAGGAAGGTGTAGCAGATGGCTACACCGCTAAAGAAGCAGAGCTCTTTGCGCGGCACTTGGCCATGGAGTTACATTTTCCACAGGCGTGCTTGATTCCCGCCTATGAAGATGTATTGTCGCAAATTAACTTTGAACAAAACCTGCCCGAAAACATTGATCCGTTAGAAGCGAATTTGAAAGACAGTGAAGAGCGTCGTCGCTTAGCGCGATTGTTAGAAACTGATTTAGGTGCGGTGGTTGGTTTTGTCATGCCGATTAAGCCAGTTGACACTAAAAAAGCAGGGGAATGGCTTACCAGTAAATGGCCGCTCAAACGTGAGCATCTGTATTTGCTTAGTGGGGACTCTCCGATGGGTTTGCGCTTGCCGTTAAGCTCTTTACCATGGAAACTACCCAAGGAGATGGAAGCGGAGTTTCCGCTGGATACGTTTGTTGAGCTAGCGTCTTTGGCCGAATATGAGGCAAGCAGTCTTAAACCAACAGTCAGTGTTAAGCATCAATCTGCAAAGCCACTCCCCAAAGAAGTGATTCATACTGCACTTTGTGTGCAAGTACGTGAAGGCCGGTTGTATGTATTTATGCCACCAGTCACACGTTTGGAAGACTATTTGGCGTTGGCTACTGCAGTAGAAAATACAGCGGCCAAACTGAAATTGAAACTGTGGATTGAAGGCTATACGCCGCCACGTGATGCGCGTATCCAAGTATTAAGTGTGACGCCAGACCCCGGTGTCATTGAGGTGAATATTCATCCTTCTGCCAATTGGCAAGAGCTGGTGGATAAAATGACGGTGCTATACGAAGAGGCTAGGCTCGCGCGATTAGGCACCGAAAAGTTTATGTTAGATGGCCGCCATACAGGCACAGGTGGTGGTAATCATGCCACTTTAGGTGGCGCAACCGCTGCGGATAGCCCGATGTTGAGGCGCCCAGACGTACTCAAAAGCTTGATTACTTATTGGCAAAACCATCCAGCACTTTCTTACTTATTCTCGGGTACTTTTATTGGCCCAACCAGCCAATCACCACGCGTAGATGAAGCCAGAGATGATAATTTATATGAGCTTTCTATTGCATTTCAGCAAATGGATCAGGTGTTGCCAGACATGGCCGAAAGTGAAAAGCCTTGGCTAGTAGACCGTTTATTACGCAACTTATTGGTGGACTTAACCGGCAATACGCATCGCGCCGAATTTTCGATTGATAAACTCTATTCGCCTGATGGGCCCACTGGGCGCTTGGGTTTGGTTGAGTTTCGTGCATTTGAAATGCCACCGCATGCACGCATGAGCTTGCTGCAAAGCTTGTTGCTGCGTGCATTGGTAGCAAGGTTTTGGAAAGAACCTTATCAAGGTAAGTTGATTCACTGGGGCACAGAGCTGCATGATCGTTGGATGTTGCCGCACTTTATTGCGCAAGATATGGCCGATGTCGTGGCGGATTTACGCGCATTTGGCTACAAGTTTGAAAAACACTGGTTTGATCCATTTGTGGAGTTTAGATTTCCGCGCTATGGCACGGTGGCTTATCATGGCATTGAGCTGGAGCTACGGCAAGCCATTGAGCCTTGGAATGTACTGGGCGAGGAAATGAGTGGTGGTGGTACCGCGCGTTATGTGGATTCGTCAGTAGAGCGTATGCAACTGCGTGTGCGTGGCATGACCGATGGTCGCCATATCGTCACCTGTAATGGTCGCCCGCTGCCGTTACAACCTACTGGCATTGCCGGGGAATTTGTGGCGGGTGTTCGCTTCCGTGCCTGGCGTCCGTGGTCAGCCCTGCATCCAACCATTGATGTACAAGCGCCACTGGTATTTGATTTGGTGGATACTTGGAGTGGTCGCGCAATTGGTGGTTGTACTTATCATGTATCGCATCCTGGTGGGCGCAATTATGCGAGTTTTCCGGTGAATGCAAATGAAGCAGAGGCAAGACGCTTTACGCGGTTTTGGGGGCATGGGCATACGCCGGGGAAAATGACAGTAGCGCAGGAGTCAAGGAATCCGCGTTTTCCATTTACACTAGACCTTAGATGGCAAGCCCATTAAACTGTTTGGGTTATGCAATCGATTCTTTATCAAATTCCGTGTCAGGTTGATCACTACAACGAGCTGTTAGACGCTAACGGCTTGCCGCATGCGCATTGGCAAGCACTGATAGAAACCTTGGCGAATGAGCCGGCATCACAGATGCGCCATCGCGTTGAGGCGATTCAGCGCCAAGTACGCGACAACGGCGTGACTTACAACGTGTATGCGGATACCAATGGGCTGCAACGCCCTTGGGATTTAGATGCGCTGCCATTTATTTTACCGCATGAAGAATGGGCACACATTGCGGCTGCTGTTGCCCAACGTGCCACATTACTTAATCAAGTGTTATTAGATATTTACGGCGCACAACAGACCTTGAGCGAAGGTTTACTGCCTTCTGCCTTGGTGCATGGGCACGCAGGTTTTTTACGGCCCTGCCATGGCGTGCAGCATGAAGACAATATTGCCTTGCATTTATATGCAGTGGATATTGCGCGCGCGCCAAATGGCCAATGGTGGGTGGTGTCTGACCGTACGCAAGCACCTACTGGCGCTGGCTATGCGCTGGAAAATCGCACCATTATTTCTAGCGCGTTTCCGGATCTATTCCGTGATTTAAATATTCAGCGTTTAAGTGGCTTTTTTACCAGCATGCGCGACAGTCTATCGCACTGGGGGCGGCTGTGCGCGCAAAAGCAAAGCGTGGTGCACCCAGAAATTTTATCGCTGAGCGAAGGCGAGCAACCGCTAATTGTCATACTGACGCCAGGCCCTTATAACGAAACCTACCATGAGCAATCCTATTTGGCTGGTTATCTGGGTTTTCCGCTGGTGCAGGGCAGTGATTTAACTGTACGTAATGGCATTGTCTGGCTTAAAACTATTTCTGGGCTGAAAGCTGTACACGTGATTTTACGGCGCTTGGATGATGATTTTTGTGATCCTTTGGAACTGAATGCTGACTCGCTACTTGGAGTGGCGGGGTTGGCACAAGCTACTAGGCAAGGCCACGTGGTGATTGCCAATTCCTTGGGCTCCAACATTTTACAATCTGGTGCGTTGTTAGGCTTTTTGCCTAAGCTGTGTGAGCGCTTTCTGGGGGAATCGCTGATGATGCCTTCTGTGGCTACCTGGTGGTGCGGGGAGCCCAGCGCGTTGGAAACAGTGATTGCCAACCTGCATGAACTGGTCATTAAGCCTGCGTTCCCACAAATCAATCAGCATCCCATCTTTGGTGAGGATTTAACTGCCGAAGGGCGCGATGCCTTGATTGAGAAGTTGCGCGAAAATCCACAGAATTATATTGCACAAGAGCAGGTCAAGATATCGCAAGCGCCTGCTTGGAGCGCACATCACAAGCCTAATCTAAACTCGTTGGCGATTGGCTTACGGGTGTATGCCTGTGCAACGCCCAATGGCTACGCGATTATGCCAGGTGGGCTGGCACGTATTGCCAGTGGCAAAGACGAGCGCGTGATTACCATGCAACGTGGCGGTACCAGCAAAGATACTTGGATTACATCTCCCACAGCAACCTATTACAGCAGTTTGTTGCGTCGCACTATGTCGAGCAGGGATTTGGTGCGTGGCAATACCTATCTTTCCAGCCGCATGGTGGAGAATCTGTTTTGGTTTGGCCGCTACACTATACGTAATGGGCACACCACACGGTTGATTCGCATTGCGATTCAATTCTTAATGGAGTTTTCTGGTGAGCATCGCCCCATTGAGTGGACGACGTTGCGTAGTGTGTGTATGTGGTACGGCTTGATTCCTGATGCAGATGTAGACAGTGATCAGGACACCTTCACAATTGAGCCGGATGACTTGAGCGATGAAGAGATTGAACGCCAGCTTATACACGCTGTGTTCTCAAGTAAAGACCATAGCTTGCAAAGCAGCATACAACAGTTTTTTCAACTGGCATTTAATATACGTGAGCGTTTATCTGGCGATAACTGGCGCATTATCAATCAAATGTCGCAACGTTTTACGCATAGCAAGCACATGCCTACGCTGACAGAGACATTAGAGCATTTGAATGAGACCTCGGCTTCTTTGGTCACGTTGTCTGGTTTTACATTGGATGGCATGACGCGAGACCAAGGTTGGCGATTCATGTCCTTGGGCAGGCGTATTGAACGCTTACAATTTTTGTGCGTACTGCTCCAGCACGCATTGACCATGCCGCCTGAGAGCAATCTAGATTGGTTGCTTGAGCTGACCGATAGCATTGTGACCTATCGTGCGCGTTATTCTGCACAGCCAGAATGGTTGCCTGTTTTGGATTTATTGTTGATGGATGAACACAACCCAAATGCCATGATTTTCCAATTGAAAGGCATGGTCAAATACCTCGCAGAAGTGTCTGCCAACTATGGTGGTGGGGCGCATGAAGCTGTATTTATTGAGCGATTAGAAAGTTTGAAAGCATTGGACCCGGATTTAGCGCTTTACCATGGCAGCTCCACGCTACTGATTTGGCTCAATGATACGTATAAGAAAAGCATTGATATCTCAGACCAGCTTAATTTGCGCTTTTTTAGCTATAGCGGATTGCCCGCCATGGAGCGCTATTAATCATGCGTTATCACGTATTACATGAGACCGAATATCACTACGACAGCGTAGTCACGCTATCGCAGCAGATGCTGCATATGACACCGCGTAACAGCAACGCGCAGTATTGCGAGCAGTATTCGCTCATCATTAGCCCAACGCCAACAGAGCATACGCAGTACTTTGATTACTTTAAGAATTACAGTGACTACATTGCGGTGTTCACACCACACGAGCTGCTCAAAGTCAGTTCTAGCTTTACTGTGTCTTTGCAAAGGCGGCCTTATTGGACAGAGCTGCAAAACAGTTTGCCATGGGAGACCGTGGCACAGCAATTATTGCATCCATCCAATGTAGATTTAGAGGTGGTGGGCTATTTGTACAGCTCGCCAAACGTAAAGAGTAGCCAAGCGTTGATGGATTTTGCATTGCTAAGTTTTTGGCAGGGCAGACCGTTGATAGAAGCTGCGCTGGATTTGACCCAGCGTATTTACCAAAGCTTTGAGTTTGATCCAGAGGCAACCAATGTGTCTACCCCGTTAGATGAGGTGTTGGCAGGTAAACGAGGGGTTTGCCAAGATTTTGCGCACTTGATGATTGGTTGTCTGCGCTCGTTAGGCTTGGCCTCTCGTTACGTGAGTGGCTATATCTTAACCAATCCGCCTGAAGGTAAAGAACGCCTAGTTGGGGCGGATGCCTCCCATGCATGGGTGTCTGTATTTTGCCCAACCTATGGCTGGATAGACTTTGACCCGACCAATAACTGCTTGGTGCAAAGTGAGCATATCACTGTGGCATGGGGCAGAGATTTCAGTGATGTCTCACCTATGCGTGGTGTGGTATTAGGGGGCGGCGCACAAGAGCTGACTGTACGTGTGACAGTCACGCCTGTTCCCTTGATGGCCATGACTTAAAAAAGTTAAAAGTGCGTGTTTTTCACGCCTTCTTCTGCGCCAGCCGCCTCGGTGAGTGCAGCCACGTTTTCTTTGGTAAAGAACCCATCAAAACTGCCATAACGTTGCACATACTCAATAATCAGAGATGAATGTTCAGATGCATTGGAGAAAATTTGCTTGAGCCCTTGCTCTTTAGAGCCAATCACATCTAACAAGAAGCCTTTGCCTTGCTGCGTAATAGCGTTAACCACAAACTCAATATTCTCCAGCCCATCGCGTTCACCATCTTTCACGGCCAATGCCATGTGGTGTAACCGTGGCCCATAATTACGCACAAAGGTCTCGGTAGGTGAGGGTAACTTTTCCAAGTGGTTTACAAAGTAGGGTGTGTTGTTGGCGGTAAATACTTTGGCCGGGCTTTTGGATTCCGGCACTTGGTGCACGCTTTTCGTCACATTGGTGGATGAGTTTTGATCCCAAATATTGTAAGCGCCCCAAAAATAATAGCTGCTCCAAGATAAATATTCCAAAATGGCTACTTCACGATTTTGGCTATACACGCGCGTTGCCAAGTGATCGACCGGTAAGATCAAATCATCAATCCGCAAATCCACCTGTAATTGCTTAGCGCCTTCGTAGGCGGCTTGTACATCATTGCGAATGGTACTCATGCCCAACGCGTATACGCGCAAATCGCCCGGATTACGTTCCAAGTACGCCACAATGTTATGTGTATAGGGGGAAGGTTTGCTAATGGCCAAATTGCCAGGCAGTTCCAGCTTACGTACATCGTTCTGATTAAAAAAGCGGAACTCACGTGCTTGCTGGATTTTTTCCACCTCATGCAAATTGGTGACGCGAATAATTTCACCCATATAGCGGCTATTGGGTTTTTGTGACCCTACCGGATAGATTTCATTCAGTGCACGAAAAATGCCCCTAAAATTAGGGTCTTTCACCTCACGTACAATCAAATCGGGGGAGTTTAAATCAATGCGTAAAATGTGCGTCCAATGAGACTCGCTCTCCAGTGTTACCAAATAATGGTAGGGCGTCATCAAGCAGAGCTCAGCAATATAGCTAATCGAATGGTCAGGATCCACCGTAATCATCAGTGCATCAATGTCATGCACCATCTCGGTTAGGCCCAGCCGATCACGCTCTTCTAACAAGCGCTGTAAATACTCTTCAAAAAATGGCGAGTTTTCCTTATCACCATGACGATCAAACTGTAATGAATTCATTCACACACCTAACATACATAAAAATGGCTCACCATATTGGTGCATTGACCACACAAAGAGCCCCTGCAAAGGCAGGTGCCCGCTATAAAGAAAAGAGACTGCGTATTAAAAGATTTAATAATCAATAAGATGCTAACACTTGCAGCATTTGACAGCGCTACTTATAGATAGTTATAGCTAATTATGTGCCAATTGTATTGGCTAAAGCATTTGTTGCGCATATGACCAACCCATTGAGGTGATAGCGCGCGCTTGAGTTACTATTTAGCCTGACGAAGGCAACAGTCCAATATGTTGCCGTCATCACTTTTTATTCAATCAATGATTTGCTTATGACCCCACAACGTACATTTTGGACACTGGTGATTTCAGCCGCGGCAATTTTGGCTGTCACGATGGGAATTCGCCAATCCATGGGCTTATTCCTTTCGCCATTAAACACATCAACAGGCCTAGGGATTGTCACGATCAGCTTTGCCATGGCGGTTGCCCAGTTTACTTGGGGTGCAGCACAACCTCTATTTGGCATGCTGGCGGATAGGGTTGGTTCATTCAAGGTCATCGTGTTTGGCACCTTCATGTTGGCGCTTGGTTTAGTTATCACGCCATTTGTAAGTTCTGGCTTTGGCCTAATCTTTGCAATCGGCATCCTTACAGCGGCAGGCGCAGGTGCAGGCAGTTTCTCAATTTTGATTGGGGCTGCTGCACAAAGGCTACCAGCAGAGCGTCGTTCTACAGCCGCAGGTTTTATTAATGCTGGCGGTTCTTTTGGTCAGTTTATCTTTGCACCACTCACACAGGCACTCATCAATGCATATAGTTGGGTCATTGCGATACTCGTACTGGCCGCCACATCGCTAACGACCATCCTTTTGGCACTACCATTACGCAATAAAAAAGACGATGCAGAGAAGCATGTCGTAGCAGAGTCCGATGGCATCAAACTAGGCGAGCAACTACGTATTGCCTTTAAAGATCGAAGCTATCTTTGTCTGCATGCAGGATTCTTTACCTGCGGCTTCCACATAGCATTTTTAGTGACCCACCTACCTGGCGAAGTGAATTTATGCGGCTTGTCGGCTTCAGTAGGCGCAGCTTCACTCGCTATTATTGGTCTTGCTAACATAGTGGGCAGCATCGGCGCAGGTTGGCTGGGACAAACTAAGCGCATGAAAATGATTTTATTTTGGATGTATGGTTCCCGTGCCGTTGCAATTGCCATCTACCTAGTGGCGCCCAAGACAGAGCTCACTTTCTATCTGTTTGCAGCCGTGCTTGGCTTAACTTGGCTATCAACAGTACCGCCTACGGCCGGGCTTGTAGGCAAATTATTTGGCACCCGCTATTTGGGTACACTGTTTGGTTTTACCCTGCTGAGCCATCAAATTGGTGGTTTTTTTGGGGCTTGGCTAGGTGGCATCGCTTTCGTCAAAACTGGAAGTTATGACTGGATGTGGTACGCAGATATCGTGCTTGCAAGCGCAGCAGCGCTGGTCAATTTACCCATTCGTGAAGAGCACCCAAAGCGCTTATTCGCTTAAAAAATCATAGTATCCAATAACGATTAGAGGATGCTATCAGGCAGTGTTACGCTTATACTTTAAGCAACTGATTTTATCGATATTAAATGAAGTGAATAGCGCTAGAAGTGTATGTAGAAAAGCACACACCAAAAGCAAAAAAGACTTAGGTAGTTAAACCTAAGTCTTTGATATATTTGGCTCCTCGACCTGGGCTCGAACCAGGGACACACGGATTAACAGTCCGTTGCTCTACCGACTGAGCTATCGAGGAATCGGTAGTACTTGTGAAGGCGTGATAATACTGGCTTAGCGGTACTTGGTCAATCGAAAATTGGGTAATTTTTTGAAAAAATCTAAAAAAATTTGGTTGGGTGTAATTGGGCTATTTGGCCTGTTATTTGTTTTGCCTTTTTTCATCCCTACAGCCAGCTATCTTGCACAATTTGAGCATCAAGCATCAGAGATATTGGGTGTGCCCGTCAAAATTAACAGTGCACATATATTTTTCATGCCTACGCCACGTATCCGTATTGATGGGATAGTGGTGGGTGATGCAAAGCAAGCCACGGTTCAATCGCTGACGGTGATTCCTACTATCCGTACCATATTTTCGAATACGCGTGTGATTCAGTTAACGATAGATCAACCAGTGTTCAAAGAGAGTGCGTTGCCAATATTGACGCAATTCATGAATAAGCCTCCGTCGTCAGCTAAGCCCTCTGTGATTGTCACGGCAATAGATATTCATAAACTGACGCTTGATTGGCCTAAACGCAAGTTACCTATCTTGGATGCTGAGATGCGTTTTGACAATGATATGCAATTTTTAAATGCATCGATTACGAGTGAGGATGGGCAGATAGAGGCTGAAATCACCCCGCACGAAGCTGGGCAAGCTATTGTGGTGAAGTTGCAAAACTGGTTGTTACCATTAGAAAAACCTTGGCAGGTTGAACAGGGACGATTGGATATGATGTTGCATGGTAGTCACCTAGATATTTCCAAATTCACGTTAGCAATGTATGGCGGTACTATCAACGGTAATGCAACGTTAGATTGGCAGCGTCAATGGAAGCTCAATGGGCAATTACATATCAAAGAAGTCTCGCTCAAAACACCAACAAGCATGATCAGCGCCAGTACCTATTTGGGCGGACGTTTAATGGCTAATGGTCGCTTTGCGGCTACCGCTAGCAATGCAGAAGCGTTGATGAATCAGCTACGTGCCGAGTTCACGTTTACGGTAACTCAGGGTGTGTTATATGGCATGGATTTAGTCAAGGTCGCCAGTTTACTCATCAAGCAAAATGTTGCAGGGGGAGAAACACAATTTGATACGTTTACAGGGCAGCTTGCCATTTCAGGCAAGCGCTATCACTTAAAACGTTTGAACGTGAGCTCCGGATTGTTATCGGCCAAAGGGGATGTCAGTATTAATGCGCAAGAAAAACTGGATGGTAGCGGCGAGGTAGCATTGAAGCAGAGCGTGGGACTGGTGTCTGTGCCTGTTATCGTATCTGGAACCGTGAATCAACCCGTGGTGTTGCCATCAAAGGCTGCGCTGGCAGGTGCTGCATTAGGTACGGCGGTACTAGGGCCAGGCTTGGGAACCAGCCTTGGTTCCAAGGCTGGCAGTGCTATGAGTGGGTTAAAAGACTTATTTGGCGGCGATTAGGCTGAGCATTGATTAGCTGAGTGCTTTTTCAATGCGGTCTAGCGCTTCTTGCAAGTTAGCCATGCTGGTGGCAAACGAGATTCTGAAATAGCCTTCGGCACCAAAAGCAGAACCCGGTACAACGGCAACATCAAACTTTTCGAGTAAATACTCAGCCAGTGCCATATCTGTAGTGGCTGTTATTTTTCCAGCATTAAATAAGTTGTTGATGGCACCGCGTGCATCTGGAAACGCATAAAACGCGCCACCGGCCATTAGACAACTTAACCCAGGCATAGCGTTAAAGCGGTCAACCACATATTTGTGACGCTCTTTAAACGCGGCGACCATGGGTTTAATACAGTCTTGCGAGCCGCTTAACGCAGCTTCTGCCGCATATTGCGAAATGGAAGCAGGGTTGCTGGTAGATTGGCTCTGCAGAATTTCCATGGCTTTGATAATGTAAGCTGGGCCAGCGGCATAACCAATGCGCCAACCTGTCATGGAGTACGCTTTAGACACACCGTTTAACACGATACAACGGTCTTTCAAGCCGGGTGCCGCGTTGAGAATGTTATAAAACTTCTCGCCGGTGAGGTTCACATGTTCATACATATCATCGGTAGCCACTAGCACATGCGGGTGTTTTAATAACACTTGGCCCAATGCTTTCAACTCATCTAAGCTGTAAACCGCACCAGTTGGGTTAGAAGGCGAGTTAAACATTACCAGTTTTGTTTGGGGGGTAATCGCAGCTTCTAGTTGCGCAGGCAGTAATTTAAAGCCTTGTTCAATACCACATTCAATAATTACTGGTTTTGCTTCTGCTACCAAGGCAATATCAGCGTACGATACCCAGTAAGGCGCAGGTACAATCACTTCATCGCCTTTGTTCAACACAGCCAAACATAGATTAAAAATCGTTTGCTTGCCGCCCACACCCACAATCACTTCGTTTACTTGGTATTCAAAACCATTTTCATTTTTAAATTTGGCGACGATGGCTTTTTTAAGTGCGGGAATACCGCTGACTGGGGTGTATTTTGTGTAGCCGGCATCAATGGCGGCTTTCGCGGCGTCCTTAATATGTTGAGGCGTATCAAAGTCTGGCTCGCCTGCTGCCAAGCCAATAATTGGGCGGCCTTCAGCCTTATATTTAGCGGCTTTTGCCGTAATGGCTAAGGTTGGGGATTCTTTGATGGATTGAACGCGTTGCGATAAAACGGCTGATGCAGAATTGCTCAAAATAACTTCCTTAGGCGTGCTTAAATAAATGTTTTTACATTAAAAAACATTATTTTACGCAAAAAACGCAGCTATTTACAGAGAAATTTCGCTTAAAGAATATAACCCAGTGAGCCCGTAAATATTAACAAGATTTTCCGCAGCCAAGCAGCTCTATGTACTCGTTGGCTAAATCTTCGCTAATGTTAGCTAAAGCCACTTGAATGCGATGCATTTCCGCTGAATCTCCTTTGCTTTTTGCAATCAACCCAACGTGTACCAGTGCATCGTAATTATTCGCATCCAATAGAAATGCTTGGTTAAATGCTTTTGCGGCCAAGTCCGTTTTATTTAAGTTTTCCAGCGCCGTGCCAAGGCTGTACCATGCTTCTGCAGTTTTCGGTTCTGCTGTGGTCCACTTTTCGGACACCTCGGCAAGTTTCAGCCAATCTTCACGGGATTCCGGCACGGCCGCTTGCATGTAGTAAGGTTTTTTGTCTTCGTCTTCTTCCCATAAGGCTTTGCCTTGAATCGGGAAAGTTGTGATTTCAGGTTGTTTTTCCAGCGATTGCAGCCATTCAATTGGCAGCGCGAAATGAATAGCGCCACCAATACCTGCGGTTTTGAACGTGTTGATGCCGACGAGTTTGCCATCCATATCGAACAGGCCGCTGCCGCTGGCGCCCATCATAAACTTGGCACTGGTACGGATGACATTGCCTGGGTTATCTGGATACAAGCCTTTGACATTACCACGCGAGGTTAGTGGTGCAGGTACACCATTTGAGTGACCGATGCCTGCGACTTCTTGCCCACGTTTGAGCGTGGTGCTACTGCCTAGTTTGGCTGGTTTAAAAGGCATTGCTTGTGTGGAGACCAAACATAAGTCATGCCAAGTGTCTGCTTTGACAGACGTGATGGGGTAGGTGTCTTCCCCGCGTGAAATCCATGGTTGCTTGGTGGCGCGCAGTACATGGCAATTGGTAATGACTTGGTTTTCTGCTACAACTACGCCGGAGCCATAGGCTAGACCGCCACTTGTGTTGTAGCCGCGTATCATCACAACACTGTAAAAAGAGTCCATCAGGGCTTGCATATCATAGGCTTTTGCAGGCACAGCAACGGAGAGCAAGCTAAATAGCAAAAATAAGTGACGCATGATGACCCCAAATAGAATGTAATTTTATGTTTTGTTAATGGACTCTATACGCTTTGCAAAGTTCTTGAAAGTCATGATTCAGTTTAAGAAACTGACTTAAAGCCTGCTAAAATCCAGATTCAACTTATAGCGCTTGGGTGTCCATGTGTTTGTTACGTTTCCAAATAGTAAATATCAGTTACATCAACCATTTCCGCCAGCAGGAGATCAGCCGCAAGCCATTGATAAGTTAACGCAAGGTATTGAAGATGGCCTGAAATTTCAGACACTGCTAGGTGTGACTGGATCGGGTAAGACCTATACCATGGCTAATGTGATTGCGCGCACTGGTAAACCTGCCATTGTGATGGCACCCAACAAAACGCTGGCGGCGCAACTCTACAGCGAGTTCAGAGAGTTTTTCCCCAATAACTCGGTCGAATATTTCGTCAGTTACTATGATTACTATCAGCCCGAAGCTTATGTGCCGTCGCGTGATTTGTTTATCGAAAAAGACTCCAGCATCAATGAACATATTGAGCAGATGCGACTATCGGCCACTAAGGCATTGTTAGAACGCGAAGACAGCATTATCGTGGCGACAGTATCGGCCATTTATGGTATTGGTGACCCGACTGACTACCACAGCATGGTGCTGCACTTAAAGCAGGGCGATAAAATGAGTCAGCGCGATGCCATAGATCGCTTAATCGGCATGCAGTATGACCGTAATGACTTTGATTTTGGTCGTGGCTGCTTCAGAGTGCGTGGGGATGTGATTGATATTTTTCCAGCAGAAAATAATGAAACCGCTGTGCGTGTGAGTTTGTTTGATGATGAGGTGGAAACCATTACCTTATTTGACCCGCTGACTGGACAAGTTTTCAATAAAATTCAACGCTTTACCATTTACCCATCAAGTCATTATGTCACCTCCAGAGAGACCACGATTCGCGCTATGGAAGGCATCAAACATGAGTTGCGAGACCGGGTTAACTTTTTTATTAAAGAAAATAAACTGGTAGAAGCGCAACGTATTGAACAGCGCACCCGTTTTGATTTGGAAATGCTCAATGAAATCGGCTTTTGCAAAGGCATTGAAAATTACAGCCGCCATTTGTCTGGCGCTAAACCGGGGGATCCGCCGCCTACGTTGATTGACTATTTGCCCGATGATGCGCTGATGATTATTGATGAAAGCCATGTCACCGTGCCGCAAATTGGCGGTATGTATTTGGGTGATCGTTCACGTAAATCTAATTTGGTGGATTACGGCTGGCGCTTGCCATCGGCCATGGACAATCGACCGCTCAAATTTGAAGAGTTTGAGCGCATCATGCGCCAGTGTGTGTTTATCTCTGCCACGCCTGCCGATTACGAAAAAAACCATCAGCAACAAGTGGTGGAGATGATTGCGCGCCCAACCGGGTTGATCGACCCAGAAATCACGGTGAAACCTGCTGATACGCAAGTGGATGATTTGTTGGGTGAGATTAAACTAAGAACAGCAGTAGGCGAGCGCGTATTGGCCACGACTTTAACTAAGCGCATGGCTGAAGACTTAACCGATTATTTGTCTGAGCATGGCGTGAAAGTGCGTTATTTACATAGTGATATTGATACGGTAGAACGCGTGGAAATTATTCGTGATTTACGCTTGGGCGAGTTTGATGTGTTAGTCGGCATTAATCTGTTGCGAGAAGGCTTGGATATCCCGGAGGTCTCGTTGGTGGCAGTGTTGGATGCAGACAAAGAAGGTTTTTTACGCTCCGAACGTAGTTTGATTCAAACCGCTGGCCGGGCAGCACGTAATTTAAATGGTAGCGTGATTTTTTACGCCAATCGTATTACACGCAGCATGAAGCTGGCGATGGACGAGACCACACGCCGCCGCACGATACAAACGGCGTTTAATGAGGCAAATGGCATTACACCTAAAGGGGTGAGTAAACGCATTAAAGATATTATTGATGGCGTGTACGATGTGGAAGATGGCAAGCGAGAGCGAAAAGCGGCGCAAGAGCAAGCTAATTACGAAAGCCTAAGTGAAAAGCAGTTGACCAAAGAGTTGAAGCGCTTAGAGAAATCTATGCATGATGCAGCCAAGAATTTAGAGTTTGAAAAAGCGGCTAATTTTAGAGATCAACTCAAAAAGCTCAAGTTGAGGGTGTTTGGCGCTGAAATGCCAGATTTAAAATAGTATTAATAAAAATCAATAAGTTAAGTTTAAATATTAAAGTAATTTATCATGATAATATCGGATTATTCACACTATATCGGCTCCGCAGGGGCGGTGATGACAACCATTTCATTTGTCCCGCAAGTGATCCATTCATACCGTACGCGTGATTTATCCGGCGTCTCGCTCTCCATGTATAGTATTTTTACGTTGGGAGTAGGGCTCTGGCTGTTGTATGGTGTGCTTAAACACGATTGGCCATTGATAGTAGCCAATAGCATTACGTTCTGTCTGGCTGCTATCGTGCTTGTATTGAAGATCCAGCAATCAAACAAAAAGTAGAGACATGCCATAAAAGTTGGAACTGATTTGAATGCTGCTTACTCAACCTAAGTATGACTAAACTATTCAAGAAATTGCCTGGCTTTATACAAAGTCCACCAGGATTTGAATGGGTGTTATTTAAAAGGCTACCTATTTTATTTTTGATGGGCACATTACTCGCCAGCACGCCAATCATCTATGCGTATTTTTTTAATCAACCCATTGATTTAGAAAAACAAAAAACTATTTATATGGCGCTAGGTTTGATTTTTAGCTATTGGTTTTTTGTTGGCGCTACTGCAATTGGATGTGTATTGGTGATGATCATGAAAGGGCCTGCATATGTTGCAGACCCTTATCCCTTACCCAAAGAAGACCCTGAGCTGGAAAAATCTTCGATTAATAGTTAGTGCTCGATGAACAACAACTATTGGCCCAATGAACGCAGCCCTGTCATTTCCCCATGCTGGTTGAAATCAACCGTCACGTTTTTCTCTGTTTGCATGTGCGTTAATGTTGCTTCATCTATGTTGAAATAACTGGCTATTACATTGCTTTTGATGGGTTCGGCGCCGCGCCGTCTAGTTTTGTTTTTGAACCTTAGCTGTTCAAGGTTTGCCCAAGCAATTAAAAAGCCACACAGCATCACAATGAATAATAGGTAATTCAGCAGCAGATGCTTAAACCCTAATATGCCGTTGAGATCAATCATATGGTACACAAACGTTTTGTAGCCCAGCCACCACGCCACTAGCGAGATAAGCGGTAGCCATAAGTAAACGTAGATAAACCATAAAAATAACGTCACGGACAGCCAAACGGATTTGAGCGTTTTAGATTGTAATTGTGCGTTTTCAATAATCATAAAATCACCTTATTTGGGTAAATGATGTAAACCGCGGTCAGGGCTGGTCCAGACTGCTTTTTTCTGCTTATTACGGAGAATTGCTTTTGGAAAGCCAATGACGGAGGTAATGGCAGACAACACCCAGAACAACATGGGGTACCAAATCATCCAGTAGTAATAGCGTTTAATACGATGCTCGTATTTGCTATCAATCAGTAGGCTGACACCGAACTGTAGCAAGCAGGTAAAGCCTAAAATCACACCGTTCCAACCTGGTAGCAAGGTGTTGACGTACAAAGCTGGAGGTAATGGGATAAACTTCCCAATGGCCCACAGCAACATAATAGCCACCATCACGTATGCCCAAATGAGGCTGGTGATCAGTTCTAAGTAGATAATCCACATGCGGCGTTTGCGCCATAAATTGAAAATATCAAAATATTTCAATAAAACTTCGGCGCCGCCTTGTGCCCAGCGTATGCGCTGTTTAAATAAACCTTTCAATGTTTCTGGCATTAAAATCCAACATAAAGCATTAGGCTCAAAGCGCACATCCCAATGATTGGTTTGGAGTTTCCAACTGATATCAATATCTTCGGTAATCATATTGGTGCTCCAGTAGCCCACCTGATGCAGAGCTGACTTTCTGAACATCGACACTACGCCGGAGACAGTGAAAATGCGGCCGTAAACACGTTGCGCGCGTTTGATTAAGCCGATGATAGAAGAGAATTCACCCACCTGTAATTTGCCCAGCAGGCTAGAGCGGTTGCGAATTCTGGGGTTGCCCGTGACTGCGCCTACACGTGGGCTTTCAATACAGTGGCGCATCATCCATGTAATACAGTGTGTATCTAATACGGCATCGCCATCAATACACATTAAAAATTCGTTTTTAGAGAGCATGGCTGCTGCACGTAAACCAGTGGCCTTGCCCTGGTTACTGCTCAAGTGAATGGCTTTTACCTTGTGATGCTTGGCCGCTAGCCGGTTTAATTTATCTCCGGTGTCATCGCTGCTACCGTCGTTTACCGCGATAATGTCATAGTCGGGGTAATCAAGTTGCAGCATGGCTTCTATGGTGTCTACCACATGCGCACCTTCGTTAAAGCAAGGCACAATTATGCTTACCGGCGGGTACTCGGGCAGGGTGGGGGCTTGTGTAAAGTCAGCGTCTTTTCTTTCCCAATGGAAATAATAATAAAGTCCGCCCACTATCCACAAGTAAGCCATAAACAGTGGGTAATAAAATGCAAAATCTAAGAGAAATTGAATCATGATTTATTTGGGTAAGTAGGGAAAATCACGTGCCGACATATAAGGCCGGATTTTTTCCACATTGGGTTGGTTGTGAATAAAGTCATCAGCGTAATAGCCAATGTGTTGCGCATCATTGCGCAATAGCAGAGAGAACTGCTCAACTAATACTGCATCTTGAATCGGCTGTTTGCTGGCCCAGTCAAAAGACTGTAATTCAAAAATAGTTTTTTTGATGCCATTTGGTGTACGCTTGGCTTGCTTCACAAGCGTTGTAAGCCATTGTTTGGAATCAGATACCTTTTCCATCTTAGGCATCGCCATGACGGCGGTGTAATCGTAATGACCTAAAAAGTCTGCATAATTTTGGGCCAGCCACGCTTCGCTTTGTGGGTTCAGCATTGCGTTTGCATATAGATTCCGCGCAGTTTTGAGACCCGGTTGATATTGTTTGACCACATTGGCTAGCTCGACGGTAAAGTCAGTTATCCAGCGACTTTTCAAAGAGATCCACTGTGCTTTTTGTGTCGGATTGGCCTGGATACGGACTATGGAGCGGGGCAGTTGCCACTGCTTTTCATATACATCAAGTGCAAAATGGCTGTTATCTTCCTCGTCATTGAAGGTAGCATCATCATGAAAAATAATGCCTTGGAATAGCGCGTGTGTGGCTAAGTCCTCATAAATATCTTTGATCAGGGTGCGAGCTTCTGGCGAAAACGGGCTGAGGCGGCGATAGGTACCTGTATTTGCGCGCTGGGTAAGTGCCGTAACGCTAAGTTTTGCTTGCAAGGTTTTATCCGGTAAATCATAGGCCAGTACTGGCATCCAAGCGTAGACGTTAACACCTGCGCGCGTATTGAGCTGGCGCGCTACGCGGCTAAAAATGTCTGCCCGAACTGGCAGATGGCGGTTTTGAAAATACACGGCATCTGCCGTGCCATCACCATCTGGGTCAGCAAAGGCTTGTAAATACACGGTGGTTGGCGCGAGTGATTTGATACGCTCAATTAGCCCATCCAGATTTTTCCACATCTGCGCTTCGTCTTTGTCGTACACATAGTCTAAGTCCACATGTACAACACGCTGCTGATCATGCTCAATTTTGTGGCTGAGTATGCGGATAAGTGTTTCCTCATTGAGGTTGGCGTCAATAAGCGCACGGTTGATACTAGATAGCTCTTGGATGTTGTTCGGGTGCTCAGTGTTGTCATCCAGTGAAAAAGTGATCGGCATGCCTAGCTGCTTGGCGATATCGAGTGTCGTCTGGTTGTATCTGCCATAAGGCCAAGTCATGATACGTGGCCTTTTTCCTGTAATACGCTCTAGATAGTCGCTATTACGTTTTAAATCGTCAGTAATCCGTGCGATGTAAGCCGCTTGCGTTTCATAGCGTTTACTTTCCGGATCGTATTGGTGCGTGATTGCTGCAGGCGCAGTGCTGCCATACGGGTTCAACAGCACGCCACGATGCAAGTTGTAGCTATGTGAAGAAAACTCAATCAGCCCGGATTGCTCCATCTCTTTGATTTGTGCCGTGCTTAAAAAACCATTTCTTGGCACCTGCACATCACCATAATTAACCATGGCTGTAGGGGCTGCATCTAACCAGCTACCTACCAGCGCAACCACAGCTGGGTATTTAAATAACTTGAGCAATGGGTAGGCGTGCGTATAAAAGCTTTGATAGCCATCGTCAAACGTGAGTAATACTGGTTTAGATGGCAATGGTTTGATACCTTGTTGCGCATCTAGAATGTCGTTGACGCTAATAGGATGGTAGCCATGGTCGCTGAGCCAAGTTAAATGGCTGGCTAAGTGTTTGGTAGAAAGTAGGGTGGTTTCTTTTTCCAAGCTGCCATCGACTTCGTCTTTGATATCATGATAGCAAAGCACATCGTAACTGATGGCAGTTGGCGTGGCTTCAGCCATTGTTGTTGTGAGCAACGCTAGTAGTAGAAGTCCGTGGGATAGCAAGTTAAACATAAATAAAGTCGCTGTTAAAAAAGTAAGTTAATGTGGCCAAACAAGCTGCTGCGAAACTCTCTGATACCGTCGTAAGGTTGGCTGCGGCGACCGATGCCATATTCCAAGTTCAGCCAGCGATTGATATCCCAATCATGGCTATAGCTAATCGCCCAAGTAGCGCCGCTACCAAAGTCCTGTTGTTGATAATTGCCTACACCGAGCGCCAGGCGCTGGGTAAACGAGCGGTCGTAACGGCGCCATGTCAGCCAATCCTGTCTTAAGGTAGCGCCAATGGCAACATCACTTTTAGGATTAAAGTACACTGTGTTATCACGGCTATTGCGAGAGGCTGATGCATCGATGCGCACATTGGCTTTGTAATGCGGTTGTGTGTACATGCGTCTATCCCAAGCCACTTGTAGGTTCTCACGTGTATTGCCATCGGACATATGCATATAGCCTACGGACGCGGCGGCCTGCGTGAGTTCGCTCCAGCGGTAAGTCAGGCCTGCAGTCATCAGGTCACCTTGAATACCCACGCGCTGGCCTCTTACCGGTGCTTGTTGAGAGTTAAACGCAATTTCTGAGTTGAATAACCAGTAATCATCTGCGCGGTACTCAGCGCGCACTGCACCGGTCGCGCCATGACCATCTTGGGTGGCGAGCCCTAACTGTGAGGATATCAGCCAATCGTGGCTGCGATACTCTAGTCCAACTGCTGGTGCAAGTACGGCGCCTGATCCTTCCGGGAAAGTGCCGTGGTTATAGTCTGTATTCGCATATACACGGTAGTTGTCGTTAAATGGTGCTGAGTACAACCATGCATTGATATAACTAGACTTAGTGCCAATGGCCGCACCAGAAGATTTGCCAGTATTGAAATCGCTGATGAATTGTCGTTTTTGATGCAAGTCCCAGCGTTTATTCAATTCCTTGAGCGCTGGATCATCGGGCGTGATGTAGGTGTTGAGTGTCTGAATTTCTTTGTCAGCCAGCACCCAGTCTCTGCCATCCAAGTAAGTGTGGGCTAATCCATAGCGCGCTTGTGTGTCGTACTTATCTTGTGCCAGATTGTCTTGGTATGTTTTTCCGGCCAAATCAACCCACCCGCGCCAGCGCCAAATGTTTGCTAAGTTATTCTTAAGCTCAGGGTTGCTCGGACCGATGTTTTGTAATGCAACGAGCGCTTGTTCACTCCCCGCTAAGTTATCACCATAGGCCATTCCCATGGCGGCCACGGTGTCTGCCTGAAGCTTTTTGTCGTTTTGACGTACTGTAGGGTTGTCATTACGATTCAGATAGCTTGGTTCTTCCGCCGCAATTTTTTGAATGTGCGCTGTTGCTTCGTCAAATCGTTCTAACTCGATCAACGCATAAAACTTATCTAATTTGGTATTGTAGTTTTGCGGATCCTTGACAAGGATTGCGTCCAGTACAGTAAGCGCATGTTCAGGTTCGCGTAGCTCAAGGTAGGCATCTGCCACAGCGCTCATTGCGTAAACTGGAAGTTCGATATGCTGTGCGTTGAGTTGATTGAAATGAGCAATGACCTCTGCCGCGCGGTGGCGGTCGCGTAATGCCAACATGCGGTCAAACACTAACTTGCGTTTCGCTATATCGTTAACGTCTACTGTTGCCCAGTCGCATTGACAGGCCTTGTCCAATGCGTTTAATGCTTGGTCGGTATCAGCATATGGGCGTAATGGATTTTGTGGCTCAAGTTCACCCCATCGTACGTAAGAAGCCGCATGACTGGCCTTAATAGGTTGTGCTTGATTGGCTTCAAATTGATATTGTTGCTGTAGCTCATTGGCTTTGCTGGTGGCGCCTAAATCGCTTGCGGCGGAAGCCAGTGTGCCTGCCATGGCTGTGTCTTTGGGGTTCAGTGCCAGCAATCGTTGGCTAGCATCCAGTATTTTAATTGGGCTGTGTGTTTGCTGACTTAAATAGAGTTGTGCATTTAGTAGCTCTACATTCCCTGCATAGTTTTCTTTTAATGTGGCAATTTCGGCTTCGGCTAGCGTATATTCCTGGCGATCAATTTGTACCAATGCATGTGCAATTTTGTAGTCTACCAATTGAGGGTTACGCACAATCAGTGTTTCATAATGTTGTAATGCTTGTGTAAAATCACCGGTTTGGCGTGCTTTTTTGGCCAAAGTAGCAAGGGTTTGTTCTGATATTTCGTCAGTTGTGTTGTGTTGGCTGGCAGCTAATAGCGTATGGCTTTGCATGCCAAATGCCAAAATAATTGCAATGCTCATCTTACGCATGGCGCGTGTTGCAATAGGGTTAGACTGCTTGATACGGTTCATATGAGTAGGCATTTTTTAAACTTATAATTGAGACAAAATAAATAAGCGCAACATGGAAAAAGCAAATTTTGTGCCAAAAGAACTTTACCATTATAATGAATGAGATACGTCAACTTTATTGTAAAAATTCATTAAAAAGTTATGTGTTTTAATCCGTTAAAATAGAGGCTGAGTGAAGGGGAGTGTGAG
>Ga0208758_100152_pt1 | contig 32582 bp, 31 predicted proteins | sample LakWasM116_HOW13_2_FD_183930 | JGI IMG/M metagenome (GOLD analysis project Ga0208758, IMG submission 183930) | Freshwater sediment methanotrophic microbial communities from Lake Washington under simulated oxygen tension - Sediment Metagenome... | ecosystem: Environmental > Aquatic > Freshwater >...
AATAATCTTGAAGATTTAAAGCCGCACACATGCAAATATAATTGTTTACACGAACCTCGATCATTTCAATATTTAGAATGAGATCTATTGAATAAGACTGGGGCTTAAGTTCAACCCATTGAAATAATTGAGTTCCAGAATGAGTCTAAAAACGCTTCATTATCCAACATATCTTCATACATATGCATTTCTAATGAGACTCCAGAGTTTAATGCCCCAATTGCTGGAGGATTGGTCATGAGTACTAGATAACGTCCAGTCTCATTAGTTCGGAACGCCATGTTTTAAGGAAACGTACTATCTTCGGAAATGCCACGCGCTTAGAACACTCTTTAATGCTCGGAACAGCTTCGATATCATAATTGGGGCGGCGATCAGCAAGCCCTTATAGACTATATAGGTGAGTTGCCGAACCCACCAAGGTAGCTAACTAACAGAATAATTGACTTTCACAACATTATTAATCATAAAGAAAGCAGATATAAATGTATTAATTTCAAATACTCATATTGTTTTATGATAAAGTTTTATGATAAACCTTTGATTTAATTTAATTAATACCTTTATTTAAGTAGGGGTTTTAGGTAGTTAGCCTACCAAGCAACAATAAAATGCAGAGGCAATATCATGAGCAGCAATACGAGTGATATAAAGCAAACAGACGACCGTTTCCGCCAAGTGGTGGAAGCCGCACCAAACGCAATGGTCATGGTCGACAAGTCCGGTGTCATCGAAATGGTGAACACGCAAGCTGAGATTATTTTCGGCTACCGCAGAGAGGAACTTCTGGGACAGTCTATTGATTGCCTGCTTCCGGAACGGTTCCGTCATCAGCATCCACATCATCGAGACTCCTTTTTTTCTGACTTGCGCCCGCGCGCAATGGGCATTGGCCGTGATCTATTTGGCCGACACAAAGACGGCAGCGAGTTTCCGGTAGAAGTCGGGCTTAACCCGATTGAAACAGAAGATGGTATCAAAGTACTTTCAGCGATTACTGATATTTCGGCACGAAAGCGCATGGAAGAGCGTTTTCGTCTAGTGGTGGAAGCCGCACCAAACGCAATGGTCATGGTCGACAAGTCCGGTGTCATCGAAATGGTGAACACGCAAGCTGAGATTATTTTCGGCTACCGCAGAGAGGAACTTCTGGGACAGTCTATTGATTGCCTGCTTCCGGAACGGTTCCGTCATCAGCATCCACATCATCGAGACTCCTTTTTTTCTGACTTGCGCCCGCGCGCAATGGGCATTGGCCGTGATCTATTTGGCCGACACAAAGACGGCAGCGAGTTTCCGGTAGAAGTCGGGCTTAATCCTATTGAAACAGAAGATGGTATCAAAGTACTTTCAGCGATTACTGATATTTCGGCACGTGTAAAAGTGAATCAAAAACTTGCCGAACACCATGAAGAACTCGAACGCAGCAACAAAGAGCTAGCAACATTTGCCTATGTAGCATCTCATGATCTGAAATCACCGTTGCGAGGCATTTTTCAGATTTCACAGTGGATTGAGGAAGATCTAGGTAACGGGGATATATTGTCAATCCCAAGCCATATGAATTTATTGCGCGGGCGATTACGCCGCATGGAACTCTTACTGGATGATTTGCTTGCCTACTCACGCGCAGGGCGCATGGAAGGTGGTCTCAGCCAGATTGATCTTGGTGTGCTGGCTCATGACATATTTGATATGCAGGCACTGCCAGACGGCTTCAAGCTGTTAACTGCGGACGATCTGCCCACATTTACTACACTTGCTACTCCACTGGAACAGGTGCTTCGTAATCTATTCACCAATGCAGTAAAGCATCATGACCAATCAACCGGAAGCATTAAACTGGATTGGCAGCCTAAAAATAAAGACTATTACGAACTCAGCGTAACAGATGATGGGCCCGGGATTCCGCCAGAATATCATGAGCGCGTTTTTGTCATGTTTCAAACTTTGCGACCGCGCGATGAAGTTGAGGGTAGTGGTATGGGGTTGGCATTAGTTAAGAAAATAGTGGAAAACTATGGCGGAAAAACAAGCATTACATCAGATGGTATCCGCGGCACCACCATTCATTTTACCTGGCCAGTCAATATAAAGGGAAGAGCACCAATTGCAGACTCAATCTAGACACAACTACAAAGAAGTTACCTTACTTGTAGTTGATGATGATGATATAGATGCTATTGCCCTGGAGCGTGCATTACGCAAGCTCCGGCTATTGAATACACTTCATCGCGCTAGAGATGGGCTGGAGGCATTGACTCTGTTGCGTTCAGGGGCGATCCCACCCCCTTATATCATTTTGCTTGACCTAAATATGCCGCGCATGAACGGGTTGGAGTTTTTGCAGGCACTACGCACTGACCCTATGCTGACGCATGCGGTAGTGTTTGTTTTAACGACCTCAAAGTCTGATGAAGATTTAGTAGCGGCTTATCGCAGGCACGTTGCGGGTTATGTCTTCAAACAACACATGGACAGGGACTTTCTTGAAGTGATTGGTCTGATTGAGCATTACTGGCGAATAGTAGAACTGCCGGTAAATAAGGAGATGTCATGAGACTGCTGCTTGTTGACGATGATGAACTGGATAGGATGGCGGTGGTGCGTGTTTTACAGAGCCCTAAATTAATCAAAGATATTGTTCATGCCAGTACTGCAGTTTCAGCACTCAAAATTTTTGATGAAGATACATTTGATGTTGTCCTGCTTGACTACAGGCTGCCAGATATGGAGTGTCTTGACGTCTTGAATAGGCTCACTCAGCATGCCAATAAACATGCAGCGGTAGTTATTCTAACCGGCATAGTTAATGATGAGGCAATAGAAAGAGACTGCATTATTGCAGGTGCTCAAGATTTCTTACTTAAGCAGGAGCTCTCGCAAAGACATTTAACAAAAGCCCTGGTTCATGCTCAGGCGCGTCATGCACTCAATCAGCAATTGATGGAAACATATGCACGATTAAAGTATCTTGCTGAAAATGACCCTATGACCGGCTTATCAAACCGGCACTATTTTGAGGATCACTTGCGTACTGCAATCTCGCGTGCGGAACGTTTTGATAGCAAAGTTGGACTACTTTTTCTGGATATTGATAACTTCAAACTTATCAATGACAGCCTGGGTCACGATACGGGAGACCAGATTCTGCAACAAGTCGCAAATAGGCTGCTGGATGTAATTCGAGAAGGTGATATCGTATGTAGGCTTGGTGGCGATGAATTTGCAATTATTGCCCATGATATAGAAACAGAAACATCTCTAGCTACGCTTGCTCAACGCATTATAGATAACCTGAGCATACCTATCATGCTTGCGCAAACAGAGCACTTTATTTCTTGCAGTATTGGCATTTCAACCTACCCTAATTGCGCACAAAATGCTGAAGATATGCTGAAACATGCCGATCTGGCAATGTATCACGTTAAACGCATGGGGAGAAACGGGTTTCATTTCTTTACTGAAGCCTTGCAGGAAATAGTTATGAACAAAATCGTGCTTGAACAACAGTTGCGGACTGGTGTCCTGCAAAGCCAGTTGCTGCAATATTACCAGCCAGTCATTAATGCAAAAGATTTCAAAGTTTGTGGTGCTGAAATGCTAGTACGCTGGAATCATCCATCAAGAGGAATATTGCCTCCAAGTGAGTTTCTGGGGGGGATTGAAGAGCTGGGCTTTTTATCCGCAATTGATGTCGGAAATTTACATTTAGCCTGCAAACAGTTGGCTGAGTGGCGCTCAAGCGGCTTAGTTAATGACTCGTTTGTACTAGCAGTTAACGCAAGTGAGCAGTTAATCAAAGAAGATAATTTTCAGGACATTATCAAATCCGATCTAGACAAGACAAGCGTGCTAGGCTGCAACTTATCCATAGAAGTTACCGAAGGCGTTCTGGTTTCAGATTTTGACAAGACATCAGCGATCTTAAACCTGCTTAAGGGCTATGGCGTAAAAGTCGCTATCGATGATTTTGGCACGGGCTATTCATCTATGGCTTATCTTAAATGGCTTCCCGCATCGATACTTAAAGTTGATCGCTCTTTTGTTCAAAATGTGCCAGATAGTTCGGCGGATTGCCGGGTACTGAAAGCTATCATCGTTATGGCTAAAAGCTTAGATCTCGACGTGATTGTAGAAGGAGTTGAAACAATTGAACAAGCACGCCTATGCTATCAATACGGCGCTGATATGTTTCAGGGTTACCTTTTTTCAAAACCATTACCGCCTGCAGAGTTTGCATTTTTTCTAGAGCAACATAAACCAGCTTCCTATAAAGTCTAGTAATAATTTCAAAAAGCAACCTGCTGTTATTATCGTTATGCTTGATTTAAAAGAGTTTGGACAACAAATGAAAATTTTGGTACTTTGAATATCCATATGATTATAAATTACCATGAACGAACATAATCAAGAGCAACGTCTCAGAAACATTCTCGATACAAGCTTTGATGCCTTTGTAGGCGCTGATCACAGCGGGTTGATCATCGAATGGAATCAACAGGCCGAAAATATTTTTGGCTGGAGCTACGATGAAGCCATTGGCCAAAAAATGGATGAATTGATCCTCCCGGAGGGATCCAGAAAGGCACATCAGCATGAAATGCCGCGCTTTACTGAAACTGATCAGGCAAAAGTATTAAATCGCCGTATTCAGCTTGATGCGACAAGAAAAAATGGGGAGGTGTTTCCTGTAGAAATGGCAATTACCTACATTTCTAATTCGGGAATGTACGAGTGCTATGCATTTGTGCACGATATTTCGAGCCGTAAAACTGAAGAGCAAAGGTTACGGTTTTTGGCATCCAATGATTCACTCACAGGGTTGAGAAACCGGTTGTATTTTAACACCAGCCTGCCAGAAGCGATGGCAAGATGCAGGCGCAGTGATACGAATCTGGCCTTGATGTATCTGGATATAGATCACTTTAAATCAATCAATGACTCTTTAGGGCATGAAGCATGGGATCGGCTTCTGCAAGAGTTCGCTACCAGACTTAAAAGTAAATTACGTGAAGTTGATATTGTTTCACGCCTTGGAGGTGATGAATTTACAGTGATTGTTGAAGGCGTCATTTCTGATGAGAGTGCAGGTAAAGTAGCTGGCAATATTCTGCAGGAGCTAAACCGTGGAGGCTGGCTGGATACCCCTGATTTGAAAATCACTTCCAGTATCGGTATCGCAATTTATGATGGCCGTGTGATAGATGCGGATAAATTGGTAGCACTTGCTGATAAAGCCATGTACAAAGCCAAGCACTCGGGTCGCAATAATTTTAAAATATTAAGATTTGAGGATATTGAAACATCGGCTGAGAATAAATCAGACGATTTTAGTCATGAAACCTTTAAAAGCACCCAACAGCTATTGAATATATCGGATAAAGCGGAAGGGGATTTTTTGCAGAAAACTTTATCTGCTTTGCGACGTCATCTTGATATGGATGTTGCATTTATTTCTCACTTTCATGATGGTGTTAGAGAATTTGAATTCATTGACTCAAAAGATATGAACCCACCCATTGCAGTAGGTGATAGCGGCTCGCTTGAAGATAGCTATTGCCAGCGTGTGGTGGATGGTCGATTGCCTGAAATTATTAATGATGCTTTTGAATTGCCAGAAGCCATGAGCCTGGACGTGACCGAAAAATTGCCCGTCAGGGCACATATGAGCGTGCCTATTCGATTGCGTGATGGAAGTATCTACGGCACTTTTTGCTGCTTTAGCTACAAGCCAAACCAAACGCTAAATGAACGTGACATCTTTGTAATGCATGTATTTGCAGACTTAATCGCGCAGCAATTATAGACTTCTGCCGGGCGTGCCCCGGCTTTTCAGATAAGATCAATACACCACATTAACCTTGATGTGGCTAATGTGGTGTTAATAGGCCAACGGTTTACTTCAGTATTGGTTGTGGTTTCTTCGCTCGTGTTATACGCGCAAATGCTGAGTGATTATGTATCGATTCAAAATTCTCAGTATCAATGCTATAGCTTTTAATCTGATCTTCTTTATTTAAAGATAGGGCGATGTCTCTGACCAAATCTTCTACAAATTTTGGATGATCATAAGCGTGCTCTGTCACATATTTTTCATCAGGGCGTTTGAGAAGTCCATATATTTCACAAGAGGCATTTTTCTCAGCAATTGATATCAGATGCCGCATCGGCATTTCGTCATCAAGCTCAGCTTTAATACATATGATTGATCTTTGATTATGAGCACCATAGTCAGATATTCCTTTAGAGCAGGGGCACAGACTGGTAACCGGAACTTTTACAGACATATAAAAAGTATACTCTCCGATTTCTGATACGCTACCCAACCAGCTTACGTCATAATCCAATTTACTTTTTACCCCTGAAATCGGAGCAGTTTTGCTCAAAAAAGCAGGGAATTCCATTTGTATTTCTCCATGCGTGGCTCCCAGCTTATCCAGCATTTCGAAAATAAGTATCTTGAATCGCGTCTGATCAAGTGCTTCTCTTTTCAGCTCAAGCAGCTCGATAAATCTTGACATGTGTGTGCCTTTCTCATGTGAAGGCAAACCTACTGTCATAGACAATGTAGCGATTGTCTGAAATGCAGTGCCTTCTAATAAGATGGAAATGGGATAACGTATGTCCTTGATACCTACCTGATCAATTTTTATTTCACGTGTATCGATAGTGGATTGTGTGTCGGGAAGTGGTGCAACTTTGAAAATATTGTTCATACTGGGCCTGTATATATAAGAGTCTTTAATATTTGTTACTCAAAAGCACATGTGCTGGACGTGGTTCTTAAAGATTTAACCTTTATGGGGGAAACATGCCGACTCTGTGCCGGTAAACCAGTTGTGCGCCAAACCATGCACCGGTTAATAAAGTGAAGAGTCCAAGGCCGTTAAGTGAAATTTCTATCGCGCCTGGTGCTTGAAGCGTGAGCTGGTCCATTCTTGCAAACAAACTAGCTGCATAAAAAAACCAGGTAAGTAACATGAGTTGCATATGTCTTTCAGCAGTTTTTAATGCCTGCTGACGGTTTGAGATTTTTAGTAGCTCGATTACCCCGGTTAGCATTGCACAAATGCCAGTAATAGTGCCAATCCAGAGAGTAATGCCAGACCACCACCAGACTGGCCTGCCAAGCCATAAACTCGCCACGTCTCCAAATGTGGCGAGCACCCAGCAGGCAATTGGAAAGTGCACGATTGCAGGATGTAAAGGGTGTTTCATTTCTCTAGCTGCGGAACAATACAGTGGCTAATGTCAGAAACCCGGCAACAGCAACGCCAGCGTGAATCAAAACGACTAATTTTGGCGCTGATTGTTTCATCAAATGCTTGGACGCTAAATAAAAGCCTCCAACGGCTGCCACTACCAGTATTGCAAACGCTGCGGTAACCCGGCTCGTGCCAGACCCTGTAAATACTTCTATCGCTAATATTACCAGGCCCAGCGCACCGGCGGCAGCATGTGCCAACGACAGTGGCCAGGGGGCCAGTTTTTGATTTAATACATCAAGCGCCAGAATGATGCCTCCTAGAGCTGTAAGTGCGAATATTAAAAGGGCAAATGTAGACATTGATAAATCTCCTTACTGGTTAAGTTCCGTTAATTTAAAATGCATTTAAAACATATTTAAAATATATATATGTTTTAAGTGGTTATGACATTGATCCATGATGATAAAACTTTTAGTTGGGCTTACTTAATGCATGGATTTTAATCAGGTTATAGATCACTATTTCTGTTTCAGTTATTTAAAGTTCTGAAAAAATCGGGTATGGATTCATAAATTGCATTATCCCCAGCTACCCAATAAATGCGTTAGGCACAGGATCTTTGCCTAACGCGTTAAGTAGAATGGCCCAATGCATTGTTTCATCACCTAAAATACTCCCTGCTGCTGAAATCAAATCCTTGTTGTGAAATTTTGGGAGAGCGCCTAAATATGCGCTAGCTGCACTTTGCTCCAGGCCGGCCGCAAAATTTAATACATCCGCCTGTGATTTTAATTGGCTTAAAGGAAATCCATATTCCGCTACAGATTTAACTGTCACTGCAACACCGCCTAATTTCTCAATGGTGCTTGCCAGAACATTCGCATGGGCTTTATGGTGGCCTTGAAACTTCACTGCGACATCAAGCACACCGGGTTGTAGTAATCCGGATTCAGCCCCTACTTGATATGCGGTAATAGCCTGATATTCATGTGCCAGTGCTGCATTGAGTATGATGATGTCATCGGAAGTAGAAGTTGAGGTTGTATTTGCCAGCCCAGGCGTACTATGACCCAGTGTAGTAAAGGCAAGTGCACCAAGCGCAAACATACCTGTTTTTGCAAAAAAATCACGACGGTCTGCTAACTCAAGAGCGTTATTGTGTGGCTCGCTGGTGTTGTTGTTCATTTTAAAATCTCCTTAGATCAAAATTTTGTTAATAAATCTATACATCCCATTTTTTAGTCATTATTGCGTGACAAAACAAAGATTAATCCAGTTAAAACACTTTGTAAAGTAAAATATGTTTTAATTGTATTAATGTTCAATTAGGTATAATATGCAAACATAGTATGAATAACGAAGGACATCTGATGCTTAAGATACTAGGGCTTCGTCAGCAAGAGTTGCTGAACTTGCTGCTCAAAAATAAAACTGGATTGACTGTGGATGAGCTCTCTAAACGACTGGGAATCGCTAAAAATGCAGTGAGGCAGCATTTGTCTTCTTTAGAAAATGATGGGTTTGTTACTCAGGGAATAAGCCGTCCATCAGGCGGTCGACCTGAACAGCTTTATATCTTGTCGGATGCAGGCAAGGAGCTTTTTCCCAGGCATTATTCCTGGTTTGCGCAATTAATTGTTGAATCAATAAAACAAGAGTCAGGTGAAGTTGGCTTAAAAGAGCGGATGAGTGCCATGGGTGCAGCAGTGGCCGCACAGTTGAAGCGTCAATATCCCGATTTGGATACACTTCAGCATAAAATTGAAAAGCTATCTGAAGTGATGGAGGAGTTGGGGTATGACACAAAAAGTACTTCAACCCTTGCCGACAGGCAAGTTATCGAGGCTGATAATTGCATTTTTCACAGTTTGGCTATAAAGAATCCAGCCGTGTGTGAGTTTGATTTAGCGCTTATGGCAAACTTTACTGATAGCCATATTGATCATCAGGAATGTATGGCCAATAAAGGGAACGTCTGCCGGTTTAAATTTAAGGTTAAAGATTAATTTTTAATTGCCGTATTAATGGTTAAAAATAAGCATTATCTTTCTGGGTGTCATCACAATGAAGCTTTATATTGATTCTAATTATTTGTCACCCTACGCCATGTCGGCCTTTGTGGCATTGCGCGAAAAAAATGTTCCGTTCGATATGGTGCTGGTGAATCTGCAACAAAATGAGCACTGGGCGGATGATTATGTCGAGATATCAAGCTTACGCCGAGTGCCGGCCATTAGCGACAATGGCTTTCATCTTTCCGAATCTTCGGCAATCTGCGAATATATTGAAGACCGCTATTCCGGTACTGCGCTTTATCCGGCAAATATTAAAGATAAAGCAAAGGCACGTGAAATCCAGGCTTGGCTGCGCAGCGATCTTATGCCAATTCGACAAAAGCGCTCAACAGAAGTCATTTTTATGAAATCTGCAGCGCCGCCACTGTCAGACGTGGCTCAAGCCGCCGCACAGAAACTGTTTTTAGTCGCAGAAAAGCTGCTACCTGCCAGTAAGCAAAATTTATTTGGCGAATGGAGTATCGCAGATACAGATTTGGCTCTGATGCTCAACCGCCTGGTCTTCGCTGGGGATGAAGTCCCCGAGCGACTCGTGCTATATGCTAAATTGCAATGGCAACGCACAAGCGTTCAAGAATGGGTCAATAAGGTCAGGCCTGTACTGTGAGAGTTTGTTAATGCCGAAGCGCGTTAAATATTGCTAACATAAACACCATAGTGACAAAATATAGTTGTATGCAGTTTTGAGTTGGTAATTTTTATATAGAAATTAACAAGTTTCTTTATTAACTTTATTGCTAGTTTAGATTGATGCCTTAATCAAGGTAATCGCAGCATTTCTGGCACGTTTAGCCGCGCCGGATCCAGGGCTTAGCCTTTCTATCAATGCACCACCTTCAAAAATAATTGTTAACTGCTGGCCTAATGTCTGTGCGTCCTTTACGCCGGCAATCTCAGCCAGTCTGGACAGATATTGCTGCAGCTCATTCGACAATGCAACGGAGTAATGATGTACCGGATGTGATGGGTCAGGAAACTCTACAGAGCCGATATGAAAAGGCAGGCCATTAAACTCAGCTGTGGAGATCCATTGTTCATATAAATCACATAATTCAAATAACACTTCTTTGGAGTCTCGTTTTTTATCTGCGAGTTTTTCATTGATCCAGGCATAGAAGCGGTTGGATTTTTCTTTCAGGTATTCAATGATTAATTCATTTTTACTCGGAAAATATTTATAAAGTGTTGCTTTTGCCACGCCTGACTCAGCGATAATCGTGTCTACACCGGAGGCGTGGATGCCACGAGTTTCAAATAACAGTGTTGCCACGGATAGTATTTTTTCACGCATATTTTTCATGTCAGTTCCTTTGAGTATTCTTTTGTGTTCGCAGCGCTGCCATCAAGCTATAACGGACTGTTCATCAATTTTTGCGGATACAGGCAATTTGCATAATTCAGTGCATTTTTAAGGCTATCTGCGGTATTGATATCCACTTTGCCTTCGTTGATGAATGAGATGAAGGCTGCTCGTTCCTGAGGTTGCAGCATTGCGGCCTGAGGGAGCTGGCAGTCCCCATTTTTCATAGCTGTATATAACGCCACAAGATTGGAAACTGTTTTGCTGCCGGTCTGGTTGATCGAAGTATCCATCGTGGTATCCAGCGGGTTCATTCCGTCATTGGATTTGTTGCTTGTACGCGGGCCGAGTAAAATAATAGCGAAACCCATGATGATGGCAAAAGTCAGCAATGATAATGACACCATTAATCTTTGGGTGCGCTTTGGCGGTGTTAAAAAATCCGTAATCGACTGATTGACCAGTTGCCAGGGCTTCTCGGAATTATTCTGAACCTGAAGCTTGATTGCCCCTATCACTAAAAAAAGAATCTGGTCAGCCACAATCGCTGTATTGTTCAGCTTCAGCCGGGATGTTTCATTTTCGATCATATTTTTTAATATCTGAATATCGTCAATTGAAAGATCCGCTTCTTTCCCGCTGATGACATCGCCCATGCGCTGTCTGTTCCAGTCACTCAGTATGCCGGATAAGCCAATCAACCTGGCAAGCGGAGATTTGCCTGCTTTCTGGAATTGCATATTAAAACGATCTGATTTTAAAAATTTAGTGGCCATAATTTCAGCGTCTCAAATTAATTTTACAAAAATACTTGCGAACCAAAGTGATTATAGCAAACTAAAACGGACAGATCTGTCTGCATGCTAAATGATTATCTTGCCAATGGCAACTATAACCCTGTTTGCTGTGCTTAATCATGAATCAAAACTTCCCCGCCAGGCAGATTAGGCGTCATGTGTCCAAGAGCGTGATTCATGATATTGCCCATAGCTATCAATTATTATTTATAAGCCGTTGAAAATAGACAGACCTTTCTGTATTATTTTGATGCGGTACTTTTATACATAATAACAAGGGGAAGATAGATGGAGATTTTGTTAATAGGCTCAGCAGTATGTGTTTTGGCTTTGATTTTGTCGGCTTGGTTGATGACTTTCGCCAAGTGGTTTCCGCTTCCAGGCGTGGATGCGTTCGTGATTGATTATAAGACCTTGATCAGGGCCCATGTCGACTACGCACTCATGGCGCTGTTTTGCGTTGGCTTTTATGGCTCGGGTGTCAATCTGCCGGTGATTGCATGCTGGTGCGTGGCTATCGGTGGATTTACCAACCCGACAATTTTCACAATCGCAGCTTTTGACACCAATTTCTGGGAAAAGAAAAAATGGAAAGTGTTCACGGCGCTTAGCTTTGTCATTTCATCAGTAGGTTTTGTGTGGATCGCTTACACAATGCTGCGACATGCGATTGCCTAAGCTGGAATATCAGCGCTGCAGGGAGGAGATCATGACTGATCGTGTAAATAAGGAGGTGGCTTTGCCGCTGCCATTACGGGTTCAATTCATGGAAACATTGATAACCGGAATTGCCAGATTCATGTGGATGTACTTTTCGGTTTTTGAATACTGAGCCATGAGCCGCACGTAAAATAAAGGGAGAATCATTTCTCCCTTTATTCATTTTGGCAGCAACCTGACGGGAACGGCATGTTTCGCAGTGCTGCTATCTGGTATCAAACTGCGGTAATCTGTATAAAGTTACCAAATGCGATAGGTCTGGCCTGTCTGGTGTCCTTCCACGCTTTTTCGACATGCTAGTGCAACTTTCCAGCCTGGGGCGGGCAGTGTGCCGTTAAAATACGGCCCATACACATCCCATGACTCTTCCAGCACTGTAGGGCTTACTGAGTTGATCCGTATTCCACGCTCCATCTCAATGGCAGCACCGCGAATGAAGCCATCAATGGCCGCGTTCACAGTTGAGGCATTGGCGCCGAACATTACCGGGTCGTGACTCAGGCTACCGCTAGTCAAGGTAATCGAGCCGCCATCATTCAAGTAATGCTGGCCGATTAATGCCAGATTTACCTGACCAAGCAATTTATCATGCAGGCCAATTTTAAATTGTTCTGCCGTCATTTCCTTTGCCGGCCCAAAATGCAGATTACCTGCAACCGAGATGATTGCATCTATATTGCCTGTTTTATTAAATAACTCACGTACGCTGTTTTCACTGGTCATATCAACCTGATATTGTCCGCTAGTTTTTCCGACTTCGATGATTTCATGACGCGGAGCAAGTTCTTTGATGACTAGCTTGCCAATAGTGCCTGATGCGCCTACCACTAAAATTTTCATAATGCCTCCTGGTAATTAACTGAATGAATACTACGGATGCAATTGTGAGCGCCGCATTAGATAAGATAAATACTATAATAATTAAAATATTTTTAACTGTGAGTATGGAATATGGACCGGTTACTTGGCATGGAAGTATTTGTTGCAGTTATTGAGGCAGGTAGTTTTTCTGCTGCGGCAAATCATTTCAAGATTACCCCTGCTATGGTCAGCAAACATATCAGTGCGCTGGAAAAACGCCTGGGGACAACGCTATTAGCCAGGACAACGCGTAGCCAGAAGCTTACCGAAGTAGGGAGTAAGTATTACGAAAACTGTAAACAGATTTTAGGGCAGATATCAGACGCAGAAGCTGGGGCAGAGGCAATGGGAAGTTATCCGAAAGGGCATCTGCGGGTGAGTGCCTCAATCTGGTTTGGCTCATTAACGCTTGCCCCGCTGGTGTGTGATTACTTAAGGGAATTTCCTGAAGTGAATATTGAGTTGTCACTGACGGATCGTTATGTAGATATCGTTGAAGAAGGCTTTGATGTCGCGATTCGCATCGGAGAGCTGAAAGACTCTTCTCTGATAGCCAGGAAATTATCAATATTTGAATACTGTGTTTGCGCTTCGCCTGATTATATTGCTGAATTCGGCGCGCCAGAACTGCCGGAAGACCTTCTGAATCACCATTGTCTGGATTTTTCAAATTGGCAAAGTCAGGGCGGATGGCGCCTGATGCAAAAGCAGCTTCGATCAGGGGCAAGCCCAGAACCTAAGCTGGAATCCAATAACGTGCAGGTTCTTCATACGGCTGCACTGAAAGGAATCGGAATCATCATGATGCCTAAAGAGCTGCTCAAGGCGGATATTGCATCAGGCCGGTTGGTCGAATTAATGCAAGATTATTTGCCGGCTTCGCGTCCGATATATGCCGTATATCCCAGAGAGCGGCAGCTGGCACCGAAACTTACTTCTTTTGTAGATTTTTTATTAAGGAAACTGCGTCCATAACTTACAGTTCAACCTTTGTATTCTGTCGCGCGCAATTGCCAATCCATCGCGAATTGATTGTCAGTGCGTGACAATATGAGTTTGGCGATTCATTCATTAAGGATTGTATCCATATTTAATCACTGGCCAGGTCACAGATATAACGCTATAAGCCCGCAGCAAAACCTGAAAAACGATAGTGAAAAAGCAGATGGCGGAAAAGTGATTTTGCTCATCCTTCTTAGAGAGTACCTCTTAGGTGTGATTGTGGGATTTATTCAGAAACGATTTAATACATACACTTTCAAGTGAACCCCTAAGGAGAATTGCAATGAGTACTAAACCTTTCTATTACAAAAAGCAGGCTGTTAAAGATGTACAACCATCAATGAACGTAGCAGGTGTTCCGGCATTTTTAGGCGACACCTTTGTTTCTCAAGACAAAGACAAAACTATCTGTGCCGGTTTCTTCCACCTGGATAAAGGCAATGCACTGGTTTATGAATATGACTATGAAGAAATGAAGATTGTAGTTGAAGGCACATTCATTATTTCTGATGAAACCGGCCAGAAAGTAACTGCAACTGTTGGTGACGTGCTTTACTTCCCATCAGGCTGCAAAATTACATTCAGCACACCTGACCGTGCAGTTGGTTTCTTCTGCGGTCAACGCGCACCTTTGTAAGCTTAAACCTTTAATTAAGCTTTCATAAATATACCCTGCGCTGCCATTGCTGCGTAGGGTATTTTTATTCTGGCGTCAGGCGTCTGCCTGCCAGAAAATCAGGCGCTTCGCGTTAAATAGCAGCGCTTGTTGTGCACTTACCCTCCCGGTTACAACCTCTCTTTTTATTCAATATCGCCCATTGCCAATTTTACGGGTCGCATCAGTTAAAGCAACTAATCCAAACGGAGTAATCCTTAGTGACGATTGTCAGAGGCTGCCGTAAGTTCGAAAATTCAGTTGTAAGTTTTGACAATACGTCATCTCCCAACTTACTACGAAGTTGAACTCCCTTGGGGGCATTGCAATATTGCATATTTTGTATTTGCCCCCTTTTTTTTCAGTGATAGATAACTTCGTGTGTATTAACCAAAATTAAATTTAAAACCCTTTTGCTGCCAGTAACGTTGCTGAAAAGAGAAAATAATTATGAATTCGCCAATAGGTTTTTCAATAGAAGATGTACAAAATTTGGTTGATATACGTCAGCTCGCGATTGATAAAGTCGGGATCAAATCCATACGCCACCCTGTTAAGATCAAAGATAAAGCAGGAGAGGCCCAGCATTCAGTTGCGACATTTAATATGTATGTGCACTTGCCGCAGCACTTAAAAGGCACGCACATGTCCAGGTTCATTGAGATTCTTAATGGTAATGATCATGAGATTTCAATAGAAAATTTTTATAAAATGTTAAAACAAGTGGCGCTGAAACTTGAAGCGGATTCAGGCCATATTGAAATGTCATTTCCATATTTTGTGAATAAATCAGCGCCGGTTTCCGGTGTAAAAAGCCTGCTTGATTACGAAGTGACATTTATCGGTGAAATCACCAAAGCCTACCATGATGTCAAAGTTAAAGTCCTCATCCCGGTAACCAGCCTTTGCCCATGCTCTAAAAAAATATCTGCGTATGGCGCGCATAATCAGCGTTCTCACGTCACGGTAACCGTCGCACTCAAAGACCTGATGTGGATAGAAGATATTATCAAGACAGTAGAGGCACAGGCTTCATCAGAGTTGTATGGCTTATTAAAACGCCCTGACGAAAAGTATGTAACGGAGCTTGCCTACGACAACCCCAAGTTTGTTGAAGATATGGTGCGCGATATTGCAGCCGCTTTTTATAAAGATGATCGTATCAAGAGCTTCACCGTTGAATGTGAAAATTTTGAGTCGATACACAACCATTCAGCTTACGCCTGCATAACAAGCCAAAATATATAACGAGCACATCATGAATAATTTCGTCAGCGCCAACTTATTAGAGCAGAAGAAGCCGATTCCAGGCATGGATCTGTATCTTAAACGCAGTAAATCCATCAGCCCGATTACGGAAATTATAGAGGAAATACGCCAGGGCCGTATGGTGGTGCTACTGGATGACGAAGACCGCGAAAATGAAGGTGACCTTGTCATGGCGGCACAATATGTGACCCCTGAGGATGTAAACTTCATGGCTATGCATGGACGTGGCTTAATATGCCTGACGCTCACTGAAGAGCGCGGCAGGCAGTTGAATCTGAGCCCGATGGTTGCCAGTAACGGCACTAAGATGGGCACCAACTTCACGGCCTCGATCGAGGCCGCAGAAGGCGTTACTACCGGAATCTCGGCGGCAGACAGAGCACATACGATACAGACCGCAGTGCATGTGAATGCGCGCCCGATGGATATTGTCAGCCCCGGGCATGTGTTTCCACTGATTGCACAGAAAGGCGGTGTCCTGGTACGTGCCGGCCATACCGAAGCCGGCTGTGACATTGCCAAACTGGCAAATCTTGATGCTTCGGCTGTGATCTGTGAAATACTCAAAGATAACGGAGAAATGGCTCGCCTGCCTGATTTACTGGATTTCGCAGCCAAGCATGACCTTAAGGTTGGCACGATTGCCGACCTGATTAATTATCGCAGCCAGACCGAGTCTCTGGTCAAACGTGTTGCTGAAAGAGTCATTGAGACAGCTTTTGGGCCGTTTCAGTTAATTGCCTATCAGGAGTCTATTGCGAATCAGACCCATCTGGCGCTGGTTAAAGGCGATATTGCTGCGGATAAAAGCGTCCTGGTGCGTGTACATGAACCTTTATCGGTGCTGGATTTACTCGATGCCAGCAACAAGAGCCATAGTTGGAGCCTGCCGGACGCGATGCAAATGATCAGCCAAGCGGATGCGGGCGTAATTGTGATGTTAAGACGCGACGAGAAAAGTGAGGATATCATCCATGCAATTCATTCAGCTAATTTCCCAGCTAGCAATCAATACACGCTCAAAGATTACGGAATTGGTGCGCAAATACTACGAGATCTGGGAGTGGTGAAAATGCGCCTGATGGCTGAGCCGCGTAAAATGCCCAGTATGACAGGGTTTGGCTTGCAGGTCACAGAGTTCGTTGCTGTAGACTGATCTCTATTGGCTCAATGCCATGCTGCCTGTGGCAAAGCTGGCTGAATGTCAGTGGGTTGGCAAAGAACACCGGTACTCGAATCGCATAGTCAATACCGCCGCAGATTGCGGCAGACTGCATTATCGGTGAATAGCTGGATAATGGATGACTATGCAGCCAGATGCCGTGTCATTACGAGGTACTTGATTCGGAATCCAAGATGATGTTTAGTCCGGGCTAGCCCGGTATTTTCCAGGCCGGCTCCGGCCTGACAGCTTTGTTACTCACCGGATGTATTTACAAATATCCTGGCACAGATCAGGCAAAGGGCACTTGCCCCGCCAATCACCAGAAATGCCAGTACATCAGCGCCCGCATACCCCCAAAAACTACTCATTTTCCACTCCTGTTGTTTATCTGATTATTTCTTGCCTTGCTGTTTCTTGTTTTGCGATTGTTTTAAAACTGATGTGCTAGGGTAGCAGCAGCCCTGTATCTACCATTCTGGAAATACCAAAATCAGACAGCTTGTATTTGAAGCGCAATTTCGATTGATTGCCATCGGTTTCCAGTTTTTGCTCAATTCGGTTAATCAGCCCGGCTGCCGATAATTCATCGAGGGCGATGTTTAAGGTTTTTTCCCTGAACGCGCCGGATTCACTGTATTCATGAAGCGCTCTTTTAATGAGATCATAATCCCACAATGAGCCGGATCTGCTGAGGGTGATTAACAGATAGCCTTTTTGATGAAGTTTCAATTAATGTGCTCCTGGCTGGTCAATATCACGTAGGTTGGCGATCGACTCGGCTGATTCACTGAACATGACAAAACTGCCTAAAACGGTGAATATGAGGCCGAGCACAAAATACCATTGTGGAAACTGCAAGGTAAACGCTGCAATAAAGATCAGCGCAAACACAGCATAAAGATTGCCTATTGCTTCACCGCGTCCGACCCCGATCAGGCTGAAGCTCTTGTAAAATGCAGTGTAGCAATAGGCATGGCATGCTGCCGCCAGCAATATCCATAACATTGCCTTGCTGTGAGTGACGGTGTTGATTACGAGCGCTGCAATCGGTAAATCTGTAAGCAGCGCCAGTGCCGGCAGTATCAGGATACCCCAGAACAGTATTTCAAAAGAAAAACGGCAGTGTATGCCCACGTCCGGATCGGAAACGTCCATGGCTCTGGCGGCGACAGCACCTTCGGTTCCCCAGCCGATTGCGGACATAATGCCGCCCAGGTAACCTAGCCAGGCATTGGGGTTGGATTCATTCATTTCACCGAACAGACCGGGGCCGTAGATGATCATGCCGCCGAAAATAATAATGCACATGCCAATCGCCGCGCGTCTGGAGATTTTTTCTTTGTACCAGAGCCTTGCAATAATTGCGCCGATAACTGGATAAAACAGAGAAGATATTGCGGCAAATACCGGCCCGATGAAGCCCATCGCCATATAAGAACCAAAAATTGCCAATGGGCCGCCACATAGAGAGGCAAGCGCGTACCATTTTGATATGGTCTTGAACCTGACCATAGTGCGGCCGTAGTCTTTGACTTTACCGAGCACCGCATTCCACAATAGCAAGAACAGAAATACGGTGATTGCATGTACCCATGTCATTACAGCGGTTGCTGCCAGACGCAGGGACTGCTGGTCGGCAGCGATATCCACGTAAGGAAACTCAGACCAGAGCGCGGTCCCCGGCACGTACCACGCACCCCACAATATTGCTGTCCATAATGCCCACATAAACCCCCAGCGCTGGTTGCGTAAATAGTGCTTATGTAAAGCTGATTTTAAACTGGTATCCGGAGCAATGGCATCCCGGAATTTTGCAGATGTAGATATATTGGCCATATTTAATTTGCGGTGATTGGATTGATGGAAACTTAATCAGTGCGATTGACAAGTAAATTAGCAATTGTCGTAAAGTTGTTCATGAGCTTGCCTTTTACTTCTGCGGCGATTCCTATTTCATCAATCGCCATGTCCATACATTTAAGCCAGATATCTTTTGCTTCACTGTTAATCTCAACGTGCTCATGCATTAACCTGACGTTTGAATGGCCGTGTTTCTCAACATATAGTTTTGGCCCGCCCAGAAAACCAGACAGGAAATTGAATTGCTCTACACGAGAGTGCGCAATTCCGTTTCCGCGCAGATGCAGTAAATGCAATTTATTTGCTTCCGGATGTTGTTCAACCAGATCGTAGAAAACTTTAACCAGGTTTACTACGCCATTTTCGCCGCCGATAGCATCGTAGAGCGATTTTTTTTCTGCTGCATGATGAGAGCTTGTATGGTTTATCATGGGGTTGTTTCCAGTATAAAGTTGGTCGTAAATAACGCTAACACAGTCGTTTGTTTATATGTCCAGGCTGGTTGCCTGGAGTTTCTGTATCCACTAATCCACTATATATTTCAAGTACATAGTAAACAGTATGCGCCAAATTAAACATCACCTTGAAGGCGTAACACAAAGGGAGTATTCGCATGCAGCAATGAAGGCGGGCTATACATCATATTGTGCAGAGCTCGCACAGCTACCACTTTTAGAGTAATCCGTAGTGGTGATTGCAGCGAAATCATGATTGCTATCAAATGACTCAGGAATTTGGCAATTCTGTTGATATTCCGTATTTCAAGTTAGTTAATTAAGTAAGTGGCAAGACTAAATTCTTTTGCTTTACCCAGTTGCACCAGAGCCGTAACAATCTATGTATGGCCTGATGCTGAAATTTTTTTAAAGGGGACTTAAATTGAGCTTAAATTCGTCAGTTGATGCAATTTCAGCTGATCTTTCTGAAAACGTCGTAATGCAAAATGCGACATTACATAGAAAGATTGGCTGGCAAGGTGCATTCTGGGTGGCAAGCGGCGTTCCAGCGCTTGTTCTTTTTTCAATCGGCGCGATTGCCGCCACTGTTGGTAAGCCGGCCTGGATGATCTGGGCGATATCCATTACTTTTGGTTTTATACAAGCATTTACTTATGCTGAAATTGCTGGCTTGTTTCCGCATAAGTCAGGTGGTGCATCGATTTATGGTGCTGTTGCATGGGTCAAGTATAGTAAGTTTATAGCACCTGTATCGGTATGGTGTAACTGGTTTGCCTGGTCGCCGGTACTCGCGATTGGTTCGGGGCTGGCGGCAGGCTATATGCTGAGCGCGCTATTTGCACCAGATGCCGTGATTAATACCTGGCAGCTGACTTTGCTGGATTTGGGCATGATTAAAGATGGGCTGTCGCTAAGAATTAATGCGACGTTTATCCTCGGTGCTTCAGTGCTGCTGACGGTGTTCTTTATTCAGCATGGCGGTATTTTGCGCTCAGCAAAAACCACGATGATACTTGGCGTAATCGCATTGATTCCACTGATGCTGATTGGTTTGGTGCCCCTGATTACCGGTGATGTTGCGCAGGCAAACTTCTTGCCGTTAGCGCCATTGGCACACGATGCCGCCGGCAACGTGATTGATGGCGTCTGGGGTATTGAAGGCTGGAAACTGATGGCTGGCGGCTTGTTTATTGCGGCATGGTCTACTTATGGTTTTGAAACAGCCGTATGTTACACACGTGAGTTCAAGAACCCCAAATCAGATACCTTTAAGGCTATTTTTTATTCCGGTTTGCTGTGTGTTGCGGTGTTTACATTGGTGCCTATCGCTTTCCAGAGCCATTTAGGTTTAGGGCAGATGGTAACGCCGGCTGTTCTGGATGATGCTGGTGCTGTGATTACGCCTGCTGTGTATAGCGGCATGCTGGAGGCTTCTATCTATAGCGGTATGGGCGTTGCTGCGGCATTCTCTGATATCGTAGGTGGCGGCAAATTCATCGGTAACCTGATGATTATCATGATGGTGCTTGCTTTATTGCTGGCGATTATGACTTCAATGGCAGGTTCTTCACGTACTTTGTACCAGGCATCGGTTGATGGCTGGCTGCCAAAGTACCTGTCCAGGGTAAATGAGCATGGCGCACCTACCAGTGCCATGTGGACAGACCTTTGCTTTAACCTGATTCTGCTTATGATGTCTGATTATGTGTTTGTACTTGCAGCGTCAAATATCGGTTATATCATCTTTAACTTCCTTAACCTGAACTCAGGCTGGATCCATAGGCTTGATCGTCCGAACTGGGAGCGTCCGTATAAAGCACCTTTGATCCTGATCACCCTGGGCGGCATATTAGGTTATGTCAATCTGGCAATCATGGGTCTGGGCGCTGATATATGGGGTGCCGGTACGTTAAAAACCGGTTTGATCTTTACTGCATTGATTATTCCGGTGTTTATCTACAGACATTACATTCAGGATAAAGGTGTGTTCCCTAAACAGATGCTGGAAGACATGCATATTGCCGGGCATGAAGACGGGGTATCTAGTCGTGCAGGCATTCTGCCTTACATAGCGATTGCTGTCGGCGTGACTTTGGTTTGGTACATGCATAGCTTGTAATTTCAGTGCACGTTGCCTGCGCAACACGGCGGGCTTCAAATCGTGTCAAATTGAAAAGGGCGGAGATGCGAATCTCCCCCTTTTTTTCATGCGTATATGCGCCAGAATGGCTAGTAACACCTTAGTAGTAAGCCATGAGTGTAATTGTGTCTCCGCGGCATCGCTATGAGAATGGCAGGTAAGTTAATTCCATTCACACAACCGGAGATGAAAAAATGGCACGCGATCCAAAACACGACATTTTGTTTGAACCAATTCAAATTGGTCCTAAAACATTACGCAATCGCTTTTATCAGGTACCGCATTGTATTGGTGCGGGTTCTGATAAACCTGGCTTCCAGGCAGCGCACCGCTCAATGAAAGCTGAAGGCGGCTGGGCAGCGATGAACACCGAGTACTGCTCAATCAACCCTGAATCAGATGATACGCATCGTTTATCAGCACGTATCTGGGACGAAGGCGATGTGCGTAATTTACGCGCGATGACTGAAGAAGTCCACAAGTATGGCGCATTGGCTGGCGTAGAGTTATGGTACGGCGGCGCACATGCACCAAACATGGAATCACGCGCTACACCGCGCGGCCCAAGCCAATATGCTTCAGAGTTCGAAACGCTGTCATATTGTAAAGAAATGGACTTGAGCGATATCGCCCAAGTGCAGCAATATTATGTAGATGCTGCTAAACGTTCACGTGATGCCGGCTTCGACATTATCTACGTTTATGGTGCGCACTCATATCTGCCACTGCAGTTCCTGAACCCATACTACAACAAACGTACTGACAAATACGGTGGCTCATTAGAGAACCGTGCACGCTTCTGGCTGGAAACTCTGGAAAAAGTGAAACATGCAGTAGGTGACGAGTGTGCGATTGCAACACGTTTTGCAGTGGATACTGTATATGGCCCAGGCCAGATCGAAGTTGAAGTAGACGGCATGAAGTTCATTGAACTTGCTGACCCGCTGCTTGACTTGTGGGACGTGGACGTTGGCGATATTGCAGAGTGGGGCGAAGATGCAGGTCCATCACGTTTCTACCAGCAAGGTCACCAAGTGCCTTGGACTAAATTTGTAAAACAGGTTTCTAAAAAACCGGTGTTAGGTGTTGGCCGTTTTGTTGACCCTGAAAAAATGACTGAAATCGTGACTAAAGGCTATGCCGATATTATCGGTTGCGCACGTCCATCGATTGCTGACCCGTTCCTGCCGCAAAAAATCGAGCAAGGTCGCTACGACGACATCCGTGTTTGTATCGGTTGTAACGTTTGTATTTCTCGTTGGGAAATCGGCGGACCTCCAATGATTTGTACACAAAATGCAACAGCAGGTGAAGAATATCGCCGCGGTTGGCATCCAGAGAAATTCCGTCAAACCAAAACTAAAGATTCAGTATTGATCGTAGGTGCAGGTCCATCTGGTTCTGAAGCAGCGCGTGTATTGATGGAGAGCGGTTATACCGTTCACTTGACCGATACAGCTGAAAAAATCGGCGGTCACTTGAATCAAATCACTACATTGCCTGGTTTGGGTGAGTGGAGCTATCACCGTGATTACCGTGAAACTCAAATCAACAAACTGGTTAAAAAGAACAAGGAAAGCCAAGTTGCATTAGGTCAAAAACCAATGACGGCCGACGACGTACTGCAATACGGTGCGGATAAAGTGATTATTGCAACTGGTTCATCATGGAATACTGATGGTACCAACTGTCTGACACATGAGCCAATTCCAGGTGCTGATGCTTCACGTGCAGACCAGTTGACTCCTGAGCAAGTCATGGAAGGCAAGAAAAAAATTGGTAAACGCGTGGTGATTCTAAACGCTGATACTTACTTCATGGCGCCAAGCCTGGCTGAAAAACTGGCAACTGACGGTCACGAAGTGACAATCGTTTCAGGTGTGCATCTGGCTAACTACATGCACTTTACACTTGAGTATCCAAACATGATGCGTCGTCTGCACGAGCTGCATGTTGAAGAGATGGGTGACCATTTCTGCTCAAGAATCGAGCCGGGTCGTTTAGAGATCTACAACATCTGGGGTGACGGTTCACGTCGTACTTACCGTGGTCCTGGCGTTGCTCCGCGTGATGCGAATACAACGCACCGCTGGTTAGAGTTTGATTCTTTAATCCTGGTAACAGGCCGTCATTCAGAGTGCACATTGTGGAACGAGCTTAAAGCACGTGAATCAGAGTGGGCTGAGAATGATATTAAAGGCATCTACCTGATTGGCGACGCTGAAGCACCACGTTTAATCGCTGATGCTACGTTCACTGGTCACCGTGTGGCACGTGAGATTGAAGAAGCTAACCCGCAAATTGCGATTCCATACAAGCGCGAAACTATCGCTTGGGGTACACCGCATATGCCAGGTGGCAATTTCAAGATCGAGTATAAGGTTTAATCCCTGACTGATGTATGGCCGCCGATGCCAAATCGGTGGCCATACACAATCAATAAAGCATTTATCCAAGTTGTAAGTCTTAAGTTTCAAATCGTAAGTTACAAATTGCCCTAGGGCTATATGGATTTAATTAAATTAAAAATAGGTGATACATATGAATGATCCTACACAAATCACTAGAATACTTTTCCAGGACTTTGACCCTAAGGCGATCTATTTATTTTATGCAATTGGCTACCTGGCGATTGCCGTGTTTATTTATGGTGTTTATGTACAGATACGCAAATACCGCCGTGGCAAACCTGACGGCTCCTGGAATGAGTTGTTCCAGCGTTTCGTTGAAATGGTTAAAACCATGGCAACACACCGCACCCTGGTGCGCCGTGATAAAAGTGCCGGTCGTGCGCATGGCCTGATCTTTTTCGGTTTCGTGCTGCTGTTTATCGGCACTGCTACCATTACCCTTGAGTATGACATTCTTGAGCCATTGTTTGGCGTCAAGTTCTGGTATGGCAACTTTTACCTGTTATTCTCGCTGATTCTTGACCTGGCAGGGTTGGGCGTCATTGCTGGCCTCATTTACATGATGTACCGCCGCAAATGGATGCACTTGCCTAAACTGGACTACAAACGTGTGGACAGGCAGGAAGGTGACCCGGACTTTGATCGCAGTGAATACCGCCGCGAAGATTGGGCATTCCTGTGGTCATTCATCCTGATCGGCATCACCGGCTTCATACTGGAAGCCACGCGACTGGTGTGGCTGAGCGGTAGTGCCAATGTCTGGGATTACAGATTCTGGTCTCCGATCGGTGCTACTCTGGCGCATATTATGCAGGCATTGGGCTTGACCGCAGAAGGTGCCGGTTCATTCCGCCCCGTGTTGTGGTGGTTCCATGGCGTGCTGTCACTGACCTTCATTGCCTGTATTCCGTTCACAAAAATCAAGCATATCTTCACTGCTGCAACCTCTTTGATGTTTAAGGATCCACTCGCCGGCAGAAGGCTGCCACGTGTACCTGATGACCAGAAGACCGCAGGTTATAAAAACATTACCGATTTAACCTGGAAGAACCTGCTGCACCTTGATGCCTGCACCAAGTGCGGCCGCTGCCAGGAAGCATGCCCGGCTAATGCTGTGGGTGCGCCATTGTCACCGCGTGATGTGATTCTGTCGCTGCGTGAGTTTGCAAATAAAGCATTGAGTTCGAAAGAGCTGCCAAAAGAAGCCGAGCTTGATATCCATGGCAAAGATGTCGGCCAGGTATTCATGGAAACATTATGGTCATGCCGTACTTGTCTGGCTTGCGTGGAAATCTGCCCGGTAGCCGTGGAGCATGTGCCTATCATCGTGCAGATGCGCCGCAATCTGGTTGAAGCTGGTGAAATGGAGCCTATTTTGGAGAAAACACTGCAGACGATTCATAAAACAGGTAACTCATTTGGCGAATCTAAACGTAAGAGAGCCGCTTGGGCTAAAGATCTGCCGTTCGAAATCAAAGATGCAAGAACCGAACCGGTCGATATTCTCTGGTTTGTGGGTGACTATGCTTCATTTGACCCGCGTAACCAGAAAGTCACCAGGTCATTCGCAAAACTGATGCATAACGCCGGTATCAATTTTGGACTGCTGTTTGAAGCGGAGCTGAATGCCGGTAATGATTTGCGCCGCGTAGGTGAAGAGGGTCTGTATGAGCTGCTGGCAACTTCTAATATCGGCACGCTGCAATCCTGCGACTTCAAATCGATTGTGACCACAGATCCGCATTCATTCAATACGATTCGCAACGAGTACCCGGATTTTGGCGGCAAATTCGAGATTAACCACTACACCACGCTGGTGAAACAGTTGATCGAGAATGGCAAGATCAAGCTCAAGAAAAAACTGGATTATCGTGTGACGTTCCATGATCCATGCCATCTGGGCCGTTACAACAAAGGTTTTGATGCGCCGCGTGATGTGATCAATCTGCTGGGCTGCGAGTTGGTTGAAATGGCACGTAACCGTGATAACTCGTTCTGCTGCGGTGCCGGTGGCGGCCGTATCTGGATTCCTGATCCGGTGGGTATCGAGAAACCATCAGCTAACCGTATGCGTGAAGCTGGGCAGATTGAAGGGCTGGATGTATTCATCGTGTCATGTCCTAAAGACCTGACCATGTTCGAAGATGCGCTTAAAACATCAGGTTACGAAGGCAAGTTTGTAGTGCGTGAGCTGATTGAACTGATCGATGAGTGCGTTGAGTACGAAGTATGGGAAGAAACCGCACTCACCGAGTGAGCTGAATATGCAGGATAGCACTGATGCACTCGTTAAATTGGCAATCAAGGCAGGTGATCCTTATGTAGCTGCTGCCGTTCATGAACTGGCAACAGGTGCCTCAAAAAGGCAAATTGAAGCACAGATGATGAACACAAGGCGCACTGCATTAGCACTTGCCAGATGGGAGCACACGCCTGCATCAGTGCTGGCAGCACTATCAGGCATCGGGGACGACGCAGTTGATTTAAGGCTGGATAAAAACCCGAATACGGCATCCGGTGTTTTGTCGAACCTGTATGCGGATGCGAGTAATAAAAGGAATTTGAATTTAACCAAACTGATTGCGCAGCACCGCAATAGTGAGGCGGGTGTTTTAAAGAGTATTGCGCTGTTTGCAGAAGATGCCGAGAGCTTGCTGGCACTCAGCAAAAATCCATCGGCTACCGCAGAAGTGCTGGATTGCTTGTCGGCACGGTTGGCAGATAGTGAGTTGGGTGTTGCTTTAAATAAGAATATTGCACAAAACATATCAGCATCGGCTGATTTGCTAGCGCGTATTTATGAGCGATCAGATCTGCATACCCAAGCAGCCATTATCGGCCATGTGAATTGCCCTGATGCACTCATAGCTGCGGCTATGAATAGTGAAGACTTGCTGGTGATGCGAACGCTGGCCAGGGATAAAAGAGTCACGGCTGATGTGCTGCGTAGATATGCAAGAAGTGATGACGCCGGTGTCAGGTGCGGCGTTGCTGCGAATGACGCAACGCCAGTGTCACTTATCGGTGACTTGGCCGGCGATAAAAGTGAGTTGGTCAGAAGGGAAATAGCATCGCGTCATGATCTGCTGCCAGCACACATTCAGGTGCTGACGGGGGATGCGGATGACTGGGTACGGCAAAGGCTTGCACGCAATGCGATTGCTCCGCTTGATGTGCTCAGGGTGCTTGCCGCCGATGTACAGGCAGATGTCAGAAGGGCTGTGGCAAGAAATGCGCAATGCCCGCTTGAACTGCTTGAATTGTTGGCAGCAGACAGTAATGCATGGGTACGTGCTGCCGTAGCTTACCAGCATCATTCACCGCAGGAATTGCTGGTGGCATTGGCGGAGGATGGGGATGTGGATGTGTTAAGCGGGGTAGCAAACAACCCGAACACACCGCAGCAGATTTTAGAAAAGCTGGTGGCCTCAAGTGAGGCAGATGTGCGCAGAGGGGTGATTTTAAACAGGGCGGCAACGCGTAATACATTGCTGCCGCTGCTGGAAGACCCTTACTACCTGCATCGGGTGTTGATGATTGCTAATCCCAGCATGCATGAACTGGATAAATGGAATTTACGTGAGGATCCTGATTATCAGGTCAGGTTCTCGGTATATCGGTGGGCAGTTAAAAATATTGCACCAATTAACGCAAGGTACATTGTAGGTAACGAAGTAATAAGGAGACGGAGAGCATGAAAATATTAGTAGCAGTTAAACAGGTAGCAGCATTGGAAGAAGATTTTGAAATACGCGCTGACGGCAAGGACGTCGACGAAGATTTCATGCTGTATGACTTAAACGAATGGGACGACTATTCACTTGAAGAAGCGATGAAGATCAAGGAAGCAAGTGATACTGAAGTTGAGGTTGTTGTGGTTTCTGTGGGTCCGGACCGCGTGGATGAGAGCTTGCGTAAGTGCCTGGCTAAAGGCGCTGACCGTGCAATCCGCGTTTGGGATGATAGCGCAGAAGGTTCTGATGCAATCGTGGTTGGCCGCATTCTGACCGAAGTGATTAAAAAAGAAGCGCCGGACATGGTGTTTGCCGGTGTGCAGTCCTCTGACCAGGCTTATGCCTCAACCGGTATTTCAATTGCATCTTATTTGAACTGGCCGCATGCAGCGGTGGTGGCAGATCTGCAATATAAACCGGGTGACAATAAAGCCGTAGTACGTCGCGAACTTGAAGGCGGCCTGCTGCAGGAAGTTGAAATCAATTGCCCAGCAGTGCTGACGATTCAGTTAGGCATCAACAAGCCGCGCTATGCTTCACTGCGTGGCATTAAACAAGCGGCAACCAAGCCGATTGAAGAGGTTTCACTGGGAGATCTCAGCCTGACTGCAAATGATGTGGGTGCTGCTAACTCCATGTCACGCGTACGCCGTATGTATGTTCCTGAGAAGGGCCGCGCAACGATGATTGAAGGCACGCTGGCAGAGCAGGCGGCAAAAATCATTCAAATTATTAATGAATTCAAAGGAGCATAATTATGAGCAAAATATTGGTTATTGCAGAACATCGCCGCAACGAGTTACGCCCGGTAACTTTTGAGCTGATCGGCGCTGCGAACGGTCTGAAACAAAATGCGGATGATAAAGTTGTTGTCGCTGTAATCGGCAGCCAGGCTGATAGTTTTGTATCAGCCCTGTCTGTGAACGGTGTAGATGAAGTTGTAGTGGTTAAAGGCCCATCTGCGGATTTTGATCCGGACGTATTTGAAACGTCAGTATCTGCATTGATTGCATCAAATAATCCATCCGTAGTGCTGCTGCCGCACTCAGTGGACTCACTTGGCTATGCTTCTACTTTAGCCAGCAAAGGCGGCTATGGTTTTGCGACAGATGTGTTCATTGTTGAATATCAGGGCGGTGACTTGGTTGCAACACGCGGCGGTTACAACCAGAAAGTCAACGTTGAAGTTGATTTTCCAGGCAAGGCAACCGTGGTATTAACCGTTCGCCCAAGCGTATTCAAGCCGTTGGAAGGCAGTGCAAGCCCGGCAGTGACTAACTTTGATGCGCCGGCGGTACAATCACGCAGCCAGAACAAAGACTACATTGAAGCTGGCGGCGGTAACGATATTGATATTACGACTGTTGATTTCATTATGTCGATTGGCCGCGGTATCGGTGAAGAAACCAATGTAGAGCAATTCCGCGAGCTGGCTGATACAGCGGGCGCTACATTATGCTGCTCAAGGCCGATTGCAGATGCGGGCTGGCTGCCTAAATCAAGGCAAGTGGGCCAGTCAGGCAAAGTGGTTGGTTCATGCAAACTTTATGTCGCACTCGGCATTTCAGGTTCTATTCAACATATGGCCGGCATGAAGCACGTGCCTACGATTGTTGCCGTGAACACTGACCCAGGCGCTTCAATATTTACCATTGCAAAATACGGTATCGTTGCTGATATCTTTGAGATGGAAGAAGAGTTGAAAAGCCAGCTTGCAGCGTAATATTTAGCGCAGTAGTTTGACATAAGCAGGGCACAGTGATGTGTCCTGCTTTTTTATTGGCGGCAACCCATAACCGCAATGCGGGTACTACCCCTTTCGTAGTACGACTTCAAGATAATTTTCCATACCATACTATTCCTATAGTCTTGTTAACAAAATGTTACAAACAGATGAATTGACTGAGCGTAACAGCAGCCTATTTCAAGCAAATTTTATTTATTAAAAGAGATCACTATGGAACGCGGTTACTGGATTAAAAGTAAGCCTGTCTATACCTCGCTGGTGTGGCATGAAAAAGCAACCTCACATTTGGTGCTCGCCGCCGGTATTGGCGGTATGGCTGCACTGAAACTGTTTCAACAGATGCACCCTGCACAGCCGGTCACGGTGCTGTATGCGAAATATGCACAGATGGAAGTCGATTATTCGGCAACCTTGAAAAAAGTTGTGCCCGAGAATTTGCATGTATTCAAGTTCGAGGAAGACCTGCTGACTGAATTGAAAAGCATCATGCCGCACATGCACATGGGGCTGCGTATCTATGTTGCCGGTTCGGAAGGTTTTATCTGGGATGTCGCCAAAGCCGTGAAACCATTCGGTGTTGATGATGCACACATCATGAAGGAGCTGACGGATACGCTGGCGCGCAGTGTTTACTGCGTGCACTGTAAGGCAGTTACCAAGAATGTCACAACCAATATAGTGCCGTGCTGTGGCTGTGAACGCATGCTTTTTGTACGTGACCACTTTTCAAGAAACCTGGGGGCGTACATGGGATTAATGGTTGACGCAGAATCTCCAGGTGAGTTGCCTGCGATTGAGGAGATATACCCATGAATATGATTGATGTAAGAGTAGCAGCGATTGAGCAAGTGACTCCGCTGATTAAACATTTTAAATTTGTAAAAGAAGACGGGTCACAACTGCCGCCTTTTTCAGGTGGCAGCCACATCGTGGTAGCGCTGGATGCAGAAGACAGGACTTACCGTAACCCTTACTCCTTGATGGGGTCGCCGACCGAAACCGATGCTTACCATATTTCGGTCAGGCGGCAGGAGAACTCAAGGGGTGGTTCGGCATATATGCACGAGAATGTCAGTGTTGGCATGACGCTGAAAATTACACATCCGGTCAATCTGTTTACGCTGGCTAAAATGGCGCATAAGCATATCCTGATTGCCGGCGGCATTGGCATCACACCCTTTATGTCGCAGATTGAAGACCTGAACCGGATCGGTGCGGATTATGAGCTGCATTATGCGTTCCGCTCATATAAGCAGGCCGCTTTTGTAGAAGAGTTGCAGAAATCCTGTGGCAACAAGCTGCACTGTCACAGTGACAGTGATGGCAAGCGTCTGGATATGGAAGCCCTGCTGAGCAATCAGCCATTGGGCACACATGTGTATGTATGTGGGCCGTCGCCTATGGTTGTCGCCGTGCTGGAAACAGCAAAAAATCTGGGTTGGCCGGAGAGTAACGTACATAACGAGCAATTCCTTGCTCCACCGGTAGGCGAATCATTCAAAGTGCAATTGGCGAAATCCAATCTTGAAGTCCAGGTACCAGCTGAAATGAGTATGCTGGAGGCGATTGAAGCTGCCGGCGTACAGGCAGAATACCTATGTCGCGGCGGCGTCTGCGGGCGCTGTGAATTGAGCGTGCTGGAGAGTGATGGCGGCCTTGAACATAATGACCATTTCCTGACGGAGTCAGAAAAAGCCTCATGCAGCAAAATCATGCCGTGCGTGTCACGCACAAAAGGCAAACTTCTGGTGCTCGATCTGTAGCAGCGGATATGGGCTGTTCTCTTAATATCTTAATAAATTTTAAAGTGGCTGGATAAGGTAAAAAAATGGCACTCAATTTTAAGCAAGAGTCGTTCAGAGACGACTATACCTACAAGAATTCAGCGGAAGCGATCAAGCGATTCCCGTTTCCGTTTGCTGAAGACCAGTACATGTATTCGGTCAATATCGAGCCGCATACAAAAGGCAAAGAAGGCTCGGTGTATGAGTTCCCGTTTGATGTCGATGAGCATTATGTTGCAGAGTGCAAAGACAGGGCCATTACGCTTGAAGAGGATGCCGGCAGGTTTGTGGCGCTTCCGCACATGATGGATGCGCAATGGGATTTTCTGGAACTGACGATGGAATCCCTCGCAAACGATTACCCGGAGCATTTTACGCTCACTAAAAACGGATCAGTCTGGACTTGGGTGAACAAGCCACTAGGTATTCACGACACGTTTACTTTCGGCGACAGCTCAACTTTGCCCAGAGAACCATTGGATTACATGGGGCGTCAGGTACAGGGTGATTTTGTGCTGCTTGATCAGCGTGATGAGACTTTATATGCCGATGCCGGTATGGTGACCTGTCAGGCAGACTGGTCGTTAGCGTTCAATGTTGGCATGTCCTGGCGGGAGTGGCATGGCCCTGTTCCGAGAGCAACCGAGCTCGGCGTGATGGATAGGGCACTCAAGTACTTGCTTAATCTGCAGCTTGCCAATCCGGTACGCAGGCTTAACTGGACCATGACAGTAAATCCGCGGCTGGATACTTCACCTGAAAACTATCCGCATTGGGGTGGAGATAGAAACAAAGTGAACGCGGATAATGTCAGTGACCTGATTCACTTGCGCGTCGAGCTGCAAAGCCTGTTTCGATTGCCACGCAGCAATGCCATCGTATTCAGTATCCGCTGCTATCTGATCAGCCTCAAGGATATTGCAACTTATCCTCGATGGGCGAAACGCCTGCATCGCGTTCAGAAAACCATGCATCCGGATCTGATTGAATACAAAGGCATGACCAAGTTCCACCCTCTCGTCGTGGAATGGTTATCCAAGTTTGACGATGGTGCGGATCTGGGTATCGGCACACAGCCGGAATAAAAACAATAACCGGGAAAAATCTATATATGGAATATTCAACTCAAGCATATTTCATAGTAGTGACGTTGTTTTACTGAATTAACTTTATTTAAGTAACTAACTAAGGGGTACTATGAAACACTTATCAAAATCAGCGATGCTGGCAGCTTTATTGGCTTCCGCTTTCGGCGCTATGCCGGCAGCTTATGCAGAAGAAGCTGCGGCAGCGGCAGCGCCAGCGCCAGCCTCACCACATACCTTATCAACCAACATTGGCTTCTTCACCGACTACACATTCCGCGGCATTTCCTACACTAAAGAACGCGGCG
>Ga0208758_100153_pt1 | contig 32301 bp, 33 predicted proteins | sample LakWasM116_HOW13_2_FD_183930 | JGI IMG/M metagenome (GOLD analysis project Ga0208758, IMG submission 183930) | Freshwater sediment methanotrophic microbial communities from Lake Washington under simulated oxygen tension - Sediment Metagenome... | ecosystem: Environmental > Aquatic > Freshwater >...
GTCCTGCAGGTTTTTGGTGCCGGTAGAGATAATGACTTTCCCGCCTGTCAGCAGTGCCGGCACCAGATAAGCGAAAGTCTTGCCGGTACCGGTACCGGCCTCGGCCACCAGCTGCTTGTTGTGCTCAATGGCATCGGCAATTGCCAAGGCCATTTCCAGCTGCTGGGTACGCTCATGGTAGCCCTCGATCTGCGTGGCGAGAACCCCATCTTTTTCAAAAACCTGGCGGATACTATATTCACTCATAAGAGCGCGATTATCCCATGACTTAGCGCCCATCCTGCCAAATTATGGAGATAAATTCAGAATCCGGTGACACCTGCCGCTTGTCTGGACGTGAAGCTGAAAACCCGTTTGGCACTTCGCAGCAACTTTACTATAATGTCTGCGTGATTAAATTCCCTACTACTTCCCTCGTTTGCCTCCTGCTCACCATCGTCAGCACAGCCTGCGCGGCAAATCCTGCCGCACCGGCCAAAACCGACCTGATACTCGAACGTCAGATACAAACTTCCAGAATCGATACGCAGGATATTGATGAAGCAAGCTGGCCGGAGCGTGCGCGTGAGGTGCTGGTCAATGCATTGAGCCTTACCGGCGTTCGCTACCAGTATGGCGGGAAATCGCCGGAATCCGGCTTCGATTGCAGCGGCTTTGTACGCTATGTGTACCAGCAGGCAGGCAACCTGACGCTGCCACATGGCGCCCGTGCAATCAGCCAGTTAGGCAAAACCATCCCAAAAAGCGAATTACAGCCGGGTGACCTGGTGTTCTTCAACACCTTAAGATCCACGTTCTCGCACGTAGGCATCTACCTGGGCAACAACCGCTTTATCCACTCACCAAGCAGCGGCGGTGGCGTGCGTGTGGAAGACATGCAAAGCAGCTACTGGGAAAAACGCTTTAACGGCGCACAGCGCATTGACGCATCGGTGAAAGGCAATTAAAAAAGCAGCCAGTTGGCTGCTTTTTTAATTTCTGCAATATTCAATATTGGACGTATTGAACCAGCCTGCATTCATGTCACATCACTCAGCCATGAAATTTTGCCAGGTCACCGGGCTTGCGCAGCATTTTATCCACTTCACCTAAATGCAGTTCTTCCTGATAAATCATTTCCCTGGCGTATTCTTCAAGCATCACGGAACCGCCTTCCACCAGCTTCAGCAATGCTTTATAGGCATTCAGCGCAACCGTTTCATGCGCCAAGGATTCGCGCAGGATATCGCCGATGTCGTGGTTATGCGTTTCGAGCAGCGGGCCGATAGACAATGAAGGATGCCCGCCAAGGTGGGTAATGATCTCACCGGCCTTATTCGCATGGTCCAGTGACTCGGTTGCCTGGCTGCGCAGCCACGATACGATCGGGATCCGGTTATAGCCGAACACCATCAATGAATAATGGGTGTACCTGACCACTCCCGCCAACTCAAGCTCCAGAATGGTATTTAATGCGTTAATTACAGAATTATCTGTTTTATGGTCTGCTGACATATTCATGCTCCTTATTAGGAAATTTTACAAACTAATGAATAACTTCATTGCATCTGAATAAATTACAGCTGCATCAAATCATCCATTAAAAAAACGTATGGCGGCTAAAAATACAGCCCTGAGGATGATCACTCTCTGATTCTATCACTATGCCCCAAATCCCGCTCCGGGTCGATATGGTCGCGTATCAATTGCTTAAGCTCTTTGGCTTCCGGAAAGCGCCCGGCAGCTTTGCGTGAGTATATCAACTCACCATTAAGGGTGATTTCAAAAATACCGCCGGTACCCGGTTTTAAGGCAACACTGGTTAAATCCTGCTCGAATGTTGTCAGCAGCTCCTGGGCAAGCCATGCTGCACGCAACAGCCAGCGGCATTGCGTGCAATAGGTAATTTCAACGATATTCTCACTCAATTTGTATGTCCTGACCGATATAGTTTAATATGTATCACTCAAATAATATATTCAATACTGAAACTAAATCATATATTTAAAACTCTTAGAATGTGTCGAGCGCAAAACGTTTGATTGACGCATTTACAGACCGAATACAACATCATTTGCTGGGAATAATAATACATGCAAGTACAAAACAAACATCACCGTTTTACAAAAATAGGACTGGTAGGCTCCGGCCTCGTGCTTGGCCTCATGCTCAGCCTGACCTATTCTGCTGTAGCCGAAAAAATGGTGAAACCACAGTTGCCGCTCGACGACTTGCGTGCATTTGCCGAAGTGTTCGGCAAAATCAAAAGTGATTATGTAGAAACCGTAGAAGACAAAAAGCTGATTTCAGAAGCCATCAGCGGCATGCTGACCGGCCTCGACCCACACTCGACCTACCTGGATCCGGATGCATTCAAGGATATGCAAACTGCGACGCAGGGCGAATTCGGCGGCCTGGGTATTGAAGTCGGCATGGAAGATGGCCTGGTCAAGGTAGTGTCGCCGATTGAAGATTCACCGGCATACGCAGCCGGCCTGAAAAGCGGCGACCTTGTGATCAAGCTGGATGAAACCCCGGTAAAAGGCATGACCCTGAACGATGCGGTAAAACGCATGCGCGGCAAACCCGGCACCCAGATCGTGCTGACCGTTGTGCGCAAGAACGAAACTAAGCCATTATTATTCACGCTGACACGCGATGTGATTAAAAACAAAAGCGTGAAGTACAAAATGCCTGAACCCGGTTACGCTTACGTAAGGATCACCCAATTCCAGGAGCGTACCGTTGAAGACCTGGCCAAAGCCATTAAAACGCTGCATTCCGAAAACAAAGGTCCGTTCAAAGGCTTTGTCCTGGACTTGCGCAATGACCCGGGCGGTTTGCTCAATGGTGCCGTAGGCGTTTCCGCAGCGTTCCTGCCCAAAGGAGAACTGGTGGTTTATACCGAAGGCCGCGCTCCTGATTCCAAAATGCAGTTGACCGCCATTCCGGAAAATTACGCCCGCGGCGGTGCAGCCAATGACTATATCCGTGACTTGCCCGAAGACCTGAAGACAGTGCCGATGGCTGTACTCATCAACAGCGGCTCTGCTTCAGCTTCCGAGATCGTGGCCGGCGCCTTGCAGGATCACAAACGCGCAGCCGTGATCGGCACACAGAGCTTCGGTAAAGGCTCAGTGCAGACCATTATGCCTATGAACAACGGTGCTGCGATCAAACTCACGACCGCACGCTACTTCACGCCTAAAGGCCGCTCAATCCAGGCGAAAGGCATCGTACCCGATTACATCGTTGAAGACGGTACAGACCAGTCCGGCAATATTCACGAGGCTGACCTGACACGCCATCTGTCGAATCCCAAAGATGAGAAGTCCGCCGAACCGGTAAAACCTGTTGCGACGAATGCCGCTAAAGAAGCCGCCAAAGAAAAAATCAACGAGAAGAAATATGCCGAGCCACCCGCTCCGATCGAGCCGGCGAGCAAGGATGACATTCAATTCGTACAGGCAATGAACCTGCTAAAAGGCCTGCCGGTAAAATCCGAGCCGCCCGCAAAGGCTGAAGCTGCCAAGACCAATTAATCTTCTTTAAAGCATGATCAAACCGCCTTTGTTAAAGGCGGTTTTTTTACATCTGCAATCCGTGCGCCATCTGCGCCCCTATTTCAGCCATTCAGCCGGTTGAAAACGTTTATAATTCAGCCATGACCTTATCTGTTTAAAGAGTGCACCACTGAAGCAGGCTTGCCACCGCATACAGTTTACGCATGCAGTGGCGCAGGCAATACAAATTATTGCCGTCCAGATGGGATTCACCGGCAATATTTAGGCGTAAAATATCAGCATGAGACATTCAATCTTAGACAAACTCATTACCGAATTCGATACCGGCCTGCGCACACTGCTCGCCAAGCCGCACAGCCAGCGTGCGCATCCGGATGAAGGACTGGCCGAAGCCCAGCTCACGGATGCCGAAAAAAGACATGCCAGCGCGCTGATGCGCGTCAACCATACCGGCGAAGTCTGCGCACAGGCTTTATACAGTGGCCAGGCCATCACCGCCCGCGATGCGGCAACCAGCAAAACCATGCAGCAGGCCGCCCGTGAAGAAACTGAACACCTGGCATGGTGCAAAACGCGCATCCATGAACTTGGCGGGCATACCAGCGTACTGAACCCGCTGTTCTACGCCGGCTCTTTTGCAATCGGCACCGTTGCCGGGGCGCTCGGCGACAAATGGAGCCTGGGTTTTCTGGAAGAAACCGAAAAGCAGGTAGGTGAGCACCTGACCAGCCATCTCACCCAGTTGCCGGAGGCCGATGAGAAATCCCGCAGGATTGTTGAACAAATGCGTACAGATGAAGCCAAACATGCCAATGACGCAAAACTGCACGGCGCCGCGCAATTACCCGCGCCGGTCAAGTTCTGCATGAAACAGATGTCAAAACTGATGACGGCTTCCACCTATCATTTTTAATAGATGAATGACCAACGCATATGACCATGCACACACATAACTAATTGAGGTAACAATCAAAATGCAAAAATTCAGCGATGTACTATTAACACTGGACGATGCCTCCCATGTAGAGCGCATTGAACTTTATAAAAAAGACGGCACCCTGGAAGGTGTAATTGAGAACAAACCCGGCAGCCAGGGCTCATTAAAAGTCTATAGCCACCTTGCGCGCATGTATGGTGAAATTTCCATGGATGCGGCCGTAGAAGGCCTGAGCCTGTATGCGGAACATACGGAAGATGCGGAGAACTGTCCGGGGAAACACCCTAACGTAGATCGCCTGCTGAACATTCTCGAGGATGAACAGCCGCTGGCCGTGAAGCTGATTGAAACCAAACCCTGATCCAGCAGCAGGTAATTGCAGTACATCATCTCAAACCAGTGAAACAAGAGTCAGCCTGCGCAGCTAGCTTGAGATGACACAGCCGGTGTTTTAAACGTTTAAAGTCAGTGGTTTTATTTCAAAATCGTGGGTAATCTCAACGCTCTTGCCCAGCATAATCGAAGCCGAACAGTATTTCTCAGCCGACAGCTTAACAGCGCGTTCCACCTGCGCCGGATTCAGGTCATTCCCCGTAACGACAAAGTGCACATGAATTTTGGTGAATACTTTTGGTATTTCATCGGCGCGTTCAGCTTCAATCTCAGCGACACAGTCCACAATAGGCTGACGACCTTTTTTAAGTATGGCAACCACATCAAATGAGGTGCAGGCCCCCATACCGATCAGCAGCATCTCCATAGGGCGCATGCCGATATTGCGGCCACCGCTTTCTGGCGCGCCATCCAGCACAACCGCATGGCCGGTTTCAGACTCACCGACGAAACTGACGCCATCTATCCATTTAACTCTTACGTGCATAAAGCTCTCCTGCTAAAGTGTCATTCTTTGCCCGTTAAGGGCATTTCCATCAAGCTAAGCGGCATAGCGCGCAACAGACAACGCGCATGCAAAACATTATCTGTTGCAGGCAGCGCAGCATGACGATAAGAATCACATTTTTATTTTACGTTCAGTAATTCAACATCAAAAATAAGGTTGGCATTTGGAGGTATCGCCCCGCCTGCACCACGCGCACCATAACCCATTTCTGATGGGATGATCAATGTACGTTTACCGCCGATTTTCATACCGGCAAAACCTTCATCCCAACCCTGAATCACCTGGCCGCCACCGAGGAAAAAATTGAATGGCTGGCCACGGTCCAGGCTACTGTCAAATTTTTTGCCTTTGCCATCTTTAGCTGCCGGGTCATATAGCCAGCCAGTGTAATGCACGGTGACATTAAAGCCGGGCTCGGCTTCGCGACCGGTACCTACCTGGGTGTCGATTTTCTGTAGTTCCGTAATGTTTCCAGCCATGGTTACTGTTTCCTTTGCTGTGGTTTTTTCTGCGTTCGCCGGGTTGGATTCAGCCTGGCATGCGCCCAAACCCAACAAACAAACACCTGCTAATAATGTATTGAATAATTTCATGTTTAACCCTAAATATTGCATTTAAAAGTAAGCCGTAATCATACTGTAAAAACACAGGCTAATGACACGTCATATATTTTGAAAACTTATTTTTCAGGATGCAGTATTGCCCGCACAGGGTATGTCCGTCAACACGGCTGCTAAAGCAGCTCGGCTTGACGCCAAAGGCGCACGGAACGCAGAAGCCGAGATAGTATGCGCCATACAGCGAGGTTTCGAGTCCATTTGAAATATAGTCGCAACGCAGTAATGCGCCTGAAAAATAAGTTTTTCTAAGGCTGCTGCTGCACCCACTCTATCAATGCATCCTGCGCATTCCTGCTGGCACCGGCTCTGGCATGGTTGACCAGCATCACCAGGACATGGCGGTGACCGTTCGCATCCAGCACATAACCGGCAATCGCGCTGACGCCGTTGATAGAGCCGGTTTTCAGATGCGCACGCCCATCGGACTGGCTGCCCTTCAGGCGCTGCTTGATGGTGCCATCCAGCGCAAGTATCGGCAATGAAGCCATCATTTCCGGCATGACCGGGCTGTTGTAAGCGTGCACCAGCAATTGTCCCAGATGTTCTGCGCTGATTCTTTCCACCCGCGACAGGCCTGATCCGTTCTCAATGACCAATTCATCGAACTTCAACCCTTTAGCCGTCAACCAGCCCTGAATCGCTGCCGCGCCTTTGGCTTCCGTGGCAGGCGCACCTGCTTTTTCGGCAGCTATCGTTAACAGCAGCTGCCGTGCCATGACATTGTTGCTCCACTTGTTGATGTCGCGCACGACACTGCCCAATGGCTCGGATTGCTGCTCCAGAAGTTTGACTGCCCCCTGCGGCAGGGCCTGAAGTTTCAGTCTGCCGTTGAATTCGCCACCCAGTTCACGCCACAATTTCCTGAATGTAAAAAACGCATACTGCTCATCGTCAAACAAGCTCAGTTCCAGATAGCGTTCACCGCAATCTGCGGCATAACTGCCACTGAAGGTAACCACCGCTTTATCGTCCCCCGGCTGCACATCATAAGTCATGCGGCTGCGCCAGTCTCCGCAGGCACCCGCTGCGCGTTTCAACTTATTCACAATCAGTACTTCCGGCAATTCAAATTCCTGATTGACCGCCACGCCTGTATCACCTGCTGCAAATTTAAAGCTGGTATTACGGCCATTCACCAGAAAGGCACTGGGCTGTGCATTATAGGCACGCCATTTTTCACTATCAAAACCGGGGCCATTGGCAGCGGCGGCAAAATAGCTTTTATCGATCAGCAGGTCACCACTGATTTTTTTTACGCCGGCCTGCCGCAGGCTAATCAGGAGCCGCCAGAAATCCTGCGCCTTGAAGCCAGGGTCGCCGTAGCCCCTGATGACCAGGTTGCCCTGCAATACCCAGTCGGCAAGGCTGCCGTCGCGATACACTTCGGTTTTCCAGCGGTAGGCTGGCGTAAGCAGATCCAGCGCGGCATTGGTCGTGACGATCTTCATGACCGACGCCGGATTCATGGCCTGGCCTGCATTGTGTTCCAGAACCGGGGCTTTGTCGGCAACGGCCTGTACATAAACCGCAACATTCTGCTGCGGAACCCCCTCCTTTTTCAACGCCTCGGCCACAGTTTCCGGCAGCGCCGCCTCTGCACTGAGGCTGGCAAACAAGGCGGCTGCCAGCAGCACCTGAAGCATACGCACGGTCACCGTACCGCCTTAACTACGTCATGGCTTACCTTTAGCATAAAGTCAATTTCAGGTTCCGTAATGGTGTAAGGCGGCATGAAATATACGGTATTGCCTATGGGCCGCAGCAGCAGCGACTGCGCGATGGCAGCCTGGTAACACTGTTTTGAGAACTGCTGGTTAGCCGTCTGCACATCAAAAGCGAAAATCATGCCCTGATGACGCAAATGCTCCACAGGCAGGTCAGTAAGCACTTGCATTTTCTCAAAAATACGTGCGGAGGTCTCCTTGTTCTTATGCACTACATCATCCGTTTCGAATATCGCCAAAGTCGCCAATGCAGCACTGCACGCAAGCGGGTTACCGGTATAGCTATGGCTGTGCAAAAAGCCTTTCACCGTCGCGTCGTGATAGAACGCCTGGTAGATTTCATCGGTCGTCAGTACCGCCGATAACGGCAGGTAGCCGCCGGTGATGCCTTTGGATAAACAGATAAAATCCGGTTTGATATTGGCCTGCTCGCATGCGAACATGGTGCCGGTACGGCCAAACCCCACCGCAATTTCATCAGCGATCAGATGTACTTCATATTGGCTGCAGATCTCGCGCGCCCTGCTTAAATATACGGGGTGATACATGCCCATTCCGGCCGCGCACTGCACCAAAGGCTCAATAATGAACGCCGCGAGTTCAGCATGATGTTCTGCGAGATACTGTTCCAGCCGGGAGGCGCAGCGCAAGGCGAAATCCTTTGCACTTTCACCCGCCTCTGCCAGCCTGGAATCGGGGCTTGGCACTTGCGCCGACTGTATCAGCAGCGGCGCATAGGTATCCTTGAATATTGCAACATCCGTCACACCCAGGGAACCCATTGTCTCACCGTGGTAACTATTCTGCAGGCTGATAAACCTGGTCTTGCCGGTTTTACCGATATTGCGCCAGTAATGAAAGCTCATCTTGAGCGCAATCTCGGTCGCACTGGCGCCATCCGATGCATAGAACGCATGCCCTAAACCTGTGAGTCCCGCCAGCTTTTCCGATAATGCCACCACAGGCTCATGCGTGAACCCGGCCAGCATCACATGCTCCAGCGTATCAAGCTGCTGCCTGATGGCATCTTTGATACGCGGGTTGTTGTGCCCGAACAGATTGACCCACCACGAACTCACGGCGTCCAGGTGTTTTTTACCGTCCACATCATACAGCCAGACCCCGTCACCGCGACGGATCGGAATTAGTGGATAAGTTTCATGCTGCTTCATCTGCGTGCACGGATGCCAGACTGAACGCAGGCTGCGATCAAGAAGGGTTTGATTATTCGACATTTTTAATTAAATTCATTTTCCCGCTGATGTTTAATCGCTAGAATTACGACAACATCAGTCAATTTATCAAACTCGTAAATCGCAATATAACCGGTTCGGCCTCTTGAAATAACTAATTCTCTCTTACCTGTTGTACTGGTAATTCGACCAATATCAGGGTGGCGTTTAAGCACTTGAATCGCTTCATCAATGATGCCAAAGGTATCCAGCGCGACCGAAATATCATTTTCCATCAAAAATAAAACCAGGCGATTAATGTCAGCCAGTGCTTTTTGTGAATACTCCAGCCTTATCATTTAGCCACGCTTGACAGGCTTTGGTTCTGGCAATGTGACCCCTTGAATTTTGGCACGCAAATATGCATGCACTTCATCGACATCATAGCCAATACCGGTTTCATCATAATGTTTTTTTGCTTCAATCGCACGCATCATAAAAGCCCGGTCTTCTTCAATGCGTTCAGCTTCTGTCGCAATCGCCTCTACCATAAATGCATGTGGCGTCTTACCCGTAATCTCGGCGAGTTTTGCTACTCGTTCTTTAAGCGCATCCGGTAATTTCAAGCTAGTAGTTGCCATTTTGTTCTCCTACACACCAACAAGGTGTCACCAAAGTAACACCTTGCACAATGAGTGTCAATGCGTTTTATGATATAGTTCGCATCTTATTGATTTATCAGTTTTATCATGCAAAAAATCCACATAAAGTCCAGGCAGCACCTTGAGCTGCTTGCCCCCGCAAAAAACGCTGATTTCGGCATCGAAGCCATCAATCACGGTGCCGATGCGGTCTATATCGGCGGCCCTGCGTTCGGCGCACGCGCCAAAGCGCCAAACACAGTAGCGGATATTGAGCGCCTGGTGAAGCATGCCCATCGCTACCATGCGGAAGTGTATGTAGCGCTCAATACCATTTTTCATGATAACGAACTGGAAGGTGTGCGCGAGCTGGTGCACCAGCTCTATGACATCGGCACGGATGCCTTGATCGTGCAGGATATGGGGCTGCTGGAAATGGACTTGCCGCCGATACAGCTGCATGCCAGCACGCAGACCGACATCCGCACCGTTGAAAAAGCCGTGTTTTTAGACCAAGTGGGCTTCTCGCAACTGGTGCTGGCGCGCGAGCTGGATTTGAATACGGTCAAAAGAATCGCCGATGCGACCACCTGCAATCTGGAATATTTTATCCATGGCGCCCTGTGCGTTGCATTCAGCGGACAATGCTACATCAGCCACGCACATACCGGCCGCAGCGCCAACCGCGGCGAGTGCTCGCAGGAATGCCGCCTGCCGTTCACGCTGGAAGACCAGAAGGGCCGCATCATCGGCAAAGACAAACATTTCCTGTCAATGAAAGACAATGACCAGAGTGCCAACCTGCGCGCACTGATCGAAGCCGGGGTCAGCTCCTTTAAAATTGAAGGCCGCTACAAAGATTTATCTTATGTGAAAAATGCCACCGCACATTACCGCCAGCTATTGGACGAAATTCTGGAAGAAATGCCACAGTATTCGAAGTCTTCATCTGGCGAATGTACTTACACCTTCACCCCACAGCCGGAAAAAACCTTCAACCGCAGTGCCACAGACTACTTTGCCAATGGCCGCCAGGCGGATATCGGCGCATTCGACACGCCTAAATTCTCCGGTGAAGAACTGGGCAAGGTCAGCAAGGTCGGCACCAATTACTTTGAAGTGGAAACCGGTATCGAGCTGCATAACGGTGATGGCGTATGCTTTTTTGATGTCCACAAAGAGCTGGTTGGCCTGCGCGTCAATACGGTAGAAGGCAAACGACTGTACCCGAATGAAATGCCGCAGGACATGCGCCGCGGCATGACCGTATTCAGGAACCGCGACCATGCCTTTATGCGCCTGCTGGAGAAAGACTCCGCCCAGCGCAAGATACCCGTGGACATCCATTTTTGCGAAACCGCTGACGGCTTTGCACTGACCATCACCGATGACGGCGGTTTCAGCGCTACCGCTACCTGCAAAGCCGAAAAACAGCCCGCGCAGAATATGGAAAAAGCCGAAAGCAGCCTGCGTGAGAACCTGAACAAACTGGGCAGCACCGACTTCGCCGCCAGGACTATCTCGCTGCAAACCAGCCAGCCCTGGTTCATTCCGGCTTCTATCATCAACAACCTGCGCCGCGATGCAATCGAGCAACTGACGGAAACACGCGTGCTGGGCTATGACCGCCCTGCGCGTCGCGCAGCAGCAGAACCACCCGCGATCTACCCTGAAGATACGCTGACATACCTTGCCAATGTCTACAACCAGAAAGCGCGCGCTTTTTACCGGAAACACGGCGTCAAGCTGATTGCCGCTGCCTATGAAGCCAATAAAGAGCTGGACGAAGTACCGCTCATGATCACCAAACACTGCCTGCGCTTCAGCCACGGCTTATGTCCCAAAGAGGCAAAAGGGGTCATCGGCGTACAGGGCACGGTAACGGCAGAGCCGATGACGCTGATCAACGGCAATGACCGCTTCACCCTGAAATTCGACTGCAAACCGTGCGAGATGCATGTCATGGGCAAGATACGCAAACCGGTGCTGCAGCTGGCACAGCCGCAACCGGTGCACTTTCACGCCAGACGGCCTTAACCTCCCAATATAGCGGGGACTGAACATATGGACATACTGCACATCTTCACCAGTCTCGATACGCAGCTAGGCAGCGTGATTGCAACGCATGGCAAACTGATCTATATCATCCTGTTCGCTATCGTGTTCAGTGAGATTGGCCTGCTACCCCTGTTCTTCCTGCCCGGTGACCCGCTGATTTTCATCACCGGCTCCTTCTGCAAGCTAGGCGCGCTTGCGCTGCCGACCATGATGGCAACGCTCATCATGGCCGCTTTCTTCGGCAATCTGCTCAGTTACAGAATCGGCATGGCCGTCGGTGAAAATATTGACGCGCACCAATACCGCTGGATCAATCAAAAGGCATTGGAACGCAGCCGTGTCTTTTACCGGAAACATGGTCGTGCCGCCTTGTTTCTATCCCCGTTCATTGCGGTGGTGCGCACCTTCGCGCCATTCCTGGCAGGGGTAAGCCGAATGCCGTTCGGCCAATACATGATTGCCGCCAACATCGGCACCGGCTTCTGGATAGCGTCACTGATGCTGGCTGGTTATTTCTTCGGCGAGATTGCATTCGTGCGCCAGCATATGGCCAGCATCGTACTGTCCGGCCTTGGCATCGGGCTGCTTTGCATCATCGCCGGTACCGCCCTGTCCGGCAGGAAGCAAAAACCTTAAGCCGGCTAAGGCGCTGGGTTCATCATCGTCAGGTGCAGATGCTCGATCTCCTGCACCAGTTCAGGCGTAAGGCGGGTCTGCCACGCATCGATATTCTGTTTCAGCTGTGCCATTGTGGTGGCGCCGATAATCGTGCTGCTCACAAACCAGCGATGGTAAACAAAACTCAGCGCCAATTGCACCGGCGTCAGGCCATGCGCCCTGGCGAGCTTAGTGTAAGCGGCACTGGCCGGAACAACCCCCGGTTTTTTATAGCGCTGTGCGTAACCCAGGAACATCGTGACACGGCCTTTTGCTTCCGGGTCATCAATATACTTGCCGCTGAGATGACCGAAGGCTAAGGGTGAGTAAGCGAGCAGGCCGACATTCTCGCGGTATAACACTTCAGACATGCCAAATTCCATGCCGCGGTTAATCAGGTTGTAGCAGTTCTGTACGCTGGCCACACGCGGCAGGCCGTATTCGCCGGCAATGCGCAGGAATTCCATCAAGCCCCACGGCTGCTCATTGGATAAACCAATCGCACGCACCTTGCCCTCTTGTATCAGTTCAGCCAATGTTTCCAGCTGGTTGCGTATGCTCACCCATTGCACCTGCCTGCCGCCGGCATCCAGTTCCTGCGCCGGGTCAAACTGGTATTGCCCGAACATCGGCACATTGCGTTCCGGCCAGTGCAGCTGGTATACATCAATATAATCCGTCTGCAGGCGCTTGAGCGAACCTTCAATCGCAGCGCGTATATTGGCGCGGTCCAGTGCAGGCGGTCCACCGCGTATCCAGTCCATGCCGCGCCGGGGCCCGGCAGCCTTGCTCCCCAGGATGATCCTGTCACGCGGCTGTTTTTTAAGCCAGGTACCGACCATGGTTTCGGTACGCGTATAGGTTTCGGCTTTGGGCGGCACCGGGTACATCTCTGCGGTATCTATAAAATTAATGCCCTGCGCCATCGCATAATCCAATTGCGCATGGGCTTCAGCTTCCGTGTTCTGGTCGCCATAGGTCATGGTGCCTAAACATACCTTGGAAACCGTCAGGCCGGAATTGCCAAGCTGGGTATACTCCATCAATGTAAAACCTTATTAGTCACTGCAGGTTCATCAGCTGCATCCGCATTCAGCACAGGCAGCGGCATAACTTTGGCGCCAATACTCCAGCCGGGCTCCCTTACGGAAAGCTGCAGCATATTGCATAGCGCCAGGATCAGCGCGGGCGGCAGGTTCATGCCTACCGTCACCCCGTCCAGACATAGCACATCCAGATGCTTGATCGCATCGCCGGACAACTTCAGCTCGACTGCAAGCAAGGCGCCGTCATTGCGAATCCCTTTGCGAGGCTGGTACTGGGTGGAAAAATCCATCTTGCTGAGGGATTCAGTCGCCTGTGCCTCCTGCCTGAACTGCGCAACAGCCGCGGCTGGCGGTACATCAGGCTGGATAGAGCCAGCGGTCGGCAGATTCGCTTCGCCGCTTAACAATTGCCACATCAGCCTGGCGACACGGTAAGTGATCCACAGCAGCAATTCGGTATCGTCGCTCAACCCGACACGCAGCAGCAGGCGGTCCTGCTGCGCGTTGTATCCAAGGTTAAGCTGCTGAATCACAGCATCGGGCTTTAGTGCTTCTGGCGCTACGGGATTAGTCAAAACATCATTTCCATAAATTTTTGTGGGCGGCTCTTGAAAACTAAAGTTTAGACACAACATTAGCAATCAAAGTGCATGAGTGCTAAAATCACGCACTATAAAATTAACACCAATTTTAAGCATAACTTAAGGAGAAATCTAATGAAAATTCGTCCATTACATGATCGCGTGGTTGTAAAACGCTCAGAAGAAGAACGTACAACCGCATCTGGCATCGTAATTCCAGATTCTGCTACAGAAAAACCAGACCAAGGTGTTGTGATCGCTGTTGGTAACGGCAAGAAAGATGATAGCGGCAAAGCCATTGCACTGGACGTTAAAGTTGGCGACAAAGTGCTGTTCGGCAAATATGCGGGTCAAACCGTTAAAGTTGACGGCGAAGAAGTGTTAGTAATGCGTGAAGATGACATTATGGGCATCGTAGAATAATCTGGCGGTCTACGGTAGCGCGCTACTGCGTTGCTCGAAGCCGTTTAAGCTCGCCGTACTTTCTGTACCGTCTTCGCTTAATACGTTTCTCGCGCCCTGTATCGCATCTACCTCGCCACACCAAATATTTAGACATATAGAATTTATTAGGAGATTTTAATTATGGCAGCTAAAGACGTAAGATTCGGCGATGAAGTCCGTCAGAAAATGACCAATGGCGTAAACATTCTCGCCAACGCAGTTAAGGTAACTTTAGGCCCTAAAGGCCGCAATGTAGTGTTAGAGCGCTCTTTCGGTGCACCTACCATCACCAAGGATGGCGTTTCAGTCGCTAAAGAAATCGAATTGAAAGACAAATTCGAAAACATGGGCGCACAGATGGTGAAAGAAGTGGCTTCAAAAACTTCAGACATCGCAGGTGACGGTACAACGACCGCTACTGTATTGGCACAGGCCATCATCCGCGAAGGCATGAAATCAGTGGCTGCCGGCATGAACCCGATGGATTTGAAACGCGGTATCGACAAAGCCGTTGCAGCCGCAATCGCTGACCTGAAGACACAGTCAAAACCATGTGCCACCAGCAAGGAAATCGCTCAGGTTGGTTCTATCTCAGCCAACTCTGACAGCTCTATCGGCCAGATCATTGCCGATGCAATGGACAAAGTGGGTAAAGAAGGCGTGATCACCGTTGAAGACGGTTCAGGCCTGGAAAGCGAACTGGACGTAGTTGAAGGTATGCAGTTCGACCGTGGCTACCTGTCACCATATTTCATCAACAACCAAGAGCGCCAGATCGCTTTGATGGACAATCCATTCGTGTTGCTGCATGACAAGAAAATCTCAAACATCCGCGACTTGCTGCCAACATTGGAACAAGTAGCTAAAGCTGGCCGCCCACTGCTGATCATTGCAGAAGAAGTGGATGGCGAAGCATTGGCAACCCTGGTAGTGAACAACATCCGCGGCATCCTGAAAACTGTTGCGGTTAAAGCGCCAGGCTTCGGTGACCGTCGCAAAGCCATGCTGGAAGATATCGCTATCCTGACTGGCGGTACCGTGATTGCTGAAGAAGTCGGCCTGAAACTTGAAAATGTTACATTGGACAACCTGGGCCAGGCAAAACGTATCGAAGTGGGTAAAGAAAATACCATCATCATCGACGGCCACGGCGCTGAAGACATCATCAAAGCACGCATCACGCAGATCAAAACCCAGATCGAAGAAGCAAGCAGCGACTACGACCGTGAAAAACTGCAGGAACGCGTGGCTAAATTGGCCGGCGGCGTTGCTGTGATCAAGGTTGGCGCGACTACTGAAATCGAAATGAAAGAGAAAAAAGCCCGCGTGGAAGATGCATTGCACGCGACACGCGCTGCGGTTGAAGAAGGTATCGTTGCCGGCGGCGGCGTTGCATTGATCCGTGCACGTAAAGCCATCGCGCAAGTTAAAGGCGACAACCATGACCAGGACGCTGGCGTGAAGATCGTATTGCGCGCGGTTGAAGAACCATTGCGTCAGATCGTAGCTAATGCAGGTGTTGAGCCTTCAGTAGTTGTGAACCAGGTTGAACAGGGTACTGGCAACTACGGTTACAACGCTGCTAACGAAACCTATGGTGACATGGTTGAAATGGGCGTGCTGGATCCAACTAAAGTAACCCGTTCAGCATTGCAACACGCAGCTTCAGTTGCCGGCCTGATGCTGACTACTGACTGCATGGTTGCAGAACTGCCGAAAGATGACGCACCAGCAATGCCGGATATGGGTGGTATGGGTGGTATGGGCGGCATGGGCGGTATGATGTAATTTCAGCGTCGCTAAAGCGGTGATTGCTGCGTTGCTTATCCTTGTCGTACTAAATGTACTGCCTGCGGATTCGCGCCTTGCACTAACCGCTTTAACTTGCTGAAACGCACTAACCAGCACTGCAAAAAAACAAACCCGCTGCGGCGGGTTTTGTTTTATCTCGAATTTTGTTTTAACTAGCGTTCTCCATCATAATTACGGTTTGTGCTTTTCGCATCAGCCCTCAAACTACGAAAGAAAACAATGACAATTGCATTAGACACCTTAACCCAACGCTTAAGTTATATCGTGGGTGAAAACATGGCGCATCAGCTTAAGAATGATGCATTGGAACTTGATCCTGCCGCTGTCGCACTGGCAGTTAGCGATGTGATGGCAGGCAATCCATCACGCCTGACCGATGCGGAAAAAAGAAGCACGGTTGAACAAGTGCAGAAGGAAAGCCAGGAAAGACAAATGGCTGTTCACACCGAACAGTCTGCAAAAAACAAGGCCGAAGGTGCGGCTTACCTGGCTGAGAACAGCAAAAAAGAAGGTGTCATTACCACGGATAGCGGCCTGCAATATAAATCACTGGCAGCTGGCGATGGTGCAAAACCTAGCAAAAGTGACCGCGTAAAAGTCCATTACCGAGGCACCCTGATTGATGGTACGGTATTTGACAGCTCTTATGACCGCGGTGAGCCCATCGTTTTCCCGGTGACGGGCGTGATTGCGGGGTGGGTGGAAGGTTTGCAGTTAATGCAGGTAGGCAGTAAATTCGAGCTGACCATTCCATCGAATTTAGCCTACGGCGTGAACGGCAGCGGCCCTGTGATTGGTCCGGATGCAACACTGATATTCGAAGTTGAATTATTGGCGATTGAGTAAGGGCCAACCAAAGCGTCATTCCCGCGAAGGCGGGAATGACGCTTTAGTGGTAATCACGAATGGTGGCTTATCGAGATAGCGCTAATATTCACGCAGCCTGGATACCAGCCTACGCTGGTATGACAAGGTGAATTGCCACCTTGTGGCAAGAAAAGGTGCCCTGGGGTGTGAATAAGCGGGATTGGCTAAATCATAGAGTTAATTGAGATAATAGTCATAGTTTCAGAATTTGCCTAACCAAACCGGTATGAGGCCATCACGACCTCAAACACGGTGTCGGTAAAAATACGCTGGCCTACATCTTCACCGGCAGCACCCGCCACCACCATCAACGGTATCAGGTGGTCTTCCCGCGGATGCACCAGCCGGGCATACGGCGCCTGCTCCCAATTGACCAGCGCCTGATTGCGCGACTGCGACTTCTTGCTGGAGATCGCTTCAAACAAATACTGCTCGAATTGCACAGATGGCTCCAGAGATGCCGGCCGGCCAAAACCGCGCATATTATGGTAAGTCAGGCCACTGCCGACAATCAGCACGCCTTCATCACGCAGCGGCGCCAGCGCTTCTCCCAGCCTGATATGCTCCAGCGCATCATAGCTGGACTTCATGGATAGCAGCACAACAGGAATATCGGCCTCGGGATACATCAGCATCATCGGCACAAAAACGCCATGATCAAAACCGCGCTCCGGGTCTTCATCACTTTCCATACCTGCAAGTGCCAGCAAGTCCCGCACCCTTTTCGCAAGCTCAGGGCTGCCGGGAGCGGGGTACTGCACATGGTAGGTATGCTCGGGAAAGCCATAATAATCATATTCCATACGCGGATGTGCAGCGGTGGATACCGTAAACTGCGGCGCCTCCCAATGTCCGGTAATCACCAGAATCGCTTTGGGCTTGGCCGGCAATTCCGAGGGCAGCTTCGCTAATTCCGCTGCCGTAACGGCAAAACGCTGGCGCATATCTTCAATATAAGGCCAGGGGCCACCGCCATGGGAGATAAAAAAGGTGGGGAGTCTGTTATATTTCATCCACCCTAAATTACACCTAAATGTAATGACTTCAAACAGTTATGTAAAAAATTACAATTAAATTACAAAGTGTTTACAAATTTCACAATTTACGTTTATACTTACGCACGATTTGAGTTACGCACAATTCAAGACCTCGCAGATAGCGGGCAAAAAAAGACCCCGATTAAGGGGAAGAAATCGGGGCCGGAAACGCCTCATCGTCTAAGGCTTCCGCTCAGGGAGGAAAGAAGCGGAACGGTAATTCTCATTACCTGACATTACGACTAGCCGCCATCTGGTTTAGTTCTGCATTTTTACAATTTATTACAAAATTCCATTCACGATAGCATCGTCGCCACGGCAACACCCGCATACAGCGGCGGCAGCCTGAACTTTCACTGGCAGCTGGTTTTATCTGCTTGACCTGAAAACCACAGCAAAATCAGGCTTGGTGACTCATGTTAGAATGCAGCTTATGAATAGCCAAAACCCTCACCCCCAAAGCACAACCCAAGATCCGCTTCTGGCCGGACTCAACAACAAACAGCTTGAAGCCGTCACGCTCCCGCAGCAATCGGCCTTAATCCTGGCAGGCGCCGGCAGCGGCAAAACCCGTGTACTCACGGCACGTATCGCCTGGCTGATCCAGACCGGACAGGTTTCGCCGACAGGACTGCTGGCGGTAACTTTCACCAACAAAGCCGCCAAGGAAATGCTCACCCGCATTACAGCCTCGCTGCCTATCAACACCCGCGGCATGTGGGTAGGCACTTTCCACGGCTTGTGCAATCGCCTGCTGCGGGCGCATCACCGCGAAGCCGGACTGCCGGCAAGCTTCCAGATACTGGATATTGCAGATCAGTTGTCTGTCATCAAGCGCCTGATGAAACAGCTGAATGTGGATGATGAGAAATTCCCGCCCAAGCAGGTGCAGAATTTCATCAACGGCTGCAAAGATGAAGGCCTGCGTGCGCATGCAGTAGATGCCTATGACCCGCACACGCAGAAACTGCGCGAAATCTTTGAAGAATATGACAAACAATGCCAGCGCGATGGCGTTGCCGACTTTGCTGAACTGCTGCTGCGCTGCTACGAACTGCTGGAGCGCGATGCCAATGTCCGCCAGCATTACCAGAACCGTTTCAGGTATATACTGGTAGATGAGTTTCAGGATACCAACCGCCTGCAATACCTTTGGCTGAAACTGCTGGCAGGCAAAGACAACTGCATGTTCGCCGTGGGTGATGACGATCAGTCCATCTATGGTTTCCGCGGCGCGCGCGTAGGCAATATGCGTGATTTTGAAAGTGACTTCCACATCCAGCACGTAGTGAAACTGGAAGAGAACTACCGTTCACACAGCAACATCCTGAATGCTGCCAATGCGATCATCTCACACAACAAGAACCGCCTGGGCAAGAACCTGTGGACATCGGCCGGCGCCGGTGAGCCGATCCGCGTCTACCAGGCTTATAACGATAACGACGAAGCACAATTCATCGTCGATGAAATCAAGATGCTGCACGCAGAAGGCACCGAACTGGGCGACATCGCCCTGCTCTATCGCTCCAATGCACAATCACGCATCCTTGAGCATGCGTTTTTTTCAGCCAACCTGCCTTACCGCGTATACGGTGGCCTGCGCTTCTTCGAGCGGGCCGAAATCAAGCATGCACTGGCTTACATGCGCCTGATCGCCAATGCCAACGATGACACGGCACTGCTGCGCGTGATCAACTTCCCGGCACGCGGCATCGGTGCGCGCAGCCTGGAACAATTGCAGGAATCCGCCCGTGCCGGAAATTGCAGCCTGTGGCAGGCCGCTATCAATAAGGTTGGCAACGGTAAACCCGGCGCCAAAGGCATTGAAGGGTTTGTTGCGCTGATCCGGCACATGGTGGATGAAGCCTATGGCATCACGCTGGCAGAACTCACCGAGCTGGCAACCACGCTATCCGGGCTGAAAGCGCACTACCAGAACGAAAAAGAAGGTGAAGACCGCATTGCCAACCTGGAAGAGCTGGTGACTGCTGCAGTAGCTTTTACCAGGCAGGATTTCGGCAACCACAACAATGTGGATGGAGAAACCGAGCAGGACCTGCTGACGCAGTTCCTGAGCCATGCGAGTTTAGAAGCTGGCGAACACCAGGCCGATGTCGGCCGCGAAGCCCTGCAGCTGATGACGGTGCATGCATCCAAAGGTCTGGAATTCAAAGCCGTATTCATCAGCGGCATGGAAGAAGGTTTATTTCCGCATGAGCAAAGCACCTTTGAAGCCAATGGCCTCGAAGAAGAACGCCGCCTGATGTATGTAGCGGTGACCCGCGCCAGGCAGCGCCTGTACATCAGCCACGCGCAAAGCCGCATGCTGCATGGGCAGGTGCGCTACGGCATCCCGTCACGCTTTCTGGATGAAATTCCGAACGAGCTGCTCAAGCACCTGAACAGCAAGCCGGTTGCAAAATCAGGCAGCAGCCGCGATTACAGCGAACTACCGGCCATGATGAGCAAACAGCAGAGCAGCACCCAGAAAAATGCCGTGCCGTGGAAAATCGGGCAGCAGGTCGCACATAACAAGTTTGGTAACGGTGTTGTAGTGAGTTACGAAGGCAACGCTAACGACATGCGTGTACAGGTGAATTTCGGACGCGAAGGTTTGAAATGGCTGGCACTGGAATTTTCCAAACTGACACCGATTTGAGTTTTGGTTTATTTAGCCACAGATAAACACAGATTCACACAGATAGAAACTCTATACCTTCACTGTCAGTAATGAAGCAATCCTGATCGCCTTCGCGCTCAGCACTAGTCCCATTCAGCCACGCCGAGTAGCGCAGGCTTCATGGAGGTCGTCGGCAATCGACTGTTTGAATCCTTACAAGCCAGTATTATTGGCTTGTAAGGGTGAGTTTCGATTGCCGTCCATGAAGCTGAGCAACGCAGGGTTAAGTGGCTGAGGGTAGCCTTTTCTTTGGTTTCTTTCTTTTGGCTAAGCAAAAGAAAGAAACTCGCCAGTTGGGCGAAATCTACTCAGAACTTAATAATTTGAATTAAATATCAGGCGATGCTGGAATGGTCGACTCAATCCCAAACACATCCGCATAACTGCTATACAAGCTGGTCATCATCATCGGCACAACCACGACCAGCCCCAGGCCGAACGGGATGATCGCAACGATCAGCAGCACCATGAAAATCAGGCCATACAGTAAAAATGGCAGCATGTTTTTCAGGCAGGCGGCAAAACTCAGTTTCATTGCCTCTATGGCGCTCAGATGATGTAAGCCTGCCAGCACCGGCGCAAACCAATATGCCATCAAGACCGGCATGATCAGCAGCAGCGCGATCATGATAGGCATCAGCATGCCGTCTGCTTGCTCCGGGCTCAGGTCTTTGCCCTGCACCAGCAGCTCCGCCGTTTCCTTATCCAGCGCCAGCACGACAATCACCGCAACCAGCAGCAGGCTCACCATATAGATGCCGCCGATACTGATGAGCTGCGCGGTATTTTTCTTGAACCCCTCGAACAGGTGGTTGATTTCCAGATCCTGGTTCTTCACCAGCGCCTGGCAGCCCCACATCATGCCCGCCGCAAACACCGGCGCCAATAAAGTACTCACCACGGAGCCGATCACCGGCAGCATGGAAACCGGAATCATGATGGCCAGATAAAGCACCAGCAGAATAATCCACATGGCAGGGTTTGCTTTAAATAAGTGGAAGCCTTTCACAATCCAGACCCAGGCATTGCCTATCGGCACCTGCTTGATTGTGAGCGCTTGAGTTTCCAGGTTTTCTGCCATGATATTTATCTTCCGTTACCAGCCGATTCTAACGCCAGGGTTAGCGCTGTTCGATTCGCAGTTTCAATATGTTTTTAAAATGATCAGGATCTTTTGCATGCGTTAATTCACCATCCTGCGGGTAAATCTTGTCATACAGGCGAGACAGCCAGAAACGCAGTGCCGCAATACGCAGCATGCTGTTCCATGCCGTCTGCTCCGCTCCGGTTAACGGCCGAACCGCCTGGTAGGCTTCCAGCATGGCATCCAGCCTTGCATTATCCAGTGCACCATCTGCCTGTACGCACCAGTCATTCACCGCAATCGCCAGGTCATAGGCAAAGAAATCATTGCAGGCATAATAAAAATCAATGAGGCCGCCAACTTTATCACCATCAAACAGCACATTATCGCGGAACAGGTCTGCATGGATAATGCCTCTGGGCAGCTCGGAAACATTCAGGGCTGATTGAAACTCCAGGGTATCCTTTAATAGCTGCTGGTCTTCTGCGGTAAGATGCGGCATGACCTGTCCGGCGGTTCTGATGCGCCAGTCGACATCGCGCGGATTACGATGCGGCTTACCTGTGATATCTGACACATGCTCAACAAATGACTGGCCGGCAATATGCATTTTTGCCAGCACTGCGCCAACCTCTGCGCAATGCACAACTCCCGGCACCTTGATATCCTGTCCGTTCAGGCAACTGATAAGAACCGCAGGCTTGCCATTCAGCATATGCAGGCTGACACCGGCCTGACTGGCAATGGGCTGCGGGCAGGGCACACCGTGAGTCGCAAGATGGCTCATCAGATCGATGAAATAAGGCAGCTCCTCCATGGAGTTATGCTCAAACAAGGTGAGCACATACTTACTCTGCGTGGTCGTGACGAAATAATTGGTATTGGTAATGCCTGATGAAATACCTTTCAGCTCAACAACTTCACCGATTGCGTAATCCTGAAGCCAAACCTGTAATTCTTGAATGCTAACTGAGGTAAAAACAGACATAAATGAAATATTTAAATGAGAATTTAAAGGGAAAACCAGCTGCTGTTAAATAATTAAAGAGGGCAATAACCCTCTTTAATTATTTAACAGCGATCCAGCGCATGATTCCTAGAATCTGAAGATCGTCCATTTTGGAATAGCCAAGGGCGGGTTAGGTCCGGAATTGGTCCAGCCACCATCCTGGTCTTCTTTATACAGGTAATAAGGCACGCCGTGTGAAGGGGTGATTTTCATCATATAAAGCTCGCCGTTCATACGATACTCTTCAACCGTTTCGCCATTGCCCTTTTTAACGATAGTGATTTCCGGCTCATCAGGATCAGCCTCCGTACTCAGCTTAGGTGGCGGTATTTCCTCAAGCGGCTGCAAATTCTTGGGCATTTCCGCACTCTGCGCAAACAAAGGCATCAGCATCAGCCCCAATAACAATGCACCTGCCACTTTATGATTTTTAAACATACGTTAAACACCTATTCTTAAGTGAGACTTTTTATTACAAAACATTCTATCAAAGATAATGCAATATAAGGCTTTTCTTTATAAATAAAGCTGAATGCGCTCTTCTTCCGGCGAGAGTTTAAAGCCCCGGGTTTCATAATGCTTGAATATCGCCGCCACGATCATTTCCGGTTCATCGATAATCTGGATCAGATCCAGGTCTTCTGGTGAAATCATGGCCTCATCAATCAATGTGGTCTTGATCCAGTCAACCAGGCCACGCCAGAATGGTTCACATACCAGGATAATCGGCATGTTCAATGTCTTGCCTGTCTGTACCAGCGTAATGCACTCCATGAGCTCATCCAGCGTGCCGAAGCCGCCTGGCAGCACCACATAGGCGCTGGCATTTTTCACGAACATGACTTTGCGCATGAAAAAATGCTTGAAGTTTTGGCTGATATCCTGATACGGATTGCTGTTCTGTTCATGCGGCAATTCAATATTCAGGCCAACGCTAGGCGAATAACCGGCAAAAGCGCCTTTATTGGCCGCTTCCATGATACCTGGACCGCCACCGGATATGACGCTGAAGCCTGCATCGGACAGCATGCGGGCGATTTTCTCGGTAAGTTCGTAATAGGGGGTGCCGGGCTTGATTCGCGCCCCGCCAAAAATGGACACCGCCGGCGTGATCTCTTTTAAGCGCTCGGTTGCGCTTACAAATTCAGCCATGATTTCAAAGGCCTGCCATGATGCATGGCCGCTTTTCTGAACATCCCTCACCCGGGATGCCCTGCTTGCCGGAATTTTTTTATCGACTGACATAATAAATAACCTTCATAGGATTCAGTAAACACTGTTGAATGGCGACGCCCTTTTCGGGTACTCCCATCACGCCCGCTCAATTAATCAGCGCTTCCTTAACAAAATCTCCATCTATAAACGCCCAGATGTTTTATTATGTTAGCAATTAAAAAACTGTTAGCAACTACAAATTGCAACTATTTGCAGAAACCCGGCCAGGCCTGAATGCAAGCCTGCCAGCCCCTGCTCGAAGAACCTGGATCTTTACATGAAAACATTGTTACTGGTGGATGGCTCATCCTATCTTTACCGCGCCTTTCACGCCATGCCTGATTTACGTAATCACCTGAATGAACCTACCGGTGCGATTCAGGGAGTGCTTAACATGCTGCGCCGCCTGCACAAGGATTACCCGGCGGACTACAGCGCGTGCATCTTTGATGCCAAAGGCAAAACCTTCCGCGATGATATTTACCCGGAATACAAAGCAAACCGCGCGTCCATGCCTGATGACCTGCGCAGCCAGGTAGCGCCTTTGCACGAAGCCATCAAAGCCATGGGCTGGCCGCTGATTATCGAAGAAGGCGTAGAAGCCGACGATGTGATCGGGGCGCTGGCAAAGCAGGCAGAACGCGAAGGCATGCGTGTCATCATCTCTACCGGCGATAAGGATATTGCGCAACTGGTGAACGAGCACATCACCATCGTCAACACCATGCCCAATGCCTTCAGGAAAGGGGATGAAAAACTTGATGTCGCCGGCGTGGAAGAAAAATTCGGCATCCCGCCCAGCCTGATCGTGGATTACCTGATCCTGATCGGCGACACCTCAGACAACGTGCCGGGCGTAGAGAAAGTAGGCCCCAAAACCGCTGTAAAATGGCTCAAGCAATACGGCTCGCTCGATAACATCATCGCCAATGCCGACCAGATTACCGGCGTTGTCGGCGAGAACCTGCGCAAAGCGCTGCCTTGGCTGCCTACCGCACGCGAACTGATCACGATACGCTGTGATGTCGGCATTCAGGAAAACCTGGGCGACCTGGCGCCGCAATTGCCGGACAAAGCCAGACTGGCAGAACTGTTTGACCATTTTGACTTCAAATCCTGGAAACGCGAACTGGAAAACATGCCGGATGGCAGGCCAAGCGCTGCTGCAGAACCCAGGCAGCCACAGACTGCGGATATGTTCAGCAGCGCCGAACCGGCGGCCGCGACTCAAGCTGACACTCAGGCCTACATTGCCAACCGTTCCCGCCATTACGAAACGATCCTGAGCCAGGAGCAGCTGGATAGCTGGCTGGAAAGAATCGCCTCGGCAGAACTGGTTTGCTTTGATACCGAAACCACCTCCCTTGACCCGATGCAGGCAAAACTCGTAGGCATGTCGTTTAGCACCGCTGCCGGCAGCGCCGCCTACCTGCCGCTGACGCATGATTATTTCGATGCGCCGCAGCAGCTCGATTTCAATGCGACACTCAGCAAGGTCAAGCCATTTCTGGAAAACCCGGCGATCAAAAAAGTCGGCCAGAACCTGAAATACGACCAGCATGTACTGGCAAACCATGGCATCCGGCTCAATGGCATTGCGCACGACACGCTGCTGCAATCCTATGTGTTTGAATCGCACAGATCGCATGGCATGGATGCCTTGAGTGAGCGCCATTTAGGCATCAAGACCATCAGTTTTGAAGAAGTGGCCGGCAAAGGTGCAAAACAGGTAGGCTTTAACCAGGTAACCGTTGAAGCTGCTGCAGAATACGCGGCAGAAGATGCAGACATTACACTGCAACTGCATGAGGCCATGTATCCGCAGATTGCCAATGATGAAAAACTAAATTACATCTACAGCCAGATCGAGATGCCGGTATCCGATATTTTATTCACGATCGAACGTAATGGCGTGCTGATCGACGCTGGCATGCTCAACGCGCAAAGCAATGAAATCGGCATGAAGCTGGTCGCGCTGGAGAATCAGGCCTATGAACTGGCAGGCCAGCCATTCAACCTGGGGTCGCCCAAACAGTTGCAGGAGATTCTGTTCGGCAAGCTCGGGATCAAACCGCTCAAGAAAACCCCCAGCGGCACCCCGTCTACCGATGAAGATGTGCTGCAGGAACTGGCGCTCGATCACCCGCTGCCAAAAGTGCTGCTGGAGTATCGCGGCCTCGCCAAGCTGAAGTCGACCTATACCGACAAATTGCCGCGCATGATCAACCCGGCCACCGGTCGCGTGCACACCAGTTACAATCAGGCCGTTGCGATTACCGGGCGCCTTGCCAGTTCCGACCCTAACCTGCAGAACATTCCGGTGCGCTCGGCTGAAGGCCGCCGTATCCGCGAAGCATTCATTGCCCCGCAAGGCAGCGTGATTGTCTCTGCCGACTATTCACAGATCGAGCTGCGCATCATGGCGCATCTGTCGCAGGATCAAGGTATGCTGGATGCATTTGCCAATAATGAAGACATTCACCGCGCCACCGCAGCCGAAATCTTCGGCGTTGACCGTGAGAGCGTGGACAACGAACAGCGCCGCTACGCCAAGGTCATCAACTTCGGTTTGATTTACGGCATGAGCGCGTTCGGCCTGGCGCAGAACCTCAACATCGAACGCAGCGCGGCACAAAGCTATATTGAACGCTACTTTGCGCGCTATCCCGGTGTGCGCGAATATATGCAGAACACACGCGAAATCGCCAAGCAGAAAGGTTATGTTGAAACCTATTTCGGCCGCCGGTTATGGGTGCCGGAAATCAATAGCGCAAATGGCATGAGAAGAGCCGGCGCCGAGCGCGCCGCCATCAACGCACCGATGCAGGGCACCGCGGCAGACCTGATCAAACTTGCGATGATTGCAGTAGACAAATGGCTTAAAGACGAAAAACTGCAAACCAAACTCATCATGCAGGTGCACGACGAACTGGTGCTGGAAGTGCCTGCGAACGAGCTGGACCTGGTAAAACGCAAGCTGCCGGAACTCATGCAGCATGTAGCCAGACTGGATGTACCGCTGCTGGCGGAAGTGGGTGTGGGCAGCAACTGGGAAAGCGCGCATTAGTCATGCGCCCTAATTCGACTGATTTTTTGTTAAACTAGCACTTATGAAAAAATCACAAGTAATTCAATTGCTTGTCGAACACAAACCCATACTGGCCGAACGCTACGGCATTACCCGGCTGGCACTGTTTGGCTCGACCGCGCGCGACTCTGCAACCGGCAGCAGTGATGTAGATATTTTAGTAGGATTTGATGGCATCGCTACCTCTCAGCGTTATTTTGGTGTGCAGTTCTACCTTGAAGACTTGCTGAACAATCCTGTAGACCTGGTGACCGAAAAAGCATTACGTCAGGAGTTGCGCCCACATATTGAACGCGAGGCAATCAATGTCTGAAATGAACGCTAGAGAATGGCGTTTTTATGTCACCGACATGATCAAATTTTCCGAAAATGTGATCAGTTACACTTCGGGATTTGACCAGGAGCGATTCGAAAATAGCGGGATTACTTACGATGCTACGATTCGTAACCTGGAGTTAATCGGCGAAGCCGCCACGCATATTCCACAGAGCATCCGTGAAGAATATCCTGCCATCATGTGGCGCATGATGATTGCCACGCGCAACCAGCTTATTCACGGTTACCTTGGCATCGATAACGACACACTCTGGAACATCATTCAGGTAGATATTCCGGAACTGCTCATTCAATTACAAAAAATCAGGTAAGTTAACTCAATGCAGGAATTCGGCATCTATATCATCGGCGACGAAATCCTGTCCGGCAAGAGGCAGGATGCGCATCTCAGTTTCGTGATCCAGGCGCTGAAGTCACGTGGCTTGCAGCTCGCATGGGCGCATTACCTGGGCGACATTCCTGAACAGATCACAAACCTGCTGCGAGCCAGCATGCAGCATGGTGATATCGTATTCAGCTTTGGCGGCATCGGCGCGACGCCGGATGACTTTACACGCCAGTGCGCGGCAGAGGCGGCCGGGTTGCCGATCGCGCGTCACCCAGGCGCTGTGGCTGAAATTGAAGCGCAATACGGTGAGAGCGCATACCCGAAACGGGTACTGATGGCAGATTTTCCGCTAGGCGCAGAGCTGATTCCCAACCCGGTAAACCGTGTGGCGGGATTTTCAATCAACCGGCATTACTTCGTACCCGGCTTTCCGCAGATGGCGCACCCTATGGTGGAATGGGTGCTGGATACACACTATGCGCATTTGTTCCACAGGCAGGACTACACCGAGGTTTCCATCCTGGTCATGGATGCCGGCGAGAGCCAGCTGATTGATCTGATGCGCCATATCGTTGCCAAATACCCGGATCTGAAACTGTTCAGCCTGCCCAAACTGGATAATCGCCGCACCACGGAAATCGGCGTAAAAGGCGCTACGCAACTGGCAGAAACCGCCCTGGATGAAATCAAGCATGCTGTGACTGCACTCAATTTCCCATGGGCGGAGCTGTAAACCAAAATGCAATGTAGAAACTTTTGCGGTGCATGCTGCACCGCCCCCTCCATCAACAGCCCGATTCCCGGCATGCCCAATGGCAAGCCTGCCGGGGTGCGCTGTGTTCAACTTGATGGCAGCAACCGCTGCATGATCTTTGGCAAACCGGAAAGACCCGCATTCTGCGCCGGCCTGCAACCCAGCCAGGAAATGTGCGGCGAAACGCGCGAACAAGCCATCCACTGGCTTGCCAACCTAGAGCGGCTCACCATGCCGGCTCTCTCCCAGCAGTAGCACCGCAGTGAAACTGATGGCAGCGGCAATCGAAACGTAAGCGCCGACCCATGCCAGACCACCCGCAGTGACCAGCAGTTGTGAAATATAGGGCGCAAACGATGCGCCCAGAATCCCTCCAAGCTGGTAGGCCAGGCCGGCACCGGTATAGCGCACTGCAACCGGAAACTGTTCCGGCAAATACGCGCCCATGGGCGCAAAGGTCGCCCCCATCAGAAATAGCGCTAAAGAAAGCAGCACCGTCACCTGCAGCATGGAACCACTGGCCAGCAGCGGGCTAAGCGCAAACCCGGCAAGCACGGCAAATGCCCCGCTCACCAGCAGCACCGGGCGGCGGCCAAAACGATCGCTCAGTATCGCGGAGATCGGCGTCGCAATCGTCATGAACAGGATCGCAACGCACAACATGCCTAAAAAATCCGCACGTGCGATGCCAAGCTGGGTCGTGCCGTAATTCAGGCAGAAAACCGTTGCGGTATAAAACAGGTTGTAACACACCACCATCGCCAGCGCCCCCAGCAGCACGGGACGCAAATGTGTCTGCAGCAAAGGCTTGATTGGCACCGCATGGGTCTTATTTTCGGCCAGCGCTGCCGAAAAAGCCGGCGTTTCCGCCAGCTTGAAGCGTACGTACAGCCCCACACCTACCAGCAAGGCACTGGCGATAAAAGGCAGGCGCCAGCCCCAGGCTTTGAACTGGGCATCGGTCAGCCACAGTGACAAAGCCAGGTAGCTTAAAGTGGCCAGCAGAAAACCGACCGAAGGCCCAAGCTGCGGAAACATGCCAAACCAGGCGCGCCTGCCTTCCGGCGCATGTTCGGTTGCCAGCAGCGCAGCACCGCCCCATTCGCCTCCCAGCCCCAGGCCCTGGCCGAAACGCAGCACGCACAGAATAACGGGTGCCCAGATACCTAGCACCTCATAACCCGGCAGCAGCCCGATCAGCAAGGTCGAAATCCCCATCAGCAGCAGCGAAGCCGCCAGCGTGGCCTTGCGCCCGACTTTATCGCCAAAATGCCCGAACACGATAGCGCCGACCGGCCTGGCAATAAAAGCAATGCCGAACGTCAGAAAAGCGTTCAGCGACTGGGTCGCCGGATCACTGGCCGGAAAAAACACCTGGCCTATCACCAGGGCGGCGGCCATAGCATAGATATAAAAATCATAAAATTCGATGGCCGTGCCAATAAAGCTGGCAAACGCGATTTGGCGGGTAGAAGCTTTGTGCATATTGAACCGATTCAGTCACTGACGATTCCGGATTGTATGCCTAAATAATGAATTTTTTGGTTTTCTCGAAATGCAATTGCGTATAAAATAGGCAGCTTTCGCGTTTGAGAAATTCAGCTAGTGCAAATCGGTAACCACATCTTAAAAAACAATCTGGTAGTCGCTCCCATGGCGGGCGTGACGGACAGGCCTTTCCGCCAGCTTTGCAAAAAAATGGGCGCGGGCTTGGCCGTGTCCGAAATGGTTACCTCGAACTCATTGCTTTATGGCAGCGAAAAAACAAAACGCCGCGCCAACCATGAAGGTGAAGTCGACCCGATTTCCGTGCAGATTGCCGGTGCAGACCCGAAAATGATGGCGGAAGCCGCAAAACATAATGTCGATAACGGCGCACAGATTATCGACATCAACATGGGCTGCCCTGCTAAAAAAATCTGTAACGTAATGGCCGGCTCCGCATTGCTCAAAGATGAGCCGCTGGTCGCGCAGATTTTAAAAGCGGTGGTCAGCGCCGTAGATGTGCCGGTAACGCTTAAAATCCGTACCGGCTGGGACAAAAACAACCGCAATGCGATCGCGATTGCCAGAATGGCTGAAGACCTTGGCATACAAGCGCTCGCCATGCATGGCCGTACCCGCGCCTGTGCTTACATGGGTGACGCCGAATACGACACGATTGCCGCCGTCAAGCAGGAAATCCGTATTCCGCTGATTGCCAACGGTGACATTACGACACCGGAAAAAGCCAGATTCGTGCTGGACTACACCGGCGCTGATGCCGTCATGATCGGTCGCGCCGCGCAAGGCCGCCCCTGGATATTCCGCGAGGTTGAGCATTACCTGGCCACAGGTACGCATTTACTGGCGCCAACGGTAGATGAAATCCATTCCGTGCTGCTTGAGCATCTGCACGATTTATATGATTTTTATGGCGACCTGACCGGCATGCGCATGGCGCGCAAGCACATCTCCTGGTACACCAAGGGGCTGGCCGGATCTGCGAACTTCCGCCATACCATGAACACTTTGCAAAGCATAGAGTTGCAATTACAGGCCATTAACGACTTTTTTACCGAGCTTAAGGCTAAAAATGACCGTTTGGTATATCTCGATAACAACGATGCAGAAGACGCCGACAATAACGCGTCAGAAGCTCTAGCCGCCTGAGTCCAAACTATGTCAGCAGATTGCAAATTAAGCCAAGCCGTCAGGGAATCACTGGATGACTATTTCACCCACCTGGATGGGGAGCCGCCGCATGCCGTGTATGACATGGTGCTGGGCTGCGTAGAAAAACCACTGTTGCAATACATCATGCATAAAGTAGGCGGTAACCAAAGCAAGGCTGCAGACATCCTGGATATCAACCGTAACACCCTGCGCAAAAAGCTTCAGCAATACAATATTGATTAATCAACCTTTCACAATTATTTATTTCTTTTAGAGTTTTCACATGGCAACTATAAAACGTGCGCTGATCAGCGTTTCTGATAAAACCGGCATTATTGATTTTGCTAAAAGCCTGAGCGCACTTGGCGTTGAGCTGTTATCTACCGGCGGTACCGCTAAATTATTCCGTGATAACAACATCCCGGTCATTGAAGTCAGCGACTACACCGGTTTTCCTGAAATGCTGGATGGCCGCGTGAAAACGCTGCACCCGAAAGTCCATGGCGGCATCCTGGGTCGCCGCGACCTGCCGGAACACGTTGCAGCCATGCAGGCGCAAGGCATCCCAAATATCGATATGGTGATCGTCAACCTGTACCCATTTGAAGCTACGGTTGCCAACCCGGACTGCACACTGGAAGACGCGATCGAGAATATCGACATCGGCGGGCCGGCCATGGTGCGCTCTGCCGCCAAGAACTGGAAAGATGTTGCCGTGCTGACAGATGCCAGCCAGTATGCAGACGTGCTGCGCGAGATGCAAAGCACAGGCGGCGCAACTTCACAAGCGACCAGGTTCGCGCTGTCGGTAGCCGCATTCAACCGTATCAGCAACTACGATGGCGCGATCAGCGATTACCTGTCGAGCTTCAATAACGACGGCACCCGCAACCCATACCCGGCACAGGTAAATGGCCGCTTCGTGAAACTGCAGGATTTACGCTATGGCGAGAACCCGCACCAGAGCGCCGCCTTCTACCGTGATCTGAACCCTGCGCCAGGCTCACTGGTAACGGCACAGCAACTGCAAGGCAAAGAACTCAGCTATAACAACATTGCCGATGCCGACGCGGCATGGGAAGCCGTAAAAAGCTTTGATTCAACGGCCTGCGTGATCGTTAAACACGCAAACCCATGCGGTGTGGCGGTAGG
>Ga0208758_100163_pt1 | contig 31531 bp, 30 predicted proteins | sample LakWasM116_HOW13_2_FD_183930 | JGI IMG/M metagenome (GOLD analysis project Ga0208758, IMG submission 183930) | Freshwater sediment methanotrophic microbial communities from Lake Washington under simulated oxygen tension - Sediment Metagenome... | ecosystem: Environmental > Aquatic > Freshwater >...
ATTATTTAAAGTATTGATGAAACTTTTAACCACTAGCACTCTCGAACAGTGAGTGCTAGAATGACATTTTAAGGAGGATGTAAAACCAATGACCACTGCTTTAACACTTCCAGTACTCACCGCTACTGACAGCCTTGAACAATATACAAGAGCGATTAAAGCCTATCCGATTCTTTCTGCGGAAGAAGAGTTTTCTCTGGCCGTAAAATTTAACAAAGAAAATGATCTGGAAGCTGCGCGCAAGCTCGTATTGTCACACCTGCGCTTAGTGACAAGTATTGCACGTGGATACACCGGTTATGGGTTACCGCAGGCTGACCTTATTCAAGAAGGCAACATCGGCCTGATGAAAGCAGTAAGGCGCTACGACCCGGAGCGTGGCGTACGTCTGGTTTCTTTTGCGATGCACTGGATTAAAGCCGAAATTCATGAATACATTGTGAAAAACTGGCGTCTGGTGAAAATTGCCACGACAAAAGCTCAACGCAAGCTTTTCTTTAATTTGCGCAGCATGAAATCTGGCATCAACACCATGCAGCCAAGTGAAGTTGCGCATATCGCACGCGAATTAAATGTAAAGCCTGAAGAAGTCATGGAGATGGAATCACGCCTGAACGGGCACGAAATATCTCTCGAAGCCAATATTGATGACGATAGCGAAGAGCACTACAGCCCGATTGCCTATCTGCAGGACGAAAGCCTGACCCCAGTTGAGGCGCTGGAAGCCAAGCAATTTGAGACCGCTGAAACAACCGGCCTGGCTCACGCACTCCAGAATCTGGACGATAGAAGCCGTCGTGTAGTGGAAGCACGCTGGCTGCAAGAAGATGGTGGCAAGACCTTGCATGAACTGGCTGATGAGTTTGGCGTCTCTGCTGAGCGTATTCGCCAGATTGAACAGAAAGCGATGCAAAAGATGAAAAACCTGATGCTGGCTAGCCGTTAATACAAAAATTATTTAACCCGCTAACTTTAATCAGAAATAAAAAAGGCTGCAGATGCAGCCTTTTTTATTTACAGCAACGCCTGCCTAAGCCGCGACAACCTCTGCTGCCGGTTCAAAATCCAAAGCAGTTTCCAGATGTTCGCGTAGTTTATTGAGCTGCTCGAGCTGAGCATCGATACTTTTTTCAATGGCTTCCAATTCTGAGATACGATCTTCCAGGGTATCAGTTGCCTTGTAAATGCGCTTGATACTTTCCAGACGGCGACGCAGTTGCAGCTGATGCTCACGCACTTGGGATTCCATCGGTGCAATCACAGCCTTCAGCCAGTTTTCAATATCACGGTTCGCCACTTCATATACATGAATCACGCGGCTGGCCAATGTTTCGAAAAACTTGGTAGTGAGGGTCATTTTCTCATTGGCAATCATGTTAAAAGCCGTGTTGAACTGTTCTTTATATGCGCGCTCCAGCTTTGCCAGCTCTTTCTGGTAACGTAATGTTGAGAAAGCAGGCGGCTCGGATTTACGCAGGCCATGTTCTTTCGAGAACTTCTCATACATCACGTCCATCATTTTCTTGATTTCATCAATTTGCGCATCTGATGAAACCATGCGGTTTTTCAGCTCGTTAAAGAAATTATCCATGGCTTCACGAATTGTTTTGGTGAAGCTTGCATTAATCATGGTTTCACGCGTGGTATGCACATGCACCTTGAGTGACTCCATCCCTAGTAGGGTAAACAGGCGATTAGTGTGCTGCGAGAAAATGCTGCGCAAAGCCTGAAAGCGCTGCAGGCCTTTTTCAAAGTTTTCTTTATCCACTTTGACTTTGTTCATCATGTGCTCGACCACATCTTCGTTCTTGCCGCGCAAGCCACGCAACTCAACCAACTGCTCATTGATGCCTGCAAAACGCGCATCCAGAATGATCTTCGAGTTAGTGATCAAGTCATCAATCTCATTCTGCGTATTATCACGCACGATTTCCTGCTTGGATGGAATCAACTGGTTAGAAAGCGCTGCTTCAAGTTCCAGTACACGGCTTTTTGCCAGCAGGGCATCATCTTTATTCACCTTAGCCAGCAAGCCTTTTTGTGCGGATACCGGGAATATCTGGTTAGTCTCCAGACCAAGGAGTTCTGCACTGGTTTTGATTTGCCGGGTCAGTTCTTTCTGAATTTCTTTTTCGTCTTTGAGTTCGTCCCAGAGCCCGTCAATCTTATTCATGACAGCAAGGCGGCCTTTTTGCTTCCAGCGTGTGCCACTGATGTACTGACGCCACACATCAATTTCAGATTTAGTCACGCCTTGGTCAGCCGCCAGGATAAACAGCACCGCATGTGCGTTAGGCAGCATGTTGATCGTTAACTCAGGTTCGGTACCGATGGCATTCAAGCCCGGCGTATCGAGAATGACAAGCCCTTGCTCCAGCAACGGGTGCGGGAAGTTAATCATGGCGTAGCGCCAGCAAGGTACATCGATAGTGCCGTCTTTATTCAGATTCAGCGCGTCATCGGCACTGTTGGGGTCATACAACCCATACTTTTCAGCCTCCTGCACAGAAACCGGCTTGGTACTGCTAACCTCTTTAAAAGCCCTTACCATGCTCTCATTCGAGTCAACATCGAATGTAACGGTCTTCCACTCGTCTGGGTAACGCTTGTATTCTGAGGTCGTCGCATCAGACAGGCGGGTTTCAATCGGCAGCATCATGATAGACGTAGGTTTGGTCTTGTCATAAAGCAGCTCTGTAGGACACATGGTGGTACGGCCGGCACTGGAGGGTAATAAACGCGTGCCGTAACCTGCAAAAAAGATAGCATTAATCAATTCTGACTTGCCGCGCGAAAATTCCGCCACAAACGCGACATTGAGCTTATCCTCACGCAATCTATCCAGCAGCTGCTGGATACGCTGATCCACTTGCGCATCATTCAGCTCCTGCTCATTCAGCCAATTGCGGTAATCGCTGATCGTCTCAGTCAGACCTTTGCGCCATTCTGAATAGACTGCGAATTGTTTTGCTAAATTATTTTCTGCCATGATGCACCTTAAACAGCTCTTTTGTAGCGTAACTTTATCATCCATTATTTAATTTGCAAATAAAATCAATTGGCTAATAATTCATTTCAAACGGAATTCTGATAAGCGGTTATTTTCCTATCATAAGCGGCAATATCCTTGATATATCTGCAATGCCAATCATTCTGTTATCATCTTATTTTTACAAAAAAACCGATATATTTATGAGTGGTTTAACACCGAATTCACCTCGCCCGATAGACATCAAACTGCATCAGGCTTCACGTTTACTGGAAATCAAGTTCGATAACAACACGGAATGCATGCTTTCCTGCGAATTTCTGCGCGTAAACTCGCCTTCAGCTGAAGTAAAAGGACATGGCCCAGGACAGGAAGTACTCCAGATCGGCAAAGAGGATGTCAACATCACGGCAATAGAGCCGGTTGGCAATTACGCAGTAAGGCTTGTATTCTCGGATGGGCACAACACGGGCTTGTACTCATGGGATTACCTGTACGAGCTGGCCAGTAATTATGAAGCGCTATGGCTTGAATATCTGGGCAGGCTGAGTGCGGCAGGCCTGGCAAGAAAAAATACAGCTTAAGAGATCAACAAGATGACTACAGAACACAATACGCATTTTGGTTTCAAAACAGTTGCAGAATCTGAAAAAGCAAAAAAAGTTGCTGAGGTTTTCCATTCTGTCGCTGACAAATATGACCTCATGAACGATGTCATGTCAGCAGGTCTGCACCGTGGCTGGAAAAAGTTTGCCGTGAATATCAGCGGCGTAAGCCGCGGTGACAAGGTGCTGGATATTGCTGGCGGCAGCGGCGACTTATCAAAACTGTTTGCGCAAAAAGTCGGGGCTGAGGGTCAGGTCATACTTACGGACATCAATGCCTCCATGCTGGGCGTTGGGCGCGACCGTATGCTGGATGCCGGTCTGAACGTGCCTGCTTTGCAATGCGACGCAGAGAAGCTGCCTTTTCCGGACAACTATTTTGATTGCGTGATTGTCGCATTTGGCCTGCGCAACATGACGCATAAAGACCGTGCACTGGCTGAAATGCAGCGTGTACTTAAAGTAGGCGGCAGGTTGCTGGTACTGGAGTTCTCGAAAGTATGGCAGCCATTATCCAAAGCCTACGACGTTTACTCATTCAAGTTATTGCCGCTGATGGGTAAATTACTGGCTAAAGATGCCGAAAGCTACCAGTACCTTGCTGAATCAATCCGCATGCATCCGGATCAGGAAACCCTCAAACAGATGATGGCAGACGCGGGCCTAAGCAAAGTGGATTACTACAACCTTGCTGCCGGCGTAGTTGCCTTGCACAAAGGTTATAAAACCTGATGTTAAAGGCACTTTCCACGCGCGTAATCCAGCATCTTCTCGCACAGAACACCTGGTCGGCGCCACTGCTGCAACCTTTTGCCAGCCAGTCTGTGCAATTGAACTTCGTGCTGGCAAAGACTTCGCTGGTGATACTTGAAAACGGCAGCCTTGCTATTGCCGGCGATACCAGTATACCTGACGCTACCATCACAATCTCGCCCGGCCTGCTATTGCGCCTGATGGCAAAAGATGAATCTGCCAGGCTGCAGATCAAGGTAAATGGCGACACGCATTTGGCCACAGCGCTAGCCAAGTTACTGTCACAGATACGCTGGGATTATGAAGATGACCTGAGTAAGCTGGTAGGGGATGTGCCAGCCAATAAAATCGGCGAGTTTACGCGCCACAGCGTCAGTACGGTCAAAGAATCCGCCGTCAATCTGGCAGAAATGCTGACTGAATACTGGCAGGAAGAAAAACCGATGCTAGCTAAAAAGCGGCATATTGAACAATTCAACACTGAAGTAGACACGCTGCGTGCAGATGTTGAACGACTAGAAAAGCGGCTGGCAAAGCTTGCCAAAAGACTTCCGGCATCGCCAGACCCCAACAACCCTGATTTTTAGATAGCATTTAATCACTTATGCGCATTTTTCGGCTTTTTTATATTATTTTTATTGCGTTGCGTTTCAGTCTGGATGAATTCATTCTGAGCCACACCAGATTAAAGCCGCTGCAAAGTCTGGTGAACGGCCTGCTGTTCTGGCGTAATAAAGCAACCCCGCGCGGTGAAAGACTAAGATTGGCACTTGAAAATCTGGGGCCTATTTTTGTTAAATTCGGCCAAATGCTGTCTACACGCCGCGACCTGATTCCGGCGGACATTGCAGATGAACTCGCAAAACTGCAGGATCAGGTACCGCCCTTCACTTTTGCGGAGGTTGAAAAGATTATAAGCAGCGCTTTTAACAGACCATTGAATGAACTGTTCTCGCAATTTGACGAGATCCCCGCTGCCAGCGCATCTGTCGCACAAGTGCATTTTGCACACCTGCCCCACGGCGAACAGGTTGCCGTTAAGGTACTGCGTCCGGATATTGAAACAACCATTGCTCATGACTTGCGGCTGATGGACACCATTGCCTGGCTGCTGCAAGGCATTTCATCTGAAGTCAAAAGACTGAAGCCCCGTGAAATTGTCGCCGAGTTTGCCCGCCATACGGAAAGTGAACTGGATTTAACGCTGGAAGCTGCCAACTGCAGCCTGCTGGGCCGCAACTTTGCGGATAAATCCATGCTCATCGTACCCGAAGTACATTGGGACTGGTGCCGTAAGGAAGTCATGGTGATGCAGCGTATGCACGGCACGCCAATTAGCCAGCGCGATGTATTAACTGCAAAAGGTATTGATATTCCGAAACTTGCGGTAGAGGGTGTCGATATATTTTTCACACAGGTATTCCGCGATGGTTTTTTTCATGCGGATATGCACCCGGGCAATATTCAGGTAGCCGATGACGGTAAATATATTGCACTTGATTTCGGCATCATGGGCACCCTGAACGACACCGACAAATACTATCTTGCACGTAACTTCCTGGCATTTTTCAACCGTGATTACCGCGATGTAGCGCAGGCGCACATCGATTCCGGCTGGGTGCCTGCCGACACCAAACGTGAAGAACTCGAAACCGCTGTGCGCGCCATTTGCGAACCAATTTTTGACAAACCGCTTAAAGATATTTCTTTTGCGCGCACATTATTGAGCCTGTTTCAGATGGCACGCCGCTTTGGCGTGATTATCCAGCCGCAGCTGATCATGCTGCAAAAAACATTGCTCAATATCGAAGGCTTAGGCCGCGAGCTTGACCCGAATCTGGATCTATGGAAAAGTGCGCAGCCATTCCTGACACGCTGGATGAGCGAACAAGTCGGCTGGCGCGCAATCCTTAAAACCGTAAAAAAAGAATTGCCGCATATTGCAAAAGTACTGCCTGAAATGCCAAGATTAGCCCATCAGTTTTTAGCACAAACCAATCAGGCAGAACTTGATGTTCCGTTGCGCAGTTCAATCGAAAAACTGATTGAAGCACAACAGCTGCAAGCCATCTGGCAGAAACGGCTTGTCATCGCAATTGTGCTGCTCGCCGTTGTAGAGATCTTGCTAGTAGCAAGCACTTTTTTTATCCAATAACATAAAGGAACGTACAATGAAAACCAAACTATTGATTGTTTTGAGCCTTTTTTTAACCAGCCTCACTTCCGCTGCATTTGCCGCCGGCGCTACCCCGGCCGGGCTCTGGCGAACCATAGACGACAACTCCGGCAAGCCGCGCTCACTTGTCAGGATTAGTGAAAACAACGGCGAATACAGTGCAGTGATTGAGAAAGGCCTGTTAGCCACCGACACTCCAGATGCCGTTTGCGACAAATGCAAGGATGAACGTAAAGGCCAGCGTATTGTAGGCATGACCATTGTAAAAGGTATCAAACTTAAAGATGGTCATTACGAAGGCGGTGAGATTCTTGATCCGGAAAACGGCAAAACCTACCGCTGCCTCATGAAGCTGGACAATACCGGTAACGAACTTGAAGTTCGTGGTTTTATCGGCATTGCATTAATCGGCCGCTCACAAATCTGGACACGTGTGGAATAACGACCGGAGTTCTAATTATTTTATGAGTTTTAAGCAATGCTGATCTGGTTTGTTGTTATCTATTTAGCGTTTTCTATCGGCATCGGCCTTGTTGCGGCGATGCGTGTCAAAAACGCCAAAGACTATGCCGTCGCCGGCCGCCACCTGCCACTGCCGGTGGTGATGGCCACGGTATTTGCCACCTGGTTTGGTGCCGAAGCGGTATTTGGTGTTTCCGCAACTTTTGTCACAGAAGGCCTCAATGGCGTAGCAGCAGACCCGTTTGGCTCCAGCATGTGCCTGATCATTGCCGGATTTTTCTTTTCCACACAGCTATACAAACTGAACATCCTCACTTTAGGTGACTTCTATCGCATGCGCTATAACCGCACGGTAGAAGTCCTGACCACAATAGCCATCGTAATTTCCTATCTGGGCTGGGTGGCTGCGCAAATCAAAGCGCTAGGTCTCATATTCAGCATGATTACCAATGGCGCCGTGAGTGAAGAAGCCGGCATGATACTAGGCACAGCTATTGTATTAACTTATACAACGCTGGGCGGCATGCTATCGGTCGCGGTGCTCGACTTTGTACAGATGATCGTAGTCATCGGTGGCCTGCTCTACATTGGAAACATTGTCTCAGGCATGACCGGAGGCGTCGCCCCGGTCATTGAGCATGCACGCGCTGCCGGCAAGCTAGACTTCTTCCCCAAAGGCGCAGACATCTGGGTATGGATTACATTCCTGGGCGGTTGGATGACCATGATGCTGGGTTCGATACCGCAGCAGGATGTATTCCAGCGCATCACCTCTGCCAAGAGCGCAAAAATCGCATTATGGGGCTCAATTTTAGGTGCTTCAGTTTATTTCTGCTTTACCTTTGTGCCCATGTTCATCGCTTATGCCGCCACTCTGATTGACCCTGCATTTTTTGGTAAGCTGGTTATCGAAGATTCGCAGAAAGTACTGCCTACACTGGTACTGCAACACACGCCGATTCTTGCACAGGCGATATTTTTTGGTGCTGTGCTGTCTGCAATCATGAGCTGCTCATCTGCTACCTTACTTGCGCCCTCTGTTACATTTGCCGAGAACATCGTACGCGGCTATATTCCGCACCTGAGTGATAAAGGCTTCTTGCGCGTCATGCGTATTTGCCTGCTCGGCTTTGGCTCTTGCGTATTACTTTACGCACTTAACTCGGAGCGCTCGATCTTCGGCATGGTGGAATCCGCCTATAAAATCACACTGGCAGGCGCATTTGTACCGCTAATCTTCGGCGCATTCTGGAAAAGAGCCACGTCGCAAGGCGCACTCGCAGCGATTATCGGCGGCATCACCACCTGGGTACTGGTTGAAGTGTTGGTGGGTGAAGAAAGCCTGATACCGGCCCAGCTCATAGGCTTGGGCGTAAGCATTTTAGGCATGCTGATCGGGTCACTGATCCCGCAAAAAATCGGCGGTAGCCCGAGCGCCCCGCATGGGTTCCTGCATGAACATGCAGCAAGGCAGCATCTGCATTAAATATTTGTAAGGTGTGCTATTTTTGCCTACCCATTCCGTCAATATCTGCGTGGGCAGTTTTTTGCCCACCCTACCTGGCTATGAGAGCAAAGCAATGATAGAAATGCACTCCCTGAACAATGTATATGCGAGTACTAATAAAAGCCAGGTCTCGTGGAGTCTTGGTTTTTGAAACCAAATTTATTAAATCAGATATTACTGCCGCTCGCTACATGCACATTTACAAACTGGTCTTTCTCCTATGAAAACTGTTGTTTTTGACCTTGATGGCACCTTGCTGGACTCAGCTCCCGATATTATTGACAGCCTGAAAGCGGCGCTGAACAGGGTAGGAATATCCTGCGAAGTCCCTATTCCGTCAACAATAGTCGGCCCACCGATTCAAGGCATGATAGACAACATGAATCTAGCCATATCTGAAGACCAAAAATTAAAGATAGTGCGCGCATTCAGGGAAAGTTACGATTCGAGTACCATGCGGTTAACTGCGCCGTTTGATGGAGCTCAAGATTTGCTAATTGAATTAAAGCGACTTGGCTGGAGAATATTTTTTGCAACAAACAAACCATATCTTCCAACTTCACGTTTAATCGAACGATTCTTCGGCGACTTTGTTGATGGCTACTGCTGCATTGACTCTATTCCAGATAGAAAATTATCGAAACTGGAAATGCTCCGGTTTCTGATGCATGAACGCAACATTGATGCACATCATGCCATTATGATCGGGGATGGCGCTGCCGATATCAAAGCAGGTTCAGAAATGGGCTGGCGAACCATTGCTGTCAACTGGGGGTATGGTGAAGAAAAAGATCTTCGTATAGAAAAACCAACTTGGTGGGCAAATAAAATGCAGGAAATTCTTCAGCATCTGTCAGGAATAAAATAAAGTCTTTGCCGAGCAGGCAGGACTTATCGGCTTTACACCACTAAATCTTCAGCGTTATTCAAATACCGTAAAGGTTTTAACACTGGCAATTTGCACAGTAAAACGTTGACCGTTGCCCTTGCCTGATGACTTTAATTGGTGCGTTACAGACTCGGCATGGCTCGCCACCTTTGTCATTGGCGCGGCCATAAACGAAATACTGCTGCTGGAAATAGCCGGGGTTGCCATCGGCACCAAAAAAATCACGCAGACTGCTGCCGCCTGCTGCCAACGCATCGTTTAATGTGTTCTTAATCTCAGCAGCCAGCCGCTCACACTCGGCCAAGCTTAAGTTTTTAGCGGGTTTTTCAGGGTGGATACGCGCACGGAATAATGATTCACTCGCATAGATGTTGCCGACACCGACCACCAGATGGCTATCCATAATCGTGGTTTTGATCGCTGCCGAACGTGTACGCATCTGCTGATGTAGATATTGCCCGGTGAATGCGCCACTCAATGGCTCAGGGCCCAGCACTTTCAGCAGCATATGTTCTTGAGGATTTTCACCTGCCCAAAGCACAGCGCCGAACCTGCGCGGATCGCGCAAGCGCAATGTCTGGCCACTGGTAAAACAAAGGTCAAAATGGTCATGTTTCTGCGGCGGTTCATCCTGCGTTAGCAGGCAGATACGCCCTGACATGCCAAGATGCAACAGCAGGACACCTTGATCAAAATGCGCCAGAATGTATTTGGCACGCCGTGTGAGTGCGCGCAGGGTTTGCGCATGCAGCAATTCCGGCAACGCCTGCGGAATAGGCCAGCGCAGCGATCCGTTGCGTATCACCACATTGGCTACGGTTTGATTGATCAACGGTATCAGACCAAGTCTGGTCGTTTCTACTTCAGGGAGTTCTGGCATGGCAACCTAACATTCAGATCATTCATCAAGATGAGACACTTTGTATAAAGTCTCAAAGCAAAAAAGCCATATTGCCAGAATCTATCCTGACAATATAGCTTCTAAAATGTGTACTGGTTAATTTGTTATTTACTAGGCAAATTGATCGGCGGATTCAACATCACGAAACCTTCGTCCTGCGGGAAGTAGTACATCAGACCTTCATCCGGGCGTGCCAGTATCAGCTCCGGCGACTCCTGAATCTTGTCAAAATGCACTTTGCTGCCATCAGCCAGTTTCACTTCAAATGAAGGATGTGTCACTTTGCGGTCAGGTGTATACAGCTCTACAGATTTGGCTCGGGTATGAATCCATGAATAGTCAGCCCACTCGTTCATTTCATTTTGCGTAGGCTTGGCTTTTTCAATAGAAGCTTTCCATTGGCCATTCACCAGATCGACATTCAGCCTTGACTCTTCCCATTGCTCCAGGTGGCTGAAATCAAAACCGGCAACTTTTTCGGTTGGCTTCAGAGGTGCTTTATCAATCAGCTCTATTACCTGCGATGAGGCGGCAGACCCATAATCATTTGAAATCAGGTAAACGGTATTTCTATGTGAAACATATTGTTCATCATTCAACGGGTTAAAGGTACCAAACAGAAACTCTTCGGAGTTGTTTTGATCTCTGAACAGCGTGAGCTTGATTGAAGGCTGGTGTAAACCAAACTTCTGCAGGTCATCCGTGACAATCTTCTGGCTGCTGCTGGCAGCGATGATTGCCAGAATTCGCTGCACTGATGCCTGATCCGCACGCGTCTTGTATGGCGCGGTGAGATTCCAGAATCCATCTACTTTTTCAAAAGTCACCGCGGCTTTAGCCGGAAACTCCACTTTAATGGCATTGAACTCGGCAAGTTTGTAGTTGGACACTTCATAAGAATTTTCTTTGACCGCATCCGGCTTGGGCCGCAAGTATAAAAATGAAATCAGTCCTGCAACCACCACAAGCAAAATTAAATTAAGTATCCAACGATTTTTCATGCCATACCTTCAAATAAAACGACTATTGAATATCTGAATCACCCGTAAGCTCTAGGCTCTTCTGCGCTTCCACCACAGCAAGAAGCCGGCAATCATAAAACCAAGCGGAATAAAGTACTGGAAGCTATGAAACACTGTCCAGGCAGTAATCACACCCATTCTGGTATCCGGGATTGAAACATTGATATCTTTCAGCGGCATAGGCTGAATAGTGATGAGGCTATCATCGCCGGCCAGCCAGTTGATGATATTCACGCCAAAATCAAGATTGCCGCCGTTGGTAATGAAAGTATTGGATAAAAAATTGGCATTACCCATCACCACTACACGCTGGCCTTTTTTGCCATAAGTACGCTCCAAAGCTACACCGATATTAATCGGGCCGCGTTTGTCTTTTGCTTCATTAAACTCAGGCTTTGCATCTTTTGCGAGCTTGCTGGAGGTGAGCCAGCCGTTTGGTGCTACTTCTACCAGATTGCTGACCTTCCAGCCATTTTCATCAGTGCCCTTTGCCGTGACCTCATGCGCCTCAGGGAACAGTGTGCGTAGCATGAAGTTTTTGGTGATGGCATGCTCGCCATACAAGCTTGCAAAAGACACGCGTGCATCGGCACCGTATTGTGCAGAGGCCATATCCATCACCATGCCAGGCGAAACCTGCAAGCCCAAGTAGTCAGCAACCTCCTGCAAGCCACGCAGGTTATCGTCATCCAGCAGCCATAGCAGATTACCACCGGCTTCAAGGTATGCTTTGATCTTTTTAGCCTCAATCTCGCTCACGTCCACCTGCGGGCTGGCGACCACCAGCATCGCGCCATTGCTCGGAACCTGCTGCGCAATGGTTAAATCCGGGTTGGCAAATTTGAAGCCTTTCGCTTCCAGCTGCTTACCGAATTCGCCAATATCGTGATTTTTAACTCCGATCAGATTACGCTCACCGTGGCCATCCAGGTACATGACGGCCTGCTGGTTGGTGCGTGATAGCCTGACCAGCAAGTTGGTGATTTCCTGCTCGGCAAACGGCGGCACAATGTGCTCTACACGCTTCTGGTACTCAATCACCACCTCACCGTCAGTCTTCACGCCGGCTTCCTGTGCCAGTTTTGGCTCTTCAGACGGATTAATAAAAGTTAAATGGATATTCTTTTTCTCGCGCTGATAGCGGGCGAAGAAATCCACGATACCTTTACGGAACACGTCACCGCTGGATGCATCATCTTTGGTTGCGTACACCGTGATATTCACCGGAGCCTTCATCTGTTTGAGCACATTCACGCTACCTTGTGTCAGGATATTGCGGTTAGCCTGCGTGATGTCTTTTGCCGCGTGATACTGACTGGCAAGGTAACCCAGCAGCACAACCAGCATTAAAAACAGCACAACAAAAAACCAGTTTTGTACTAATAACTGAAAACGTAATTTACGATTGATGTTCATAGCAAAGTTCCAATTAACCACGCAAGCGGTCAGCATCTAAGCGACGCACTGTTAAGGTTAAAAATGTCACGGCAAATAAAATAAAGTAAGCGATATCGGCAGTATCAATCAAGCCATTCGAGAATGACTGAAAGTGTTTCATCAGCGACAGGCTGCCAATAATATTGTTAGGGTCACCTGCAAAAAAACGATCCAGCATCATCAGCGCGAATAATGCAATAAAGGTAAGAATCGCAGCAATAACGGGCTGCTGGGTCAAGCCAGAGAAATAAATGCCCAGCGCTGAAAAACCGGCAACCATCAGCAGCAAACCTAGTGAGTTGGCTAGCAGAAAACCGAAGTCGATATCAGACCAGATATTGAGCGTGCTCAACATCACGCCGATAAATACGATCAGTATGCTTAAAAAAGCGACCAGCCCTAAAAACTTACCCACCACGATTTCGGTCAGCGAGATTGGCGCACTGAACAGGAATGGCAATGTCTGGCTACGACGCTCTTCAGAAATCAGGCGCATAGACAGCAGCGGCACTGCAAACAGCATAATGAACGAAGCCAGGCCATATACAGACTGGCCTACAAACTGCGTTACCCCGGTGCGTTCTGCCGGGCGCATCGCGCCTGACATCACAGCAAAGTAATCATTCACGCCGTTGAGGTATTGCGTGCCAAACGCAAACATCAGTAAAGACAGAATCACCCAGCCCATAGGCGAGGCAAACATACTTTTCAATTCTTTTCTTGCTACATTGATAATCATAAATAAACCTTAAATATCCGATTGCATCATTTAGCCTGAGATTAAGCAGTGGTCTGCTCAGGAGCAACCAATTGCTCCTGATAGGTCAACTGCATGAACACGTCTTCCAGGCTGGTTTGGTCTGGAGCAATTTGATGCAGACCCCAGCCTTGCTGAACCGCAGTTTGCACGATCGCCTCTGCCGGGGTAGCGCCATCCTCAAAACGAACGCGTATCAGACCGCTCGATAAAACTTCGGCATCTGATACGCCGTTGATTTTAAGCAGCTCATTCGTATCTGGCGCATGATGTAAACCCACCAGCAATTTATTGCCTACACGCTGACGCTTGAGCACGTCAATAGAACCGTTAAACACCAGCCTGCCCTTATCAATAATCTGCACCTGGTCACACACCATTTCAACTTCCGGCAGAATATGCGTAGAAATAATCACACTGTGCTCGCCTCCTACTTCACGGATCAGCGCGCGGATATCCCGAATCTGGATCGGGTCGAGGCCAACGGTAGGTTCATCGAGAATCACGACCATGGGGCGGTGAATGATAGCCTGCGCAATACCTACACGCTGCTGATAGCCGTTAGAAAGATTTTCAATCAGGCGCTTGCTCATATGGCCCAAGCCACAGCGTTCCTTTGCAGTTTCAACCGCCTGCTTGATGTGTTTTGAGCTCACGCGATGCAGGCGGGCAGCCATTGTCAGGTATTCATCCACCGTAAGTTCTTTGTACAGCGGACGCATTTCCGGCAGATATCCGATCAGCGCTTTCGCTTCTTTAGGATTTTCCATCATGTCTATGCCGCAGATTTTTACGCTGCCATTGCTTGGTGCCAGATTACCTGTAAGCATCTTCATCGTGGTTGATTTACCGGCACCGTTAGGGCCAAGGAAACCAAGCACTTCACCCTTGCTCAAGGTGAAATTGACATTACTTACCGCTTCCCTGCCTCCATAAAGCCGGGTAAGTTCGATTGCCTCTACTGTAAAATTATTCATAGCCACTCAATCTTGAAACATTCGTTTAATTACTCAATATATACAAGCAAGCCAGAAGGCTGCCGTTACCTAAAGCAAGTCTATTGGAAAGTTCGCCCGACTTGCGTTATAGTCAACACATAATTATGTAGGAACTTGCGACCGCTGTCACGGACTAAGAAGTAGCAGCGCATCATACAGTGTTAAAAGAGATTCCTGAATAATAGCGTGCTTAAGCGTAGCCTGACTGATCGGCAGCATTTAAACCCGGACGCATTGAAAATAACCTTTTGAATCTTTGATATCAATATAGATCATTGAAACTATAAAAAAACAACTTAACAATACTAACAACTCAATCTATCTAACCGAACTTATGCTCCCAATGATCAAATCAAAACAAGCAAATATTTCAATCAAAAAAAGCTCTCTGCTGGCGGTTCCGGTGCTATGGATACTTTTATCAGCAGGCTTGCTGGCAGGCTGTGCAGCAAACAAGCACCTTGATGATAGTTCAATCGCCATGGCGACTGACAGCAGTTTTCAGGCAACCGATGACAAAGACTCCGTATTAAGCTCTGAGTTCATATACCGATACCTGGTGGGTGAGGTGGCAGGCCAGCGCGGCGACATCAGCACATCCGGTGCGATATTCTACGACCTGGCAAAATCAGAAAGGGACGCGCGCCTGGCTGAACGTGCCGCAAAGATAGCGGCTTATGGCAACATCACCAATCTGGCAGTCCCTGCTATCAAACTCTGGGCTGAGCTCGATCCTGATTCTACAGAAGCACAGCAGGCCATGACAGAAATGCTGATTGCAACCGGCAGGCTTGATGATGCCAAACCATACTTATCAAAACTGCTGGCAAAAGAAGAAACCCGTGCCAGCGGCTTTTTGTACATGAACACGCTATTGAACCGCAGCCCGAACAAAGCCGAGGTACTGGAACTTGTACAGTTTCTTGCCCAACCCTACCCCGACTCCGCCGAAGCACAGTTTGCAATAGCTCAGTCAGCATGGATCGCAAACAAAGATGACATTGCACTGGCAGCAATCAACAAAGCCGAAACGCTGCGTACAGGATGGGATATTGCCGCGTTGCTCAAAGGGCAGATTCTATATCGCAAATCGCCACAAGCAGCGATTGACTATTACTACGCATTTTTAAAGTCGCATCCAAAATCCAACGAAGTCCGCATCAACCTGGCTAAATTGCTTGTCAGCCAGAAGCAGTTTGAAGCGGCCAAGAAAGAATACCCGGTCATTATCGAACAGGCCAAAAGCAACACATCACAGAATCTTGCTGACGTCACTGCGATCGTGGGGCTACTGTCCTACCAGTCTGCCGATTATGTATCGGCACAGAATTATTTCCAGCAAGCATTGGCAATGGATTTCAAGGATGTAGACCAGCTTAATCTATATATGGGGCAAACCTCGGAAAAACTGAATCAGCATGATGCAGCGGCTGACTGGTATAAGAAAGTGCCATTAGGCCCACGTTACCTTGAAGCACAGCTCAGCCTTGCCAATCTGGTTGCACGTACGCAATCGGCAGACAAAGCGATTGATATATTAGATGAACTGACAGACCTGAATACGGAACAGCAGATTATCGTCATTCAATCGCAGGCCTCTATATTAACAAGAGCCAAACGTGACCAGGAAGCATTCGAGCTTCTTGAAAAAGCCGTGCAAAACCTGCCTAACACACCGGAGCTGGTATATGACTACGCGCTGGCAGCAGAACGCCTGAAAAAATTTGACCTCATGGAATCAGAACTGCGCAGAACGATTGCCGAGAAACCTGATTTTGCTGCGGCATACAATGCGCTGGGCTATTCATTTGCTGACCGAAACATCAAGCTGAATGAAGCCATCACACTGATTGAAAAGGCACTTGAACTCTCACCCAATGACCACTACATGCTGGACAGCCTGGGCTGGGCGCACTTCAGGAAAGGCAATCTGGACAAAGCCATTCAGTATTTACAGGAAGCCTACAGCATCAACCCGGATCCGGAAATCGCAGCACACCTGGGCGAAGCGCTATGGCTGAAAGGCCGCCATGACCAGGCTAAAAAAATATGGAATGACGCCTTAAGCCTTGATCCGGACAATGAGGTTTTAATCGCCACCGCCAATAAATTCAAATCGTAACGTTAAAGGCAGCATCTGTGAGCACCTTTACCGAAAGACTTCAGGGAACTTGCTACCCGATGGCGGCAGTTCGTGCCTTATGGCTGCTTGGTTTGATCGCTACATTTGCCGGCTGCACCAGCATGGCCGTCAATCAGGTAGAGCACAACAGCACAGCACAAAAGCTGAGGGCACGTCATTTGGAGCAACTGGCGGCCATAGAAGCATTCTCGCTGCATGGTCGTATCGGCGTGCAAACAAACAGCAAGGGTTTCTCCGGCAGCCTGCAATGGCAACACCGCAGCACCGGGGACGACATCAACCTGTATTCACCGCTGGGCAGCCAGGTAGCCAGCATCACAAGAACGGCGGACCAGGTCACACTCCAGGATTCGAGTGGAAAGCGTTTTTCTGCAGCAGATGCAGAAACTCTCACACAAGAAACCCTGGGCTGGAAACTGCCGCTGACAGGCCTTGCCGACTGGTCCATCGGACGGCCGACACAGAGCCCGGTTCAGAAAAGTATATGGAATGATCAAGGCCTGCTTATCAGTCTGGAGCAGGATGGCTGGAAGATTGAATATGACAACTACGAACAGCAGGGTGACTATACGCTGCCTGGTAAAATTTATCTCAAAAGTGAGAAATTAAATTTAAAACTGCTGGTAGAAACATGGAATGCGCCCACACATTAAAAGCCGTTTCACGCTAAAAACAATATCACTTTAGAACCATATCGCATTAAAATTAAGACATACCCAAATTCCATCAACCCCAGACTGCGCAATATCACCCATGCAAGACTTTCAACCGTTTCTGGCTCCGGCAAAAATCAACCTGTTTCTGCACATTGTCGGCCAGCGCGCCGATGGTTACCACCTGCTGCAAACCGTATTTCGCCTGCTCGATTATTACGACACCATTTATTTAAAACCGACTGCCAGCAAAACCATCAAACGTGTTAATGACGTACCCGGCGTGCCTGAAGATCATGATCTGTGCATCCGTGCTGCAAGATTATTGCAACAGCACACAGGCTGTACACATGGTGTTGAAATACTGGTTGAAAAAAATATCCCGATGGGCGGCGGCCTGGGCGGCGGTAGCTCCGATGCGGCTACAGTCCTGCTGGCACTGAACCGACTCTGGGAATTGCACCTGACGCGCAAGGAATTACTGGAGCTGGGCCTGAAACTGGGAGCAGATGTGCCGTTTTTCATTTATGGAACAAATGCTTGGGCAGAAGGTATTGGCGAGCAGCTTCAGCCGATTGAGTTGCAGGATGCCTACTATGTAGTACTGACCCCGGATGTCCACGTATCGACTGCTCAAATTTTTGCGAATAAGCAATTGACAAAGAACTCGAATCCCCAGATAATGTCGACCTTTTCGGGGACAGCACAATTAAGCGCTGCAAATTCAGATGGTGGAAACATCAAAACTGAATTTACAAATAGCCTGGAAAAAGTTGTTTGCAGCCTTTATCCTAAAGTTTTTGACTGCTTAAGCTGGCTTAAACGTTACGGTGATGCTAGAATGAGCGGCTCTGGCGCTTCGGTTTTTTTAGAAGTGGCCAACGAAGAGATTGCAAACAGAATATGCAACGAAAAGCCTGCTTCAGTGCGCGGTTTTGTTGCAAAAGGGTTGAATCAGCACCCTTTAATTGAACTTTAGTTTAATTTTAAGGCTGATTAAATATTGGGGAGTCGCCAAGCTGGTTAAGGCACCGGATTTTGATTCCGGCATGCGAAGGTTCGAATCCTTCTTCCCCAGCCAGAATTTTTAGAAGCGTGTAGATTTTTTGATTTACACGCTTTTGTTTTTTAGTCCGCTTTTTTTAGTTTCTGCTGGCACACTTAGCAGGCCGGCACGATAGGAAATCAAATGGTGTCTAACGGCAACATGATGGTCTTTACAGGCAACGCCAACCCAGTGCTTGCACAAGAAGTTGCTACCCACCTGGGCATTGAACTCGGTCGTGCCGATGTTGGTAGATTCAGCGATGGCGAGATCATGGTAGAACTGCTTGAAAATGTTCGCGGCCGTGATGTATTTGTTCTGCAATCAACCAGCCACCCTACTAATGACAGCCTGATGGAAGTCATGGTCATGGTAGACGCACTGCGCCGCTCATCTGCCGGTCGTATTACCGCCGCAATCCCATACCTGGGTTACTCACGTCAGGATCGCCGCCCACGTTCAGCCCGTGTTGCAATTACTGCAAAAGTCGTTGCAAATATGCTCACAGGCGTTGGTGTTAACCGCGTACTGACGATGGATTTGCACTCAGACCAGATCCAGGGCTTCTTTGATATTCCGGTAGACAACATTTACGCTACACCAATTTTATTGGACGACTTGCTGAAACAGAACCATGAAAATTTAGTGGTGGTTTCTCCTGACGTTGGCGGCGTAGTACGTGCGCGTGCGGCTGCAAAACAATTAGGTTCAGATTTGGCGATCATCGACAAGCGCCGTCCAAAACCAAACGTAGCAAAAGTAATGAATATTATCGGTGATGTTGCCGGCCGTACCTGCGTCATTATGGATGACATGGTAGACACCGCCAACACACTATGCGAAGCTGCCGCTGCCCTGAAAAAACACGGAGCAATCAAAGTAGTTGCCTATGCGACTCACCCGGTATTGTCCGGCGGTGCAGCCGAACGGATTATGAATTCAGAGCTCGATGAGCTGGTGGTTACCAACACGATTCAGCTGCAGGCTGAATCTGCCAATTGCAAAAAAATTCGCCAATTAAGCGCAGCAGAGCTATTGGCAGAAACCATCCGTAGAATCAGTTGTGAAGATTCAGTTTCCTCACTGTTTATGGATTAGTTTGTATTGAAAATTTTAACAAATCAGAAATGACAAGAAGATAAGCCGAAGACAGTACAAACAGTACGGCGAACCAGTCTCTGGCTTGTCCGTACGATTATACCAACTAAAATTGGTTATTCACACGCCAAGGCAAAATTGACATAGTCAGTTTTGATTTGTTTAAATTTTAACCCTGCTTTCTGGTCGCGGAAAGCAGTCTTTGTGCAGTAAGGCCTCGAAAGCCTAGTAGTAAATTTAGGAGTAGTAAAATGACTATCGAAATCAATGCAGTAAAACGTGACGTTAAAGGTACGGGTGCGAGCCGCCGTCTACGTCGTGCTGGTTCAGTGCCAGGTGTAGTATATGGTGGTGGTAAAGAAGCGGTAACTTTGGAAATCAACGGCAAAGAATTGTTCATGCAATTCCGTCACGAAGCTTTCCACGCGTCAGTATTAAACCTGATCATTGAAGGTAAAAAAGAAAACGTATTATTACGTGACTTCCAGATGCACCCAGTTCGCAACACCATTCAGCACATCGACTTTCAACGCGTAAGCGCGACTGAAAAAATCCACGTTAAAGTGCCTTTCCACTTTATCAATGCTGATGTAGCGCCTGGCGTTAAAGTTGGCGGCGGTATTGTTGCTCACGTACAAACAGAAGCTGACGTTAGCTGCCTGGCAAAAGACTTGCCAGAGTTCATCGAAATTGACGTTGCTAAACTGGAAATGGGTCACTCAATTCACTTGTCACAAATCAAACTGCCAAAAGGCGTTGAATTTGTACAATTGACTCACGGTGATGATGCAGCTGTTGCTTCTATCGCGAAAACACGCGGTGGTGTTTCTGAGGCAGCCGCAGAAGAAACTCCAGCAGCTTAAGTTTAGTAGCTTTTTTAGCTATATGACAATGACGCGCGCTTTATCTATTAAAGTGCGCGTTTTTCATTTGTACGATTAGCAGACAAAGTAATTCAATAAACAATGAGTGGAATTAAATTATTAGTAGGCTTGGGCAACCCTGGCGACAAATATGAAGCCACGCGCCATAACGCCGGTTTCTGGTGGATAGACCAGGTCGCAGCCTCAAGCAATAGCAAACTGGTGCTTGACGCCAAGTTCTTTGGCATCGCAGGTAAACTCGCGCCAACTGCTGACACATGGCTGTTAAAGCCAACCACTTTTATGAACGCCAGCGGCAAAGCCGTGGCGGCACTCGCCAACTACTATAAAATCACGCCGGCACAGATTCTTGTTATCCATGATGAACTGGATTTGAACCCGGGCACCGTAAAACTGAAGAAAGGCGGCGGGCATGGCGGGCATAACGGCCTGAAAGACATCGCTGCGGCATTAGGCACACCTGACTTCTGGCGCCTGCGCCTTGGCATTGGCCACCCTGGTGACAGAAATGAAGTCGTGAATTTTGTATTAAAAGCAGCGACAAAAGACGAACAGACCGCTATCAACCAATGCATTGACGATAGCGTGCAAGTGATGCCGCAGTTACTGAATGGTGACTTTGAAGGTGCAATGTTAAAATTGCATACCAAGAAATAGCAATAAACAAATAAAACACTCTTTTTTCCGCCTGTATTTTTGTTGTGTGCAAGGCGGTAAGGATGAATTGCCAAAGACAGGACATTGGTACGGCTAGGCAATGAAGACGCAGACAGCGCAGTAATAAACGAAAAGGCAGACTACCTCTTTAAGTCCATTCAGATTTTACGCAAGGTCAAGGCGTTGAAGTTTGAGGGGACGAGGCAGTACAAATAGTACGACGAGTTACCGAAAACTGATAACAACGCAGAGATTGCGTAAAAGATGATTGGAATTATATGAAATGTGGAATCGTGGGCTTACCTAACGTAGGCAAATCTACCCTGTTCAATGCCATTACCAAGGCAGGCATTGCCGCAGAGAACTATCCGTTCTGCACCATTGAGCCTAACGTTGGTATTGTCGAAGTGCCTGACACTCGCATGCAGCCGCTGATTGATATCGTTAAACCGCAACGCACGCAGCCGGCAATCGTCGAGTTCGTGGACATTGCCGGGCTGGTAGCCGGCGCATCAAAAGGTGAAGGCCTGGGTAACAAGTTTCTGGCTAATATCCGTGAAACAGATGCGATTGCACACGTAGTCCGCTGTTTTGAAGATAGCAATGTAATTCACGTCGCCAATAAAATCGACCCGCTTTCGGATATTGAAGTGATCAACACCGAGCTGGCTTTAGCAGACATGGAAACCGTTGAAAAAACCATGCAGCGCGAAAGCAAAAAAGCAAAAAGCGGTGATAAGGATGCAATTGCACTGATGGCAGTCTTAGAAAAAGTATTGCCGGCGTTAAACGAAGCCAAGGCTGTGCGTACGCTGGGCTTGGATACCGACGAACTGCAGCTGCTTAAACCGCTGTGCCTGATCACGGTAAAGCCAGTAATGTACCTCGCAAACGTGGATGAAAAAGGCTTTGAGAACAACCCGCACCTGGATAAGGTCGTTGCGCTTGGCAAGGCAGAACATGCACCGGTAGTATGCATCTGCGCTAAAATCGAAGGCGAGATTTCCGAGCTGGATGAAGAAGACAAACTGTTATTCTTGAGCGAACTGGGTCAGGAGGAGCCGGGGCTGAATCGCGTCATTCGCGCCGCTTATGATTTGCTTGGCTTGCAAACCTACTTCACCGCCGGCGTGCAGGAAGTCCGTGCCTGGACAGTGAAAAAAGGTGCGACAGCACCACAAGCGGCAGGTGTAATCCACACTGATTTTGAACGTGGTTTTATCCGTGCTGAAGTCATTGCCTATGATGAATATATCAAAAACAAAGGCGAACAAGGTTCTAAAGAAGCCGGCAAGATGCGTCTGGAAGGTAAAGAATACATCGTGCAAGATGGCGATGTGATGCACTTCAGATTTAACGTCTAAGCACCTCAAGGTTCAGCACCTAACTGCAAAGCTGCCCTCTGAGAGAGGGCAGCCAAACAGCACCCCAAACTGTAAATTCAGATTCAAATCCCAACCAACCTCCCCCATCACCCAACCTCAAAACACACAGTAAAAACTATTTAACCATGCTTGCCATGCGTATTTAATAGTGCATCTGCACTTATATTGTGCAAACAGACATCACGCTTAAAATAATCAGAATGGCAGCAGCCATAAAAATAATCTTTATATTTCAATAATTTAAAAAATAACCAGCGCATGGCACGACTATTGCTTTTTATTAATCAAATAGTATTTAAGAGCTGCAATGTTAAAAGTAATGATTGTTGATAACGACTTGGAGCGCACTACCCCGTTAAAGCAATCGCTACTTGATTCTGGTTACGAGGTGATCGCGCATCTTAAGGATACGGTCAATTTAGACAAAGCCTGCTGTGAACTGCAGCCTGACATTGTGATTATTGATACCGAGTCACCTAGTCGTGACACGTTAGAAAATATATGCGTCATGACGATGCATGAACCACGCCCCATCGTAATGTTTACGCATGATGGCGATAAAGAGCAGATCAAGCAGGCAACGCGAGCCGGTGTCAGTGCTTATGTAGTCGGCAGCATACCGAACCAGCGGCTACGGCCAGTGATTGATGCGGCGATTGCACGTTTCGATGAGTTCAAGTTGCTGCGTGAAGAACTGAACCAAGCCAATGATAAATTGAATGAAAGAAAACTGATTGAACGCGCTAAAGGGCTACTGATGAAGCAGCGCGGCCTGGATGAAGAGCAAGCCTACAATATGCTGCGAAACATGGCGATGCAAAGAAATATGAAAATAAAGGATCTGGCGAATGAACTGATGAATGCAGCAAAACTGCTGATAGTGTGACCAATACAATATTTACTTAGCCAACGATGGGCTAGGTAAAAAACTTAAATGTAAAACACTTTATGCCAATGACGGCATAACAGTGGCTCAAAGATTGAGCATACAGAAATTCAAGACAAAGGCGTCTTTCCTGTTGAGTAATAACTCAGCCGGATTGACGCCTTTTTTTATTGCCGTTTTTTAATGTTTTTAGATTGATTGTTTTTTGTAATTTTTTAAGGAGTTAAAAATGAGTGACCAAGATAAAAAAATACCAGTCCCTGCACAGCCTGAAATCATCGTTGATAATTCACGCCGTAATTTCTTGAGAAACAGCATCACCGGCATACTCGGCGCGGCTACCTTAATGAATGTTGTGCCTAGCGGTATCAGCAACTACGCATGGGCTGCCGGTTCAGATGCACCAGAGCTTACCGAAGTTAAAATCGGCTTTATCCCGCTTACCGACTGTGCACCTATCGTGGTGGCAGCACAGATGGGGTTTGATAAAAAGTATGGCATTAAAATCACACCGAGCAAAGAAGCCAGCTGGGCGGCTGTACGAGATAAAGTAGTTAATGGCGAATTGCATGCTGCCCATATTCTTTATGGCATGGTGTACGGCGTACAGCTAGGCATCGGTGGCCAGCAAAAAGATATGTCTGTATTAATGAGCCTGAACAATAACGGTCAGGGCATTACGCTATCAAATCAACTCAAAGAAAAAGGGGTGAAAGATGGCAGAAGTCTTAAACGTTTACTCGATAACGAAAACCGCGACTACACCTTTGCACAGACCTTCCCCACCGGCACGCATGCCATGTGGCTTAACTACTGGCTGGCAGCCAATGGCATCGACCCAATCAAGGATGTAAAAAACATCGTGGTACCGCCGCCGCAGATGGTCGCCAACATGCGCATTGGCAATATGGACGGCTACTGTGTAGGCGAACCTTGGAACGCTCGTGCAATTTACGACAAGGTGGGTTTCAGTGTAGCGACTTCGCAAGATATCTGGACCGACCATCCGGAAAAAGTATTGGGTACAACAGCAGAGTTCGTCGCTAAAAATCCCAACACCGCACGCGCTATGATTATGGCCGTATTAGACGCATGTAAATTCATTGATGCGACAGAAAACCGTGCCAAGGTTGCCAAGTTGATTTCAGGCAAATCTTATGTAAATGCACCGGAAGATGTGATTGGCGGTCGTTTTGTCGGCGATTACGACAATGGCATCGGCAAAAAATGGAAAGACCCGAACTACATGAAGTTTTATGGCGACGGCGCGGTGAATTTCCCTTACCTGTCAGACGGCATGTGGTTCCTGACACAACACAAACGCTGGGGCTTGCTCAAGTCAGATCCTGACTATCTGGCGGTTGCCACCAAGGTCAACCAGATCAAACTTTACTCAGAAGCAGCGTCACAGCTAGGCATCAGTGTGCCTAAAGACCCGATGCGTACCAGCAAGCTGATAGACGGCGTGGTATGGGATGGCAAGAACCCGGCCGCCTACGCAGCTTCTTTCAAAATCAAAGCTTAACGATTCAAGCTTCTATTATTAAGGATCATTTATGAGCGCAATCAGCATCAGTAAAGAAAGCTTAAAAGTCATCATGAAAAGTAAAAAAACAGTTGTTAGTAAAGGGTCAGCAATAACGAACGCTGAAGATAATGTGACGACTTCCGACACGGCGTCTATAGCGCGGCAAACCGGAAAACTTGGTTTAAAAATCCATCACTTCATTCAATGGCTGCTGCCGCCGGCATTTGGTGTATTGATGATGTTAGCCGTCTGGACACTAATCTCTTATCAGTCGCCTAACCTGCCGGACCCGCTAAAAACATGGCATTCCGCCGTTGAGCTGTTCAGTGATCCGTTTTATAACAATGGCCCGAATGACATGGGGGTGGGCTGGAACATCCTCAATTCATTAAAACGTGTTGCACTGGGCTTTGGCATGGCGGCCATGATCGGCATTCCTATCGGGTTCATTATCGGGCGCTTTGAGTTTGCAAACCGCATGACAGCGCCTGTGATCAGCCTGTTAAAACCGGTATCTCCGCTCGCATGGCTGCCAATCGGCTTGCTCGTATTCAAGGCAGCCAACCCTGCCGCGATCTGGGTCATCTTCATTTCAGCGATCTGGCCGATGATCATCAACACTGCCGTCGGCGTCAGTAAAGTGCCGCAAGATTATATGAATGTGGCCAAAGTGCTCAACCTGAGCGAATGGAAGATCTTCACCAAAATTCTGTTCCCGTTCGCACTGCCTTACATGATGACAGGCGTACGCCTTTCCATCGGCGTGGCATGGCTGGTGATCGTGGCGGCAGAAATGCTGACCGGCGGTGTTGGTATTGGCTTCTGGGTGTGGGATGAATGGAACAACCTGAATGTTGAACACATCATCATCGCGATTTTCATTGTAGGGATCGTCGGCTTGCTGCTTGAGTTTGTACTCACGCAGATCGCCAAAAGATTCAGCTACGAATAATCCCGTTATTTATCTGACAGCTACTGATTAGGAATCCTTATGAAAAACACATCTATGCCTGAAAAAGCAAACGCGGCCAAATATGTGCAGCTTGAGAATGTTGACATGACCTTCACAACAAAAAAAGGTGAATTCAACGCACTTAAGAACGTTAACCTGAGTATTCGTGAAGGCGAATTTATCTCGATCATCGGTCACTCAGGCTGCGGTAAATCTACTGTGCTTAACCTGATTGCAGGCTTGCTACAGCCGACTTCCGGGTTTCTGTTCTGTGCCGGCCGCGAGATTGCAGGCCCCGGCCCTGAACGCTCAGTCGTATTTCAGAACCACTCCCTGCTGCCTTGGCTGACCTGTTATGAAAACATCTATCTGGCCGTAGAGCGGGTATTCAGCACTGAAACCAAAGCCCAGCTGGCAGCACGCACACACGCAGCACTGGAACTGGTTGGGTTGACACATGCTAGCGACAAGCGCCCGAACGAAATTTCTGGTGGCATGAAACAGCGGGTTGGCATTGCGCGCGCGCTGGCAATGGAGCCCAAAGTGCTGTTGCTGGACGAACCGTTTGGCGCACTGGATGCACTGACACGCGCCAACCTGCAGGATGAGCTTATGAAGATCATGGCGAAATCCGGCTGTACCGCAGTCATGGTCACGCACGATGTAGATGAGGCTGTACTGCTCTCAGACCGTATTGTCATGATGACCAATGGCCCGTCTGCCACGATCGGCGAAATTCTGGATGTAAAACTGGCGCGCCCGAGAGCGCGTCTGGAACTGGCTGAAGATCAGGAATACAACCATCTTCGCAGCGAAGTATTGCGCTTTCTGTATGAGCGCCATGCCAAGAAAGCGGCTTAAACCGTTTTTTTGCCAGCACATTTCTCATAAAAATTTAATTTATATTTTATAAACATCAGGGGTAATCATGAAATCCAATGCTTCATTCAAACTTAATATCATCATGACATGTGTCACGATGGCCATTTCCGGCCTGTCGCAATCAGCCTATGCTGAAGAAGAGCCGATTGCTGAATATACGTTTCTCGACTCAATCAAAGACGGCAAGCCGATGACCAACTTCCGCCTGCGCTACGAATCTGTAGACCAGGAAGCCTTTCAGCCGGCACCTAATGCAACCGAAAAGCTGGACAACACGCACGCCTTCACGCTGCGCAGCCTGATTGGCTGGCAAACCGCGCCATTCCACAATTTCAGCTTTGCTGCACAACTCACGGATGTGCATGAGTTTAACCACAACTTCAACGACAGGCGCGAAAACCTGAGCGAGCCGGGCCATGCCAACTACGCCAACATTGTTGACCCTAGCTTTACGGATGTAAACCAGCTATTTGTAGACTGGACCGGCATCAAGAACACTAGGGTACGCCTTGGCCGCCAGCAGGTGAATCTGGACAATGTACGTTTCATCGGCGACATCGGTTTCCGCCAGAACATGCAGGTATTTGACGGTATCTCTATACTCAACAAAAGCATTACGGACACCGAAATATTTGCAGCACACTTTGACCAGGTGCGTCAAATTAACACCGAACTGCGCCAGGGCGATATAGAAATCGTGAATGCCAAATACCGTATTTCCCCTAGCGAGTCAGTAGTGGGTTACGGTTATCTGGTCGATGTTGCAAACCTGGGTCAGAACAACGGTAATCCGCTTGCCGATGGCATCGCTGCGCAAGGCGGCAATGGTTTGGGTGCAAGCCAGGATCTAGTGAAAACGGCAACTACGGATGCCAGCTCAAAAACATTCGGTCTGCGTCTGGATGGCGTACGTGCGATCGATCCGACCTGGAAAATACTCTACACCGCTGAATATGCTAAACAGACTGACTATAAAGACGGCAACGAACTCATAGACGCTCATTACTTCAAACTTGGTGGCGGTGCGATGTATAACACATGGTCAGTCAGAATCGACCATGAGAAGCTTTCCAGCAATGATGGCAAATATGCCTTCCAGACGCCACTGGGTACCAATCACCTGTTCCAGGGCTGGGCTGACCAATTTCTGGCGACACCGCGCCAGGGGATTGAAGACACCTTCGTCACGGTTGCCGGCAGTATCGGCAAAGCCAAGTTACAGGCGGAATATCATGTGTTCAAGTCCGATGAAAAGTTTCAGTCCATTGGCAAACTTGGCGACAAATACGGTACAGAGTTTGATGCCAGCGTCATGTATCCGTTCACTGACAAAATCAGCGGCAAACTTGAATATGCAAAATTCAACGAATCTGATGTTTACGGCGGCCTTGCCAGTGCCGCCCGTAAAGGCGACAAAGAAGTCGTTTGGGTAACCGGCATGTACACGTTCTAAAAAATATCTTGCACACCCTGTGCCGTTTGAAGTCATCGCTTGAAATGGCACAGATATCAATGTATTGACTGGTGACTTGATAAAACGGCTTATCAACATGACCGCACCAGTCAATCAGTACCACTAAGTTTTACTCGCTCACCAACGGCGGTGACCTCTAATAAATTGCATCTGAATAATAATTACATGAGGAGCAGTCATGACCAGCAAAAGTACGCCCAATAAACCCCAAACAGCAGGTACCCTGAATAAATATCGCGGCATTATATTAGCTGTCTCACTTTTTCTGGTTTTCAACCTGGCTGTTCTCGGCCTTAACTTCTACACTTCATCTACGCTCGACGGCGATGCGGTTTCCATCAACCTTTCCGGGCGGCAGCGCATGCTGTCACAACGCACGGCCAAGGTGCTACTGTCTATTCAGGTAGATGCAGCACAAGGCAGGTTTGACCCCAAAAACACTGAAGAACTCAAAAAAGTAAGCACTATTTTTGACACCACCCTGAACGGCTTTAAAACAGGCGGCACCGTAATAGGCGGTGACGAAAAACCCGTATTGCTGCAGAAAGTAAGCGGTGATGCGGCGGTGAAGGCCGTAGATGATGCCCTGCTGATCTGGCAGCCCTATAAACAACTGCTAAAGCCTGTGATTCAAAGCAGTGTGGTGGATGAAATCACCCTCGACATCGCCACCGACTACGCACGTGCAAACAACCTCAAGCTGTTAAAACTGATGAATGATCTCACCACACAGCTTGAACAAAACACCAAAACCAAAGCCAGCAACTTGCAGCTGATCCAAACCATTGCACTGGTATTGTCACTGCTGCTGTTTGCCAATATTGTATTCAACGCACTGCGCAAACTACGCGCTGCGGATGGTGAGATTGAAAAAGCCCAGCGCGAAACCGCCGAGATCCTGAATACCGTAAAAGAAGGTTTGTTCCTACTGGACCCGGAGTTAAGTGTAGGTAGCCAGTTCTCCAGCTCTATTGGCAAAATCCTGCAGCATGAAGTCAGCGCCAACATACCATTCATGCCGATTCTGGAACAACTGGTTTCAGCCGATATTTACACCTCGGCCAAAGATTATATTCAGTTGCTGTTCGGCAACAAGGTAAAAGAAAACCTCATGCTGAGCCTGAATCCGCTCACACAGGTCAAGGTGCTGGCTAAAAATGAGGCCGCACCGCGTTACCTGAGCTTTCAGTTTAACCGGATTGTTGAAGATAAACGCGTGCTGCACCTGCTGGTCACCGTGCAGGATATCACCGAGCAAGTGACGCAGGCTGAAGAACTCTCTGCACTTAAAGGCCAATCCAGTATCAATCTGGAATTACTTAAACGATTACTGCAGGCAGATACCTACCAGTTGCAGGATTTTCTGAGCCATGCCCATGGCAGCCTTGAATCGCTGAACGGCATATTAGCCAATGCGGATAAACGTGCTGCGAATCATGCTGAGCTGGCAAACCAATGCTTCCGCATCATTCATGCCATTAAAGGTGAAGCTGCGGCAATGGGTTTAGTCGCGATTGAAACACTGGCGCATGAATTTGAAGAGCATCTGGTAACGCTGCGCAAAAAGAACGAGTGGGATGCACAGGAGATTTTGAGCCTGCCGGTGATGCTGAGCGGTATGCTTGAGCAGATCAGACAAATTGAAACGATTTCAACCGTGATGCAGGCACATCATCATGCGAATAACAGCGCAGCTAAACCACCTTCAATCTCGACCAGTGTTGGCAACAACCTGCAACGTCTGGCAGCACAGGTAAGCCAGAGCCAGAATAAAAAGGTGCGGCTAAAACTGGAGCTTGAACTGCTTGATGAAATGGACACAAAAACCGTGCATCAGTTACAGCAGATCGGCATTCAGCTAATACGCAACGGCATCTGCCATGGCATTGAATCCCCCGACATCAGGCTCGCAAAAGGTAAAGCGGCTCACGGCGAGATCTCTATCGCCACCCGCACGAATCCGGAAGGCATTGTCGACTTTATCGTGCGTGATGACGGACAAGGCATTGTCCCCAGCCGCATCCGGTCTGCCATGCTAGCGTCTGGACGTTACGCGGCTGACATCGTGAACCAGCTCACCGACAAGGAGATTGTAGGCAAACTGTTCGAACCCGGCTTTTCTACTGCCGGCAGCACCGATAAAGATGCAGGCCGCGGCGTAGGCATGGATCTGGTGCAATCCCTGATTAACGAAATTGGCGGAGACCTCAAAATAGACACCAAAGCCGATGTCTTCACCCAGTTTGCTTTCCGCATATCCAGACATGCCCAACCATCAATTAACTTAAATGCTACAGAGGCCGTTGTATGAAACTCATGATTGTCGATGACTCCAATATTATCAGAAGCCGTATTTCGAGAATTATGGCAGACCCCAAACTGCCGCCTATTGAAATCATAGGGACAGCAAGCAATGGCACCGATGCATTCGCATTATTCACGCATGAGCGCCCGGAGTTAGTCACCATGGACCTCACCATGCCGGAAATGGATGGTGTGGAATGCACCACCCTGCTGGTTGAATTCAACCCTGGCGTAAAAATCCTGATCGTATCGGCACTCAGCGACAAAGCCACCGCAATTGAAGCACTTAAAAACGGCGCAAGCGGCTTTTTATACAAACCATTTACCGATGAAGAACTTGTGAATGCCCTACTGGAGCTAATAAAAGAATGAGTGATTTAAGCGAAAAAGACATTGAAATCTTTATTGAAGCGATTGGAGGCTATTTCAAACAAATTACAAAAGAAGCAGCATCAGTCGGCGTGGCCTACCTGGCTAAAAATGCATTCCCGATGAACGACTACACCGGCATGATCAAAGTCAGCGCAGACTACGAAGGCACACTATATTTCTCTGCACCCAGCGCCATGCTGCGACACCTGCTCACGGTGATGAAAGAACCTAACCAGTCCGATGAAAACCTGCTGGATGCCGTAGGCGAAATCGCCAACACCATCTCAGGCAACGCGCGTAAATATTTCGGTGAAAACATGGTCATCTCCATACCCGAAAAAATCGCACACCTGCCAGAAAACCTTGACCAGCAGGCACGCCCCTATGCCTACGTGATCATTATTAAATGGAAACACTACAGCGCATCACTGATTGTGGATATTTCAAGAATCCGCTAACGGCACAAGCGCTCGGCACCCATGAGGCTGTCGAGCGCTGTTAACCTTTAAACACCTTGCTCTCAATGGCTAAGAGCCATGTAACATGCTAAAAACAAGGCCAGAAAAAATAAACCAGAAAAGTTAAAACTTTTTTTGACAATTCATCACTAAAACACTAGAATTGCGGCCTTGCTGAAATACAAGCAAACAAGTTTACAAGGTGATGTAGCTCAGCTGGTTAGAGCACAGGATTCATAATCCTGGGGTCGAGGGTTCAAGTCCCTCTTTCACCACCAATAAAGACGCCCCTTTCGAGAGATTGGGGCGTTTTC